>WNFC01005927.1_pt1 | contig 15435 bp, 16 predicted proteins | sample 5400541 | NCBI WGS metagenome assembly WNFC01 (sample SAMN13153342, study PRJNA577476) | soil metagenome | isolation source: 120 cm saprolite under Douglas fir tree site 2 hole 2 replicate 1 | place: USA:California | collected 2015-04-18
GGATTTCGACCTAGGGCCGGTTCATGAAGCGATGGTCGATGTGCGCGACGACCTCGCCCTTTTGATTTTCCACGGTCGAGCGCACCACCACGAACACCATCGAGCCGCTGCGCCCGGTCTTCTCGTAGATCTCTTTGACGTGGGAGCTGAGCGTGATCTTGTCGCCGGGGCGGATCGGCGCATTAAATTCGACGTCCTTGCCGGCGTCGAAGCCGGCGCGGCCGAAGCGCGGCACCTGGGTGAAGAAGTGGCGCCCGTTGCGAAAGGTCACCGCGTACGACGGCGGTGCGACGATTGTGCCGTACGGCCCGTTCTTCGCCGCCGCCTCATCGGTATAGAGCGGATTGGTCTCGCCCATCGCGGCGCAGAACCTGGCGATATCCTCGGCACTGACGTCGACCGGATCGGTTACCTCGAAGACCTTGCCGATAAGCTCCGGATCGTAATCAACCGCCATTGTGCCTTACCTCATCCGGGACCGCCGCCGGCACGGGTTTGCGCTTGGGGCGGAAGTCGACCGGTTGGTACTCGCCCTCTTTGAGTTCGCGCACCAGCGCCTCGATCGAACGAACGTCGGCCTCGAAGCGGGTCGCGCACAGCGCGATGAGACTGACCAGGTGGCTGTCCGAGCCGCCCACCGCGCGATAGCCGTGGGTGCGCACCAGTTCCATCGAGCGATCGTCCTCGCCCTTGCGCGAGCCGCCGTTGAGGACCTCGACTGCGATCACGTTCTGGAGCGGCGGCTTCAGGCCGTAGTGCTCGCACAAGCCCACGTTGGGGCGCCCCGGATGGCATGGCACGGCGACTCCGCCCATCCGCGCGACCTCGTCGATCAATTCCTGCGCGTCGAGACGAACGTTGGCGAAATCGAACCGCCGCGTCATCTCTTCGCTGACGCCGAAGACCAGCACATGGCCGTAATCGGTCTCGACCTCTGATGCCTTGAGTACCAGCAGGCCGAACTTATCCTCGAGCGCACGGTAGTCGGCGCCGGCGTTGAACTGGCGATGCTCGGTGAGCACGATGCCGTCGACGGGACGCTCCTGGTGGCGCAGCTTGATCCAGTTGAGATAAGCCTCCAGCGGTGCGCGGCTGTCTTCGGAGGCTTCGCTATGGCTGTGCAGGTCGAGGATTGTCGGCACTTACACGACGTCCTTACCTCGCCGGGCGAAACTTGAGCAACGTCACTTCGGGCGTGGCGTCCTCGAACACGGCCTCGACGGGCATTCCTATTCTAACCTCATCGGGCTTGCACTCCACAAGGTTGGTCAGCACCTTGAGCCCCTCGGCGAGTTCGACGTAGGCCATCACGTAGGGCAGCGATTCGCGAAAACCCGGCGTCTGGTTCTGCATCGTCACCGTGAAAGTGTAGACCGCACCTTTGCCGGCACATCGCACCCACTCGGTGCGCGAGCTCAGACAGTTGGTGCACAATGCTCTGGGGTAATAGCGCAGATCGCCGCAATCGCGGCATTTCTGGATATACAGCTCGTGACGCTTGAGCGCCTCCCACCACGGGCGACTCTCTTCGTCGATACGCGGCAGCGGCTTGGCGTATTTTTTCTTGTCGGACTTTTCGTCGGCCATCGTGGAATTCCTGTTCTGCAGCTAGTGCTTCGCCGGTCTACTGATTGCTGAGGGCCTACTGATTGCTCAGGATGAGCGTCGCGCCCGAGTGGCGGGTGCCGATCGCGCCGCCGGTGCCGTGACACAGCGCCAGCGCGCAGTCCTTGACCTGGCGCGGGCCGCATTCGCCGCGCAATTGCTTGACCGCCTCGATCACGAGGAAGATGCCGCGCATCCCCGGATGGTTCGACGACAGCCCGCCGCCGTCAGTGTTGGTCGGGAGCGCGCCGTCGTAGCGTAGCCGGCCGCCCGTAACGAATGCGCCGCCTTCGCCGCGCCTGCAGAATCCGAGATTCTCCAGCGTCATCAGGACCGTGATCGTGAACGAGTCGTAAATCATCGCCATGTCGATGTCGGCCGGGGTGACGCCGGCGCGCTCGAAGGCGAGCGGTCCCGATTGCGCCGCCGCCATCTCCATGAACTCGCGCCGGCCGCGCGCTGGATGGCGCACGGTCTCGCCGCAACCGAGAATGTAAGCTGGCTTCTTCTTCAGATCGCGCGCGCGTTCGGCCGAGGTCACTACCAGCGCGCCGCCGCCGTCGCTGATGATGCAGCAGTCGAGCAGATGCAGCGGCGACGAGATGATGCGCGAGGCCATCACGTCCTCGACCGTGATCGGGTCGCGATACTTGGCCGCCGGATTCATCGAGGCGTGCAGGCGCATCGTGACCGCAATTTCGGCGAGCTGCTCGGAAGTCGTGCCGTACTCGTACATGTGGCGCTGCGCCATCATCGCGTACGCCCCGACCGTGGTCGGCCCGTACGGCACTTCATACTGATCGCACGGATCGCTGCCGCCGCCCCCACCGCCCGTTCCGATCGCAAAGCGCTGCGAGGCCGCGGTCGAGCCATAGACCACCACCGCGACCTTGCATAGGCCGGCCGCGATCGCGGCGGCGGCATGCGCGGTATGCGCGACGAACGACGAGCCGCCGATCGAGGTCGAGTCGAGGAAGTTGGGCGTCAGGTTCATGTAATCGCAGAACCCCACGATCCCCATCCCGCTCATCCCGATCCCGGTCGTGCACACGCCGTCGACGTCCTGGATCTTGAGCCCGGCGTCGTCGAGCGCGCCGCGGACGCTCTCGGCCATGATCTGAAACATGTTCTTGTTGGGCGCAAAGCGGGCCGGATGCTCGTAGACGCCGGCCAGCGCAGTCTTGCGGCTTAGGCTCATCGGACGCTCCTGGCTACAGTTCGGAGAGAAACCCCTCGATGGCGGAGTTGGTTTCGGCCGGCTGCTCGTTGGGCAGATGATGCGCGGCGTTCGCGATCACGCGTAGTTTCGAGCCGCGGATGCGGCCGAGGATAAACTCGGCGTCGGCCGGGGTGGTGATCGGATCGTCGGCGCCGGCCAAAATGAATGCCGGCTTGTCGATCCGTGCGATTTGCTCGCGCAGATCGCATCGCGTACACGCCACCATGTCGGTGTAGCGCACGCGCGGGTCGGTCTGAATCTGCTCCATCCAGCCCTCGCGCACGACCTCGAAGCGATCCTTCACCGTGGCCGGCGAAAAGCCGTCGGTGACAAAGGCCTGCGGCGCGCGGCCCATCGCAACCGCGTGCAGCGCCTGGATCCTCTCGGGCGGGATGTTGAACCGGGCCGCGGTCACCACCGGCACGATCGCCTCGACCCGCTTGGGATAGCGCAGCGCCATGTCCATCGCGATCGCCCCGCCCATCGAGCGTCCCGCGATCACTGCCGAGCCGATGCCGAGCGCATCGAGCAACGCGACTACGAAGTCGCTGTACTCCTGGACCGTCATGAGCCCGTCGACGCCGGCGGAGCGGCCGTGCGCCGGCAGATCGATCGCGAGTGGGCTGTGGGAGCGGCCGAGATGGCCGACCTGGTTGTGCCAGCTATGGCCGTTGGAGCCCGCGCCATGCAGCATGACTACTTTGCGTCCGCGCGAAAAGTCGGGCACCACGTCGGGCAGCGTGGTTTGCCCAGTATAATAGTAGTAGGTGGCGCAGCCCTGCACTTCCACGTACTTGGTCGGCATCGTTGTAAGCACTCTCCGGCGGCGTGTTTGAGGTTAGCTATTCGGAATGAAGGGCGGTTGTCAAACGCGCGCCGTCCGGACGTTTCGCGGCGCCCGCGTCGGGCGCGCAATTCAGGGACGGCCGTTCACGAACGGCCCCTACAAGATGATCGCCGACAAACTCTCAGGAAGACCGGATGGGGTCAGGAGAGAATTTCACGCAACGACCTGAGACTCACCACTCTAGCGGCGGCGGCGAGCAGCGCGGCGGCGACGCGGTGGACTTGCGGCCTCTCGACCCGCCTGGTCGCGCTCCCACTGTTCGATCGCTTCACGGCTGAATCGCCAGTTACTGCCGACGCGGAAGCCGGGCAACCGTCCCTGTCTGAGGAGGCGGTAGATCGTCGTCGGATGAACTCGCAGGTGTTCCGACAATTCCTTGATAGTGAAAATCTGATCGCTTTGAGCTGCTTGAGCCATTTGGGTGGGTTTGCCTGGAGGCGTCGCTTTTTGAGGGGTTCCTTTTTTCATTCCGTGCGGACGATAGACGCTCGATTTCACCTGCAATTCCAGCCTCTGATGTCGCCTTGGCGGAGTCAAGACATTTTATACAAAGGCAGGTTGAAGCTGCGTGCGATCGCTTGCAAGAGCGTTAAGATGCCACAAGCGGAATGCTGTCTATGCCACTTTTAGGGCAGTTTAAAGAAATTAGTCATTTTTCGATAAGTAAAAAAAAGTCAAAAATTGACAAGCGGAACTCCTCGCCTGGCCTTCTCCGGCCTCGAATAGTCTTCCGATTGGCGCAAGCCCTGCGCGTTCGGTTAAGTTTGGGAAGCGTGCGCGGACCGCCGCGGCCCGCGCCCGACTTCAGCGATAAAAGGCATGCGCTATGAGCCCGCGCGCCCCGCGCCGCAGTTTGTTGCTCGCGATGCTCGCGTGCGCCGCGCTGTTCTTCGTACCCGCATCGTTTTTCGGCGCGCCGCCAGCCGTCGGTGATCCAAGCCAGCCGGGCGCACAAGCCTCGCGCGCCGCACAGGTTTCACCAGACGCGATCGAGGTTCATTCGATCGAAGTTCACAGTGGACAGTTCGAGTCCGATGGAAAGCCGGTCGAGGATTTCTACTGCGTGCCGCTCGCGCCCGGAGCGCATCCGGCGGTCATCCTGCTGCATGGCGCCGTAAAGCGAGGCGATGGAAACCAGGGTTTTGCCGATCAGTGCCGCAAGCTGGCCGCGGCCGGTTACTACGCGATGTTCGTGGAATACTACAGTCAGGCGGGGCCGGCCCGGCCCGGCGATCCTCCTGTGACAGGAAAGGGCTTCGCGGCCTGGGTCAACGGAAACTTTCCGATTTGGACGCGCGAGATCGCGAGCGCAATCGACGCGCTTAGCCAAAATCCCGAGGTCGAGCGCGATCGGATCGCGCTGATAGGACATTCGCTGGGCGCTTTTCTGGCGCTGGCCGTGGGCGCGTCGGAGGGCGGCCGTGTGGCCGCGGTGATCGAATACTATGGTGCGCTAACCAATACCGCCCCGCCGATGGTAGCGAACATGCCGCCCACGCTTATCCTGCATGGCAGCGCCGACAGGACCATCCCGGTGCGCTATGCGTATGAACTCGATGCGCTGCTCACGAGTTACAATCGCCCTCACGAGATGAAAATCTATCCCGGCGCCGGGCACAGTCTCGACCCCGTAACCGCTCCCGACGCCTGGCGAAGGAGCCTCGATTTTTTGCGGCGCTACCTCGGCCGCTAAGCAAACGCGCAACCGACGCGACAGATCAACGCAACCATTGCGGCAGGGAGCCAAACGATGGCGGACGAATCACTATCGCTCAAAGAGGCCGACGCAGTCGAAATCACCACTGTGCTCGACAACACGTGTGACATGCTGCTGCCTTCAAGCGCCACAGTACGGCGCGCCTCGCTCGGGACGCGGCTCGGACGCACGGCGCTCCGCGCTGAGCACGGCTTCGCAGCGGCCGTAAAGGTGAGCGGCGCGGGAACCTCGGAGTCGCTGTTGTTCGACGCCGGGCTGAGCCGCGACGGCCTGATGCACAACCTCGACGTGCTCGAGCTCAAGCCCAACGAGATGCACGCGATCGCGCTCAGCCACGGCCACGCCGACCACACCAACGGGCTGGGCGGGATGCTGCGGCGGCTGGGCGGACGCCGGATGCCGCTGCTGCTGCATCCCGACGCGCTGCTCCAGCGTAAAGTGGTGCTGCCCGACGGCCACGAGATGCAACTGCCGCCGCCCGATCCGCGCGTGCTGCGCCACGACGGGGTCGAGCTGGTCGAGGAACGCGGGCCGTCATACCTGCTCGGCAACCTGGTGATGATCACGGGGCAAATCCATCGCACGACCGATTTCGAGACCGGCTTTCCGACCCACTTCGCGCGCATCGGCAAGCAATGGCAGGCCGATCCTTATATTCACGACGACCAGGCGCTGGTGGTAAACCTGCGCGGCAAGGGGCTGGTGGTGCTGACCGGATGCGGCCATGCGGGCGTGATCAATACAGTGCGCCAGGCGCGCGCGCTCTCCGGCGTGGATCGCGTGCACGCGATCATCGGCGGGTTTCATCTCTCGGGGCCGCTGTTCGAGCCGGTTATCGCGCCCACCGTGGCGGCGCTCCGCGAGATCGCACCGGAGATGATCGTGCCGGCGCACTGCACCGGATGGCGCGCGACCCATTTGATCGCGCGCGAATTCCCCGGCGCCTTTGTGCAAAACAGTGTCGGCACGCGTTTTGTGCTGTAAAGAAAGCGCTGACACAGGATGCGACATTTTTGCTAGGATCGTCCGAGCGTCGGGACACGAGATTCGACGATTCGATATGAGATCCACAATCCGGTACGCAGCGAGGTTAGCCTCTGAGCTTTTCCCATAGCCCCACCATCGAGGATGCGGAACGCGCCGTCCTGGTCGGAGTCGAACTGGCCGGTTCCAACGGCGCAATCGCCAGCGAAGACTCGCTCGGTGAACTCGACGCGCTGGCCGAAAGCGCTGGCGCGCAGATCGCCGCCACCGTCAGCCAGAAACTCAAACGTCCCGACCCGCGCACCTTTATCGGCCGGGGCAAGGTTCAGGAGGTGCGCGACCTCGCACGCGAGCGCGGCGCCACGCTGGCGATCTTCGACGACGCGCTCAGCCCCGCGCAGGCGCGCAATCTGGAAAAAGAACTCGAGCTGCGCGTGATCGATCGCAGCCAGCTCATCCTCGACATCTTCGCCCAGCGCGCGCGCACGCTGGAGGGCAAGCTCCAGGTCGAAATCGCGCAGCTAAGTTACCTGGCCCCGCGCCTGACGCGACAATGGGCCCATCTTTCGCGTCAAGCCGGCGGCGGCGGCGCCTCGGGCGGCCGTATCGGGATCCGCGGCCCCGGCGAAACGCAGCTCGAAGTCGACCGCCGGCGCGTGCGCGAGCGTCTGACTCGGCTGCGCCAGCGCCTCGGCGAAGTCGAACGCACACGCACGATCCAGCGTCGTCGCCGGCTCGAGGTTCCCTATCCAACCGTGGCGCTGGTCGGCTATACCAACTCGGGGAAATCGACCCTGATGAACGCCCTTACGCAGGCCGGCGTCGAAACTGCGGACCGCCCGTTCTCGACGCTCGACCCGACCATCCGCCGCTTGCGGCTGCCAGGCAAGGTGACGGTGATGCTGGCCGATACGGTCGGCTTTATCCATCGGCTGCCTCACATGCTGGTCGAGGCCTTCAAGGCCACGCTCGAGGAAGTCCGCACTGCCGACCTGTTGCTCCACGTGGTCGATGCGAGTTCGCCGCTGGCGGCCGAGCGGATAGAAATCGTCGATCGGGTGCTGGAGGAGATCGGCGCGGGCGCGGCGTCGCGAATCGTGGTGATGAACAAGATAGACCTCGTACCGGCCAACGGGATACGGCTTGCAACCGCGTCCGACACGGTCGCGATCTCGGCACTGCGGACCCGGGGGCTGGACGAACTGCTCCGCGCGATGGCGCGATGGTTCAGCGCATGGCGCGAGGAAGTGACGGTTATGCTTCCGGCCGGGCGCGGCGACCTGGTCGCGATGGCGCGGCGAGACGGCGAGGTGCTGGGAGAGGAGTACAGCGACGGCACTGTTTCGCTGCGGGCGCGAGTCAGCGCGCCGGTGGCCGGACGGTTGCGCAAAGCGGCGATCGTCTAAACGGCGAGCGGCTTACCGATGGGAGCGCATATCCCTAATCCTTCGCCACGGCCCGCCAGCATCCTGCCGGCGGCGGTCGGCCGCGTGCGCCTCGGGCATCTGCTCAAGCTCCCCAACATCATTTCGCTCTGCCGCATCGGGATGGTCCCGATTTTCCTGGTCCTGCTGAGCAAGGACCGTTTCACGGAGGCGCTCTACGTCTTCGTGCTGGCGGCAGTGACCGACGCGCTCGACGGCGCGGTCGCGCGATGGTTCGATATCCGCACCGAGCTTGGCGCGATCCTCGATCCGTTTGCCGACAAGCTGATGCTGCTAAGCGCGCTGGTGGTTTTGACCTTCGAGCACGCGCTTCCGGTGTGGCTTTTGATTTTGACAGCGATCCGCGACATCGTGCTAGTGCTCGGCTACCTTATGATCTCGTTCGCCGCGGGCGAACGCTTCCCCGTACGGCCGAGCGCGTTCGGCAAAATGACTACTGTGCTGCTGATCGTGTGCGTCATTGGCACGCTGACGGCGCATTTCGGCCTGAGCCAGGGCTACTGGTACGCGCTGCTCTATCTGACCGGTACAGTGCTGGTGGTGTCGGGGATTCACTATCTGTACCAGGCGCTGGTCTATCTCAGCCAGCACGTCCCCGAACTGTTTTCCTAGCTATACTGTTTTTCTAGCTAGTTGATGACCTTGGAGGTGCGCAGTTCCTCGATCGTCGAGCGCTCGACGCCGAGTTCGCGCAGCACTTCCTCGGTGTTCTCGCCCAGGCGCGGCGGAATCCGCCACATCCGCGCCGGCGTCTCGGTAAATCGCGCGCCGGGATTTACCGTGCGCACGGTGCCGGCATCGGGATGCTCGTACAGGGTGAAGTTTTCGTTGGCGACGACCTCTTCGTCAGTGAACAGCGTCTCGTAGTCGTTGACGCGGCCGACCGGGACGTCAGCCTTCTCCAGCACTTCGAGCCACTCGGCGGTCGTGCGCTCCGAGAGCGTCTTGGCGAGCCCGCGCAGGATGCCGCGGATGCGTTCGGTGCGGTCAGCGACTTCGGTCCACCATTCGTGATGCCCGACGCCGAGGCACAATCGTTCGAACTGCTCGTCGGTGAACGGCGCGATCGAAATCCATCCGTCTTTGGTCGGAAACGGATCAAGGCTCTGGCTCTTCGGCGCCTGGTCCTTGTACTCGTCCTCGGGCACGAAGGTGTAACCCACCATCGTGTCGTTGCAGGTGAACGCCATCATCGCCTCGACCATCGGGATGCGGATGTTCTGGCCTACGCCGCGATTACGCGCCGCGTGCAGTGCGCTCACGATGCTGAGCGCGGCGGTCATCCCGCTGATCTTGTCGGCCAGCGCCATCTTGACCACCGTCGGCTGTCCGCCGCGCCGCCCTTGCAGCGCCGCCATGGTCGAGAAGCATTGGATCACCGGGTCGTAGGCGGGCGCGTTGGCGTAGCGGCCCTTGGGGCCGAAGCCGCAGATCGAGCAATAGACGATCTTGGGATTGAGCCGGCGGATGTCGGCGTAGCCGATACCGAGGCGCTCGGCGACGCCGGGGCGATTGTTCTCGATGAACGCGTCGGCGCGCACGGCCAGCATCCGCACCAGGTCGCGGCCCTTTTCTTTCTTGAGGTCGATCACGACGCTGCGCTTGTTGCGGTTGAAATTCAGGAACGATGCGGTGACGCCGTTCTTGCGCGGCCGCCCGATCCGCCGCGTGGTGTCGCCCTCGGGCGGTTCGACCTTGACAACGTCGGCGCCGAGGTCGCCCAGCAGCATCGCGCAAAACGGCCCCGAGACCACCTGGGTCAGGTCGAGGATGCGAAAACCAGCCAACGGTCCATCTGCCATGTGAAGTTATTCCTCAGTGCGTATGTCCGCCGCGCGGCGCCACCCGCCCTTTCCCCGGCACCCTCGCCGTCTGCCGATTTCGCCGGCGCGGGCGGACGCCGTCGTTTCAGGATACGAGCCAGTCCGCGCGAGCGCGAGGGTAGTGCCTGATTATTCCCGCAGCCTATCGCGCGTCAAGCGCCATAACACGATCTAAGAGCACGCACGGCCGCGCGCTGCGATCCTCGCACCTTTGTGGTCACCTTTAATAGAGCGTGCTCAGCCGAGACCCTCGCGCAAACGCGCGTGGCCAAGCGCCGGCAACTCGCGCCGCACTCGTAAAAGGTACTCGAAATCGATCGGCGCGACGACCACGCCCTCCTGGTCGGAGGCGCGCGCGATCACGCGTCCCCACGGATCGACGATCATCGAATTGCCATAGTCGCTGAAGCCGTGGACGTTGGTCCCGAACTGCGCCGGCGCGATAACGTAGGCCTGGTTCTCGATCGCGCGCGCGCGAATCAACGCATCCCAATGCGCCTCGCCGGTGGGGAAGGTGAAACAGCTGGGCACCGTGATGATCTCGGCGCCGGCGAAAGTCAGGCGACGATAGAGTTCGGGAAAGCGCAGGTCGTAGCAGACGCTAAGCCCAATTGTGCCGCGCGGCGTACGCGCCGAAACGACCTCGCTGCCCGCCAGCTTGGCGTCGGACTCCTTGACCGTGACGCGGCCCGGCAAATCGACGTCGAAGAGATGGATTTTGCGATAGACGGCCATCCGCGCGCCGTCGGGGCCGATCAGCACGGAAGTGTTGTAGCGCTTGGGCTGACCGGGCGCGTGCTCGGTTATCGAGCCGGCGACGATATGCAGGCTGAGCTCGCGAGCCAGGCGCGAAATCGCCGCCAACGATTCGCCCTCGAGCGGCTCCGCGGCAGCTGCCTCCTCGGAGCGCTTGCCGCGCCAGTTGAAGGTCTCGGGCAATGCGACCAGGTTGGCGCCGCGCGCCGCCGCAAGCCGAATCAAGCGCTCGGCGCGTTCGAGGTTGGCCGCCTTGTCGCTCCCCGCCGCCATCTGGATCGCCGCCGCAAGGTAGTAACTCATGCGCCTGCCTCCGATTGTCCCGCCGTCGCCGTCGATACGCCCGAGTTCATCGCGAATTCAATAACGCGGCACCGCGGGGTCGACCGTCGCGGACCATAGATCGATTCCACCGCTCAGATTCGACACGCGCTCGAAGCCGAGCCGCGCCAGGTACATCGCGACCTGCGCGCTGCGGATCCCGTGATGGCATACCACGACCGTCTCCTGCTCGGGGTCGAGTTCGGCTAGACGCGAGGGAATCTCACCCATCGGAATATGCGTCGCGCCTGGGAAAGACGCGATCGCGATTTCCTCGGGCTCACGTACGTCGAGGATGACGGGCCGCTCTCCGCGCCTCAGCCGCTCGCTCAGTTCCTCCGGGAGAATTTCACCGATTTCCATTTTTCAATTTTTCACCAATTCCACATCATAGACGCTCTGGCGTCACGGTTCATGATCGCGATTCTCGGTTGGGCGCCTGCGCCTTGTCAATGTAGCATTGTCAGCGGGCCGCGGAGCTTAACGGGTACGTCCCGAATTCCCCGAGTTCGATGATAGAACGCGTGCGACAGATTGACATGCGACAAATTGAATTGATGGCCCAGGCGATCGCCGAGGCCCAACGCGGCGCCGCCGAGGGCGAAGTGCCGGTCGGCGCAGTCGTGATCGGCCGCGGCACCGACGGCGCGGACGGCGTGATACTCGCGGCGGCGCACAACCGCCCGATCGCGCTCAATGATCCAACGGCGCACGCCGAGATGCTCGCGCTCCGCCAGGCCGGTGCCGCGCTCGGCGCCTACCGCCTGGACGGCGCGGCGCTGTTCGTGACACTCGAGCCATGCGTTATGTGCGTGGGCGCGATGGTTCACGCGCGGATCGCGGAGCTCTACTTCGGCGCGCGCGATGAAAAGGCGGGCGCGCTCGGATCGGTTTACGACATCGGGCGCGACGGGCGCCTCAACCATCGGATCGAGGTCTACGGCGGCATGATGGAGTCTGAATGCGCCGCACTGCTGCGCGACTTCTTCCGCTCCCGCCGCGGCTCTGACTAGACTTAACAGGTCAACCTAATCTCCACGAATATCCGATACTCGCTATTCGAGAGAACAGCCATGCAGCGATTTCGAAAACTGGCGTCCATGATGGGTGTCGAGCACGCGATCATTCTCGCACCGATGGCTGGGGGGACCAGCACTCCGGCGCTGGTCGCGGCCGTCTCCAATGCGGGAGGGCTCGGCTCGCTCGGCGCGGGCTACATGACTCCCGACGACATCGCGAAGGCGATCGCGGAGATCCACGAGCGGACCAGCAAGCCGTTTGCGGTGAACCTGTTCGCGGGCGGCTACGACGGCACCGGCTCCTCCGACACGGCAGCGATGCTCAAGCTGATCGCTCCATGGCACGAGCGGCTCGGCCTGCCGACGCCGGCGGCTCCGGCTGGCTCATTGCCGCCGTTCGAGCAGCAGGTCGAAGCGGTTCTCCGCTCGGACGTTCCGGTGTTCAGCTTCACCTTCGGCATTCCGGCGGCTGAGATCATGCGGGGAATGAAAGATCTCGGAATCAAGCTTATCGGCACCGCAACGACGGTGTCCGAGGCGCGAGCGCTGGAGCAGGCCGGCGCCGACGCGATCGTCGCCCAGGGCAGTGAGGCCGGGGCCCATCGCGGCACCTTCATCGCCGCGCTCGAGGATAGCCTGGTCGGAACGATCGCGCTGGTGCCGCAGATGGCCGACGCGGTTTCGGTTCCGGTGATCGCGTCGGGCGGAATAATGGACGGCCGCGGAATCGTCGCCGCCGCGGCGCTCGGCGCAAGCGGCGTGCAGTTGGGAACCGCCTTTATGGCCTGTCCGGAGAGCGGCGCGCCGCCGGCCCACAAGGCGGCGATTCGCGCCGCCCAGGACGACGGCACCACGCTGACGCGCGCGTTCAGCGGCCGGCTCGCGCGCGGGATCACGAACGGGTTTGCGGCCGCGATGCGCGGCCACCAAGACCAGCTTCTGCCCTACCCCGCTCAGAACAACCTGACTCGCCCGATGCGCACCGCGGCGGCCAAGCAGGGCAACGCCGATTGCCTCTCGTTGTGGGCCGGACAGGCCGCGCCCCTCGCGCGCGAGATGCCGGCCGCAGAGCTGGTCGCGCAACTGTTGCGCGAGACGGCCACGATGCTCGCATCTATCGTCCAGTAGCTCGCGCAATAGCGACGGCTCTCGCCTATAATCCGTCACGCGTGCGATGGGCAATTTCCGATTCTACCGCCGCCTCCATATCTTTCCGGGTCTCTCGGTCAATCTCTCCAAGTCGGGGCCAAGCCTCACGGTCGGCGTGCGCGGCGCCCATCTCACGATGGGTCCGAGCGGCGTCCGCCGCACCGTCGGCATCCCGGGCACGGGCATCTACTACACCTCGCACAGCGGCTACCAGAGCGGAGTTCATTCGGCGCACGTCGATACTCCGATCAGTCCCGAGCAGCAGCAGTGCGCGCACAGCGTTGGTGGATGGCTCGCGCTGGCCGCGATCGTCGGAATCGCGCTCGTGATCGGCATCGCGATCGGCTCCGCCGGCCACTGACACACTCGCGCAAGTCTCGCGCGATTGCGCAGGACATATGAGATTGACTATGAAATTGTGCATAGCGGCGGGACGATGCTTCGGCCGCTTTGATTAGCCTCGATGCCCAGCGAGAAAGCCAAAGACAACAAAGCCCTGGCGGCGACCTGCGTCTCTTGCAGCAAGGCCGTCTCGACCGAGAGCACGGCAGGTACAAGCAGTTCAACGTCTGCCTGGTGTGCGCGAACGGCGGATGGCGCCCGCCCGGATTCGAGGGAATCTACACGCCGCGTCCGATCTAGCACGGCCAGGGTCAGTCAGCCGTGGATCACCCGTACATTCTTCGCGCCTCGGCGGACAATTCGCCGCGGAAGTCGGGATGCGCGACGGCGACGAGTTCGCGCGCGCGTTCGCGCAGCGACTTGCCGGCGAGCTTCGCCACCCCGTACTCGGTCACCACATAATGGACGAAGGCACGCGGCAGGGTGAAGACGGTCGCCGGCGGAAAGCTCGGCGTGATGCGCGAGACGCGTTTGCCGGCGCTGAGCGCGCTTGCGGGCAACACGATGATCGATTTGCCGCCGGCCAATGACGCGCCGACGCCAAAGGCGATTTGCCCGCCCGTCCCGGTGTACATCTGATGGCCCACCGACTCGGAGCCGACCTGCCCCGTGAGGTCGACGTACAGCGCGTTGTTGACTGAGACGAGTCCCTCCTCGCGCGCGATCGTGCGGATGTCGTCGGTGAAATTGAAATCGTAGAGCTGGAAGCCCGGATTGCCGTCGACGTAGTCCAACTGCTCGCGCGGCGTGCCGGTCGCAAAGCCGCTGCCGACCACCAGGCCGGGAAAAATCTTCTTATGCTTCCCGGTAAGCACGCCCTCGCGCACCAGGTCAGCGGTGCCGATCGGGATGATCTCGGTTTGCATCCCAAGGTCGTGATGGCCGCGCAGATGCGAAATCAGCATCCCGGAGGTCGAGCCTACCCCAATCTGGATCGTGGCGCGATCGGGAATCAGTTCGCTGGCAACCAGGGCGCCGATAGTATCGACGGTGCGCCGCTCCTCTTCGGAGGGCGGCGGGGCCGCGATCTCCGGCATCCCCACCGTGCGCTCGACGAAGTAATCGACCTCCGAGATATGCATCGAGTTGTCGCCGCCGACGCGAATCGAGCGCGGATCTATCTCCGCGATCACCAAATCCGCGTTACGCGCGCATAGCTTCGACATGATCTGGAAATCGCCGAAATTGACCTCGCCGTTCGCATCCGGCGGCGACACGGTCATCAGGTAGACGTTGAAGTCCTGGAGTCCGGGCGGAAGATAGCCCGCGCGGTAGTAACTGATCGGCACGTATTCGCCCATCCCGTCGTGAAAGAGCTTGCGATCGATCGGCGTGAGGTAGAACGACTCCAGGCGAAAGCGCTCGCCCAGGCCGGGCAGGTCGAAAGCGAACAACGCGGCGCTGTAGTTGATCACCACCCGCTCGATCTCCATCAGGCGGCCGGCCAGCGCGTGGAACAGCGTGAACGGCGTCGCGTGTGCGATCGAGGCGGTGATCCGATCGCCTGACTTGATATGCGCGACCGCCTCTTCGGGGGTGACCAGCTTGGCGCCCAGTTGCTCGCGCCAGTTCGAAGTCATCTTTATCGCGGTGGCCATCTGGCAGGTCTCCTCGTGATTTATTCCGGAAACTAGCAGACCTCCGCGAAGCCGGCCAACGCGGCGCGCTGGCGGCGTCCGCTTGACTGGGGCAGGTCAAACATCAATGCTGCCTCGTGTGGAGAGGTTCGGGAGTCTGGTTTAACCGGCGTGACTCGAAATCACGTGAGCCCTTGTGGCTCCGGGGGTTCGAATCCCCCCCTCTCCGCCACACAGTCTGGCATGTTTCCCTACATTATGGAGAAGCGATGAAATCGGCGCGTGGGGCGCGATTCACGCGCGGCCGTGGACGCGGAGAATGCCAAGGGCAGCGGCTGAGCGTGAAAATCGCCTAAAATTCTCTGTTCGCGATTTTGGCATGTCCATCTGCGAACCGGCCGACATTTTGCGGAGAAGCGTTCTCGGGAAGAGCGCTGCCTGACGCAAGCAACTACGCCCGCGTGAGTCTATCGGGATTCCAGAGCTTGCTGCTGCGCACTCCAGAGCGGGGGGAGTTCGATTCTCTGGGTCATCGCTAGAGTGCTGAGGTCTGCGGGCTGCCGGCCTTCGA
>WNFC01004552.1_pt1 | contig 15429 bp, 12 predicted proteins | sample 5400541 | NCBI WGS metagenome assembly WNFC01 (sample SAMN13153342, study PRJNA577476) | soil metagenome | isolation source: 120 cm saprolite under Douglas fir tree site 2 hole 2 replicate 1 | place: USA:California | collected 2015-04-18
TGGAGTGGGCTTTCCTGGGCGGTGGGTGAGATCAGGCAGGGCGACTTCAGGGGCGGGCAACCCGTTACGGTGCAATGTTCCTCCGCGGAGAGCGATGAGGTAAGGCTGGAGGGGAAGGTGTTTAACGTGAGCTACTAGGAACTCGGGGTAAACGTTTGCAGGACCAAGCGATGAGCTGGGCTTCGAAGCGCCGGGGGAGCCTTCACCGAAGCCCATCCGGACTCTTCATTTTGGAAAAAGAACTTGACAATCGCTCGGGCGCAGGCGTAGTTTTCGGGGCTGTCCCTGGAAAATCGTCCCCGCGGGCGACTTAGGGGGGATAGCGAGTAAACGTTTACTGCAATGTCGTACAAGGGAAGTGACGGGGACACCTCGAGGAGGCAACATGCGAAAAACCACCCTGTCCGGACTGCTGATCATCCCCTTATTAATGCACGCCACGCTGTGGGCGCAGTCGAACCGTGCCACCATCACCGGAACCGTCACCGACTCTAGTGGTGCGTTAGTGGCGGGAGCCGAGGTGACCGCCACCAATTTAGGCACTGGTGCCCCCACGCAAACCTTTTCCAACCAGGACGGCATTTACGTCGTGCCCAACCTCCCGCCAGCCCAATATTCCGTCGAATTTAAGAAAGACGGATTCGAGACTGTGCGACGCCCAACCGTCACGCTGGAGTCTACGCAAGTGGCCCGCATCGACGCCGCGCTGAAAGTGGGCGCGATCAGCCAATCCATGACGGTCACCGCGGAACAACATTGGCGCAGCCAATTACGCTCAGATTCTCGGAGTAAACGACAATCCGCGGAACGGACAATTTGCCATCCGTTTCGAGTTCTAAGAAACGTGTTTACGATCTTGCCCGGGGCAACTCACAGAAACCCGGGTTGCCCGCCTTCTGTTACTCGCGCAAAGATGAAACGCATGTTGCGCACGCGCGCTGCACAATAAGAGGCGAATGTGCGGATTGCGAACCCCAAATCCCGCAGGAACAGCCTTGTAGTCGGTCTGATGCTTACTTTCATAGCCCTCCGACATGCGGCCCAGGAAAAGGAAGTGAGGACGCATCCCTCTGCTACCAGCAATGCCGTGACCTATTATTTCGATTCGGTATCCGGAGATGATGGCAATCGCGGAGCTACGGCGTCCACGGCATGGAAGACATTGGGCAAACTAAACGCGACAGTTTTCTCACCCGGAGACACAATCCTGTTCAAATCGGGCTCAGTCTGGATCGGCCAGCTTGGGCCCAGGGGCTCCGGCGCCGAGAGGCATCCGATCATCATCGACAAGTACGGCGGCGACGCGAAGCCGGTCATCAACGGCGCGGGGCGGTCCGAGGATGCGGTTCTACTCAAAAACCAAGAGTACTGGGAAATCAGCAACCTCGAGATCACCAATACCGGGGAAACTCCAGGACCGCGCCGCGGCGTGCATCTGGTGGCAGAAAACTTTGGCGATGTCCACCACATTTATTTGCATGGACTCACCATCCACGACGTGAATGGTGTGGACGACGACAAGGTCAACGGCGGGATCAATTACAACTCCATCGGCGATTCTAAGCCCAGCCGCTTTATCGATCTTCGCATGGAAGACAATCGCATCTTCCATGTCGATCGCAGCGGAATTTTTGGCTGGTCCACCCATTGGGTCCGTTCAAAGTGGTACCCGAGCTTGGGCGTGGTGGTTCGGCACAACGTCCTCCATGACATCGGCGGGGACGGGATTGTCGTGGTAGCAACGGATGGCGCGCTGGTGGAGCACAACGTGGTCAGTAATGCCAACCAAAGATCAGCGGGATACAACGTCGCTATCTGGCCTTGGAGTGCGGACAATACTATCATTCAACACAACGAAGCTTATGGCACGCGTGGACAGCGAGACGGCGAGGGCTTCGATTCCGATTGGAATAGCCGTAATACTGTTATCCAGTACAACTATAGCCACGACAACGACGGCGGGTTCTTGCTGATTTGCAACGAAGGCGGGCACGAGGCGTCGGAAAGCGTTGGTAATATTGGCACCATCGTCCGCTACAACATCAGCCAGAATGATCACCATCGGGGCATCAATCTGGCTGGCCCGGTTGGCAATGCAACCATCTACAACAACACGTTTTACGTAGGACAGGGCGAAACCGTGAGTCTGCTTTTGCAATCGGATTAGAAGGGCTGGGCCGATGGCACGTATTTGTACAACAATATTTTCTATGTGGCGGGCGCGGCAGAATTTTCTCATGGCGTTTCGCGAGGCCCAGATGGCGCCTACGTCACCACGCCCGGCTTTGGCAGTAGTCGGAATACCGTATTCGATTACAACATCTATTACGGAAAGCTGGAGCCCGCGGCTGATCCGCACGCACTTACCACCGACCCTCTCTTCATGAGTCCGGGAAGAGCCAACCGCGGAGCACAAAGTATGGCGGGGTATCGTCTGCAGCCCGGATCGCCGGCCATCAATTCCGGCAAACTTATCGATAGCCATGTAGGCAAAGATTTTCTGGGAACAACAGTGCCGGCTTGCGGGGCGGTGGATCGGGGCGCGATGGAGTTTGGCGAATGCCGGCTCCTCAAGGCTCACGCAGATTGAGTTCTGTATCCGCAGAGAAACCGTCCCCAGTTACAATGGCGCACTTCTGTTGAATAGACGGCTATGGACATCCGTGAGATCGCAAAGCGGGCCAAAGTATCGACGGCGACAGTGTCGCGTACTATCAACCGCGTCCCCACCGTCAGTGCGCAATTGGCCAAGCGCGTCTGGAGCATCGTGGACGAGCTTGGTTATTACCCAAATACGCAAGCCCGGGCGCTGGTGTCCGGACGAAGCCGTATCTTTGGGCTGATTGTCTCGGAAATAACCAACCCGTTTTTCCCGGAAATCGTCCAGGTGTTCGAGAACATTGCGGTCGAGCATCATTACGAGATTCTGCTCACGTCCACGGTCCACGACCCCAAACTGATGGAGAGTTCAGTCCGTCGGATGTTGGAACGGAGGGTGGATGGGGTTGCCGTAATGACGTTCGGAATGGAAGAGTTGCTGCTGGAAGATCTGAAGCTGCGCAATGTGCCACTGGTGTTCGTCGACGTTGGGCCGCCGCGTCCGCACGTCAGCAATATCCGTATTGACTACCTCAATGGCATCCGGCAGGCAGTGCAGCACCTCGCTGCCCTGCGTCACGAGCGGATTGCCTTCATTACGGGCCCCTTGCGTTTACCGTCTGCCGTGGCGCGGAAAAATGCCTTTGTCCACTCCATGCGAGAAATAGGGCTGGAAGTCGACAAGCGACTGGAGATCGAGGGCGACCACACCAGCGAGGGGGGTATGGCAGCCCTGGCGCAGTTACTGGAGGCTAACGTCAAGCCTACGGCCGTGCTTTGTTCCAACGACATGACCGCCATTGGCGTGATGCGGAAGAGTTATGAGCTGCGGATTACCATTCCGCGCGACCTGTCGCTTGTGGGCTTCGATGACATACGTCTGGCGCAGTTCATGTTGCCCCCGCTTACCACGGTGCAGATGTCGCAAGCCAAGCTGGCTCGCCTGGCTTTTAACGCATTGTTGGCCGACGTGCAGCGGGAGGTGCCTGCCCCGAACGGAACAGGATATGAACTGCGGACAAGTTTGGTATTGCGAGAATCGACCGGGCTGGCACCACATTCCGCATTGAGCGGCAAGCGACGCCAAAATCGCACATCGCTGACCGATCGTATCTCCGGAAAGATTGACAAGCGCCGAGCCCGTGTCTTAAGGTAACCTGGCAGTAAACGTTTACTTCCGCACGCCAGCGAGCTGGACCAACGGGCCCGGATCGAACAAGGGTGAGAACCGATGCTGCTCCAAAGCCTGCGGGAAGAAGTTCTGCAAGCCAATCTCGAACTGGTTCGGCGGGGGCTGGTGCTTTACACCTTCGGAAATGCCAGCGGGATTTCGCGGCAAGATGGACTCATCGCCATCAAGCCGAGTGGTGTCGCTTACGACAGCATGACTCCGCAGGACCTGGTGATCACTGACCTGGGAGGGAAAGTAGTCGAAGGCAAACTGCAGCCGTCTTCGGACTTGCCAACCCATGTGGAACTCTACAAGCGCTTTCCTAAGATCGGCGGGGTCGCCCATACCCATTCGGAGTTTGCCACGGCGTGGGCGCAAGCATGCCGTCCCATCCCGTGCTTTGGCACAACGCATGCGGATTATTTCCATGGCCCGGTCCCGGTGACAGCGTGCCTCAGCGCAGAGGAGATCGCCGGGGATTATGAAAAAAACACCGGGCTTGCGATCTCTAAAGTCTTTGATCGATTGGAAGCTGACGACATCCCTGCCGTCCTGGTAGCCGGGCACGCGCCCTTCTGTTGGGGAATAAGTCCCGCTGATGCCGCCCACAACGCGGTGATTTTGGAGTCGGTGGCAAAAATGGCGTACCACACGATCGGAATTGCAGCCGAGGCAGATCCGATTTCGCGCCACCTCCACGACAAGCACTTCCTGCGCAAACATGGGCACAGCGCCTATTACGGACAGGTTCCGAAGAAATGAAGACAGCACTCATCCTGGTCGATGCGGGCAGACTGGTCCATTTATCGGCCGTCGATCTGGTCATCATCGTTTTCTATTTCGCTCTGGTGCTGGCCATTGGTTGGTACCTGAAAGAACGAGCCAACACCAGCGAAGACTTCTTTCTAGCCGGGCGCGAAATGACGGCCTGGATTGCCGGCCTTAGCTTCCTTTCCGCTAACCTCGGCTCGCTGGAACTGATGGGCTGGGCGGCGGCGGCGTACCAATACGGAATTTTAGCGACTCATTGGTATTGGATTGGCGCGATTCCCGCGATGCTTTTCCTGGGCATTGTGATGATGCCTTTTTATTACATCTCAAAGACCCACTCTGTCCCGGGTTACTTGAAACTTCGTTTTGGCGAGTCGAGCCGCGCTTTAGCGGCGGTTTCGTTTGCGGCTATGACCGTGCTTATGAGTGGTATCAACATGTACTCCATGGCACTGGTGATGAAAGTCATTCTAGGCTGGGACATTCATTTCAGTATCTGGGTATCGTCGCTCACGGTTGCCATCTACGTGGCTCTGGGCGGATTGCGTTCGGCAATTTTCAACGAAGTGCTGCAGTTTATTTTGATTTGGGCGGGCGCAGTGCTGGTGCCGATTTTGGGCCTCATCGAGGCCGGGGGCTGGACGAATCTGAAAGAACGGGTAGCGCAGAATGTCGGGCCTGCCTACATGCACGTTTGGGGCAATCTGGGCTCGTTTAATTCCAATCCCATGGGCATTCACTGGACGGGAATCGTCTTTGGCCTGGGTGCGGTCATTTCGTTCGGCTACTGGACCACGGATTTTCTCGTGGTGCAGCGTGTGTTGTCTGCCCACAACCTCCGAGCAGCAAAGATGGCTCCCATTATTGGGGCAGCCTTCAAGATGTTTGTTCCTTTCATCGTGATCCTCCCGGGACTGCTCGGGCTGGCCCTTCTGCCGGTCAAGTTAACCGGTGAAGGCGCTGCCGTCGCTTCCGGCGGACACAGTTATAACGAAGTTCTTCCCCTGATGTTGGCGCGCTACTGCGGGCCCGGACTCCTGGGCTTGGGCATAACCGCTCTCATTGCTGGTTTTATGTCTGGCATGGCGGGCAATGTCAGCGCCTTTGCCACCGTCTGGACCTATGACATCTACGGCGCGCTGATCAACAAATCAGCCAACGACCAGCAGTACGTCCGCATGGGACGCTGGTGCACGATTCTCGGAGTGCTGATCAGCATCGGCACGGCTTATCTGGTGATGCAGTTTCTCAGCATCATGGATTATGTGCAGGCGCTTTTCAGCTTCTTTATTGCGCCTTTGTTCGGCACCGTACTGCTGGGCATGCTGTGGAAGCGGGCAACCGCGGCCGGAGGATTCTGGGGATTGTTGGCCGGCACCCTCTCTTCGGTCAGCATGTGGGCCTGGGTGAAGCTGGATCCTAGTGCGTTGCGTTACGTAGCGCTGTCCAGCAACGCGCGTGATATGGCTGAAAACATGTATCGCGCATTGTGGTCGTGGATCGTCTGCGTGATTGTGACCGTGGTGGTTAGCCTGGTTACACGTCCTAAGCCGGAGGCGGAGTTGGTGGGACTGGTTTATGGAGCCACCGATATCCCCTCCGAGGGAGAGCTTCCGATTTATCAACGGCCGATCTTCTGGGCTGGGGTCGTGGCCATCGTGTTTGTGATTTTGAACATCATCTTCTGGTAGACAAAGCTATGAAGCCAGGATCTTCGATTTCGATCTGGTTTTTTATTGGTATATCGCTGTTGGTTAACGGTGCGCTTATTTTTGCCGCTGGCATGTATGAGCTCATGCATCCGCCCGAGTATCCGGTCGTTCTTTACCGGCTGCACGCCAGTATCTGGTGGGGCGCGATATTGCTGTGCGCGGGAATCGTCTATTGCTATCGTTTTCGACCGAACCGGGCGGCACGAACAAATGCCGGTCCCACCGGCTGATTCGGAGGAAGGCGAGGAAGTTATGTCGAAGAAGAAAATGACGGTCGGGCTGATTGTCGGCAACCGCGGGTTCTTTCCCGATCACCTGGCGAAATCGGGGCGGGAAGAAATGCTGCGGGCGCTGGAGCAGGCAGGGATAGACGCTGTGGTGCTGGATCCTGCGCACAGCAAGTATGGAGCGGTCGAGACCCATGAAGAAGCCAAGCGTTGCGCCGCTCTGTTCCGGAAGAACCGGGATCTCATAGATGGCATCATCGTTTCGCTTCCAAATTTCGGAGATGAACGGGCCATTGCCGACACTCTACGATTGGCGCAACTCCAGGTTCCTGTGCTGGTGCAGGCTACGCCGGATTCCACCGGGAAGATGACAATTGCCTTTCGTCGTGACAGTTTCTGCGGCAAGATGTCGGCTTGCAATAATCTGCGGCAGTACGGAATCCCTTATTCGCTCACCACTGTTCACACCGTCAGTCCCGACTCCAAGGAGTTTCAAAGTGATCTGGCGTGGTTTGCTGCCGTCTGCCGGGTTGTGAACGGGTTTCGCGACCTGCGAATAGGAAGTATTGGCGCCCGTCCTGCCGCGTTCAACACCGTGCGCTACAGCGAGAAGATACTGGAATCGCAGGGGATCTCGGTGGAAACTGTCGATCTTTCGGAAATTCTTGGCCGCATCGCTAAGCTGAAGGACACCGATAGTGGAGTGGAAGGCAAGATGCAGGACATTCGCAAGTATGTGACCACCAGCGGAATTCCCGAAGCCGCGCTGATCAAGATGGCCAAACTGGGCTTCGTGGTCGACGACTGGATGAAATCCACCGACGTTAAAGTGAGCGCCGTGCAGTGTTGGACGGCGATGGAAGAGTACTTCGGCGTCGTGCCTTGCACCATCATGAGCATGATGAGCAACAATCTCATCCCCAGCGCATGCGAAGTGGATGTCTGCGGTACGCTCAGCATGCATGCCCTAGCCCTGGCCTCGGAAACTCCCAGTGCATTGCTCGACTGGAACAACAACTACGGTGACGACCCCAATAAGGCTGTCTGCTTTCATTGCAGCAATCTGCCGAAGCACTTCTTTCAAGAGGTCCGCATGGATTTCCAGGAAATCATTGCCGGCACCGTGGGCAAGGAAAACACCTTCGGAACCATGGTGGGCCGCGTAAAGTCGGGGCCGATGAGCTTTGCCCGCTTCTCCACGGATGACACTCGAGGGGCAATGCGCGGATATGTAGGGGACGGCGCGTTTACCAATGATGCGCTCAATACTTTCGGCGGCGCCGGCGTAGTGGAGATTCCGCGCCTGCAGAATTTGCTGCATTACATTTGCGAGAACGGATTCGAGCACCATGTTGCAGCGAACTTTTCTACGGTGGCGGGCGCGGTGCATGAGGCGGCAGTGCGGTATCTAGGCTGGCAGATGTACTGGCATCGCAATTAAAACGCGAGAGACCACATGGCGATAGTTGCGGGAGTCGATTTCGGCACCTTGAGCGTTCGCGTTTCGGTTGTGGACAGCCTCCGTGGGCCGCTGGCGTCCGCGGTCGCTGAATATCCCTTGCATCGCAAGCGCGAAGATCCCGAGTACGCGACGCAATCGCACGGTGACCACATGCGCGCGCTCGCAGCCGCGACCCGCAGTGCTATCAAAGAAGCTGGAATTTCTGGCGATGCCATCGCATCCATCGCGCTGGATACGACTGGCTCCAGCGTGATTCCCGTTGACGACAGAATGCACCCTCTGGGCGAGTACTACCTATGGTGCGATCATCGGGCCAAACAGGAAGCTGCACAGATTACTGAACTGGCCCACCGGGAAGGGCTCAAGGCAGTCGAATGGTGCGGCGGGGTGTACTCCTCGGAATGGGGTTTCGCAAAACTGCTGCACTGGCTGCGTCACAATCCAGACAAACGGAAGCAGTTTGCCAGCGCCTTTGAACACTGCGACATGGTTGCCGCCACTCTCTGCGGCATTAGCGACCCCGGGATGGTGAAACGCAGCATCTGTGCGATGGGGCACAAGTGGCTGTGGAATCCGCAGCTGGGTGGCCTTCCGCCGGAAAGTTTTCTCATCAAACTGGATCCTCTGCTGGCCGGGGTCCGCACCAAGCTTGAAGGTCATTACGCCACTTCAGACGAGATCGCGGGAAGGCTGTCGCCAGCCTGGGCGTCGCAACTCGGCCTACGCGCGGGTATTCCGATTCCGGTCGGGGCATTCGACGCACATTGGGATGCGATCGGCGCGGGCGCGATGGAGGGCGATGTGGTGAATGTCGTTGGCACCTCGACCTGCATCATCGCCTATGTCAAACAGGCGCAGCTCGTTCCTGGAGTTTGTGGAGTGGTTCAGGGAAGCGTACACCCGCAATATACTGGCGTCGAGGCCGGGCTTTCGGCGACTGGCGATATCTTCGCTGCCATTGCCCGGCGGGCGAACACAAACGTGGCTGAGTTGAGCAAAGGGCTGGAAAAATACCGCGCAGGTTCCACCGGCCTGATACGAATGACGTGGGATAACGGCGACCGCACTGTGCTGGTAAATCCCAATCTCGGCGGAATGACCATCGGATGGAACTTGCAGCACACCGCGCAGGACGAATTGTTCGCCGCGATTGAAGGGACGGCATTTCATACCCGCGTGATCCTCGATCGCATGACCGAATACGGCGCGTCCACCCGTCGGGTGATTAATAGCGGCGGAATTCCCCAGAGCAATGCGATGTTGAATCAGATTTACGCCAACGTGTTGGGCAAGCCGGTGTTGGTTCCGAGCAGCAAGGTCACAGGAATCGGCTCCGCCATTTTTGCTTTTTTGGCGGCCGGTACCTTCCAAACTATCGAGGAGGCGCAACGGCAGATTTGTCCGGCGCATAAAACTTTCGCGCCGCAGAATGAGGAGCAAGCCACTTACCATCAGCTCTACAGTTTGTACCGGCGACTGTACTTCAATTTCGGTGGGCCAGCTGGGGAAGATCACTTCGGCGACGTTTTGCCGAAATTGATCGAAATCGCCCGGCAGGAAACAAACAGAGGAGCGGAAACCGGAAGCGAACTGATCAGAAGGTAAGTCCCTTCGTACACGCATGCGCATGAGACAGCCAATTCCCCGCGCGGTCAAATTTGCCCTAGCTTTCCTATTCTTGATTCCCGACTCGATCTTGGCTCAGACTCCCCCCACCTTCGCTCCCGACAAGATGGATACCGTGCTATACGGCGTTGCTTATTACAGCGAGTACATGCCTTATCCGCGATTGGAGCAGGACGTCGAACTCATGCAACGGGCGGGAATTAATGTTGTCCGCCTTGGCGAATCGAGCTGGGGACTCTGGGAGCCGGAGGATGGCCGCTTCGAAACGACATGGATGGACAGCATCGTGGAGCGCATGCACCGGGCAAGGATTCAAGTCATTATGGGAACCCCGACCTATTCGATTCCGGCGTGGCTGTACCAGAAACACCCTGAAATTGCCATCCAACGCTTCGGCGGACGGACCATCACGTTCGGTTACCGCCAGAATGCAGACTTAGCCAATCCGGTCTACCGTTCCTATTGCGAGCGCGTGATCCGTAAGATTATCGCGCATTACAAAGACAATCCCGCGGTAATTGGCTTTCAAGTCGACAATGAAACCTCCGCCGGAGGCGCGGCCAATCCTGATGTTCAGGCGGGTTTCGTCGACTATTTGCAGCACAAGTTCAAGACCGTCGATGAGCTCAATAAAGTCTGGGGGCTGAATTACTGGGGCCAGCGGCTGAATGACTGGAGTGAGATTCCGCCGCAGGAAGGAATTATCAACCCCGGTTGGAAGCTGGAATGGCAGCGTTACTCCCAGTGGTTGACCACGGATTTCCTGGCTTGGCAGGCCCGGATTGTAAACCAATATAAGCGGCCGGATCAGTTTATTACCCACGACCTGGCGGGTCCTCCACGGCATGAGGTGAACGAGTTTGACATCAGCCGGTCGATGGATGTGATGGCGGTGAATCCTTATCACGAAACGCAAAACCAGTTCGACGGCATGGGATCGAGCATGCCGGGCGATTACACGCGCTCATTGAAGCAGAGCAACTATCTGGTCACCGAAACCAACGCGCAGACGATTGGGTGGGATTCGAAAGAGCAGTTCCCCCCCTATGACGGGCAGTTACGGCTGGATGTGTATACCCATCTCTCAGCCGGCGCCAACATGGTCGAATACTGGCACTGGCACTCGATCCATTACGGCCAGGAAACCTATTGGAAAGGCGTACTTTCCCATGACCTCCAACCCGGTCGCGCTTACGCCGAGGTGAGCCGGACGACACACGAGTTGCAGCGTATTGGGCCACAGTTGGTTGACCTTCGTCGAGACAACAAGGTAGCGATTCTCTACAGCAACGACTCGCATTACGGCATCGAGTTCATGAAGTTCAGCGACCGGGTGAATTACGACTGGTTGCTGCGCCAGATGTACGGCACTCTGTATCGGGAAAATATCGGTGTGGACTTCATTTTTCCCGAGAGCACAGACCTCGCGAAATATAAGGTCATCGTGGTTCCAGCGCTCTACGTTGCCAGCGACGAGTTATTGAATCGTCTGGTCGAATACGTCCGCCAGGGCGGGAATCTGCTGATGACTCTCAAGAGTGGATTTACCAACGAATACGACACGGTTCGTTGGAAGATGGCGCCGGGACCGCTGCGCGAAGCGGCGGGATTTCATTACCAAGAGTTTTCCAGCCTGAAGCACCCGCTGGTTTTGAAGGGCGATCCATTTCAGGCAGGCGAGGATAACAAGATTTCCGAGTGGGCAGAGATGTTGATTGCCGACAGCGCTCAGCCTCTGGCGTTCTATGACCACCCGTTCTTCGAGAAATTCCCCGCCATTACCCGAAACCGTTTCGGCAAGGGCACGCTGACATACGAAGGCACAGTGCTGAGCGATCCCCTCCAGGAGAAAGTGCTGCTCGGGATACTTCAACTAGCAGGATTAACCGGACCGGACCAGAAGCTGCCCGCGCCGGTACGGGTCAAGCATGGAGTGAATCGGGAAGGTAAGACCATACACTATTATTTCAACTATTCGAGTGATCCACAGACATTCAATTACTCATACCGACAGGGTTCTAACCTACTCACGCAGACACCCGTGAATGCCTCCCAGCCAGTGGCGTTGAAAGCTTGGGATCTGGCCATTATTGAAGAAAAGTAGAGTTCCGAGTCGGCCACAGATAGAGCGGATGTCGGATGAAAGTTCACAGTTGCGCTCTTCTTTCACAATTGAATTCGAAACAACAGTCCAGCCATTTCACGAATGCTTTCGCATGAGCCTGGTTAACATTTGCCGTAGTTGGGGCCGATCTCTCGGGCGGTATGCGCTTCGGCTGTGTCTGCCAGTTGCAATCCTTGGTTGCGCTTCATTCGAACTCTCTTGGGCTGCTCCAGTCCTGCCCAATCTCATTGGCGACCATATGGTTTTACAGCGGGCTCGGGAGATTCACATCTGGGGCATGGCCGATGCTGGGGAAAACATCAAAGTGACTTTGGCAGGAAATGCGAGTTCGGTAAAAACCGACTCCCAAGGCCACTGGGGTGTACACCTCCCAGCGATGTCGGCAGGAGGGCCGTTTACCCTTACGATCCAGGGCAAGAAGAACATTCGATTAAAGGACGTGATGATTGGCGAGGTCTGGGTTGCATCTGGACAATCGAACATGAACTTCGAGCTAAGCGGTTCGGTGGGCGGAGCTGCGGAGGTCATGAACGCGGATGACCCGCAAATCCGGTTGTTCACTGTTCCCCAAAAGATTTCATTACAACCTAAGCAGAATACCCTGCCAGCAGCATGGCAGGTCTGTTCTCCTGAAACCGCAAAACATTTCTCTGCCGTTGGCTACTACTTCGCCCGCGACCTCTACAAAAATCTCGGTGTACCCATCGGTATCGTCGAGAGCGCCTGGCCGGGGACAACGATTGAAGAATGGATCGACCCAGAAGCTTTGCGACAGGATGCCCAGCTCAAGCCCGTGGTTGATCAGCGGGATGCGTCCAACTCTGAGGGAAGATCATGGGTGGGGGCGCGACGTCGGTTCGAGTTGGAATTCGACGATTTTGAGCTGCTCCGTGACCCTGCTGCCCCGGTGGAAGCATTTCCTTTCAGCAATTTCGATGATGGCAGCACTCACAACGCCACTGGTGGGTATTGGACATATGACTGGTAAAGCGCTCCGGCTACGGCTTTCGAACTGGTGGCACCGGGACGCGGAGGGAAGGGATTTTCAGCTCGCATCTCTGGAAGCCTGGATGAGTCGGACAACTCCGGATTCACCGCAAAGTTCAAGCTCGACGGTTCTCCCCTGGACCTGAGCTCTTATTCAGGACTTCGTTTTTGGGCGCGCGGGGAAGGCCAGTTTCGCGTGCGCACGCTGCAGCCCACCATCACAGATGTGGACGACTATGCCACTTCGTTACTCCACGTCACGGCCAGTTGGCAACCGATCACAATTTGGTTCCGGGACCTTCGACAGGAGGGCTGGGGGGTGAGCCTTCCGTTCACCCAGAACTCACTGACTGGCTTCTCGATTGAGAGCCTCACCACAGTCGGATATCCTCCGCACCCCGTGTCTGGACTGTTCGACGGAATGATCGCGCCGCTGCTGTCTTATCCATTCCGGGGCGTGATTTGGTATCAGGGCGAAAGCAACGCCCTGAAGGCTCATCAGTACAGAACACTCTTGTCCGCTTTGATTACGAGCTGGCGCAAAGCCTCGCATCAGAACAGATTCCCATTCCTGATTGTGCAAACTGCCCAACCATGGAGCTGTCCCCGACCAGCCCACTGAATCGGCATGGGCCGAATTGCGCGAGGCGCAACTACTGACCGCCGGGCAATTGCCTGACACGGGCATCGCGGTCACGATCGACGTTGGAGATCCCAGCGACGTTCACCCCCATCGCAAGGCAGAAGTGGGACATAGGCTTGCCTTATGGGCCCTGGGGACGACGTACGCAAAGCCCATTGTTTATTCCGGGCCGCTCTACCAGGCCATGGAAATCCAGGAATCACAAATCAGAATTCGATTCTCGGATGTCGGGACCGGGTTGAATGCAAACGGGGGTACACCACTCCGCGGATTCGCCATTGCCGGGGCCGACAGAACATTCCATTGGGCAGACGCGACAGTCGATGGTGATTCCGTAGTGGTTTCCAGTTCTCAGGTACCGGCCCCGGTCGCGGTTCGATATGCCTGGGCCGACAGTCCACCCTGCAACCTTTTCAATAAAGAAGGCTTGCCCGCCTCTCCGTTTCGCACCGACGACTGGCCCGGCATCACAGAGAACACTAAATAGGACTGCGTTCTGCGTTCCTAGCGCGAAACGCCGGCGTTGTAAACAACGGAGCTGGGAGGGACTTTACCGTCGCGGGCGCGATTCCGTAGGTCACCGCAACAGACACTATCACGATGAAGTACTTAAGCGGCCGGTCGATTTTCAGGTGTTTCGACACCTAGCTGGTATCCCGATGTTTCGTTCAAAGCTTCACTTGCGCACTGAATGCAGCCGATACTGCGGACCGCGAAACCACAGATCGATGGGTTTCTGCACGCCTTTCGCGGCGAAAGGCATTTGGATTTTACGTCCTTCCCCGGCAGATGCGTAAGCGGCGTACATGACGTTCATGACGACCAGGCCATCTTCCCCAGTTGCCCGAGGCTCCTCTTTGCCCCGCACACAACGTGCGAAGTGCGTCATCTCCTGGGGGAAGCCGTAGTTCCACAGCTCCTCGAAAACTGGGTAGCTCCACCCTTTGGTGCTCGGCGCCTTCTCCACCGCGTAACCATAACCATTCTCGCTATACGTAGGGAGCGCGTTGCCCATGTGAAGATTGGCATAGGTCACGCCATCCGATCCATACACCTCGATCCGGTCATCCATCCCGCCCCGCCGCCCCCAGCTATCCTCGACAATGCCCACTGCACCGCCCTCAAATTCCAAAATGCAAAAGGATTCGTCTTCTCCCCGCGTCTTGTCGGCGTGAACGTAGGTGCCCATTTGGCAGTACACGGACTGGATCGCGAGACGCCCGAGGAACCAGTAGCAGAACGCAATCCCGTGGCAACCGAGATCCATAAGCGCGCCGCCGCCGCAGCGATCGACATCCCAGAACCACGGAGCATGCGGTCCAAAATGCTTTTCGCTTTGTTTCACGAGATGGATTTTGCCGAACGCACCATCATCCGCCATTTCTTTCGCCTTAAGGTATTTGGGTGTGAAGAAAAGCTCCTCGGCATACAGCAGCAGCACACCGGCCTGCCGGGTGACATGAATCATTTGCTCGCATTCTTCGATCGTCATCGCCAGTGGTTTTTCACACACCACGTGCTTGCCCCTCTGGGCGCAGTCGGCGGTCATCTGTGCATGTAATTTGTTGGGCGCGGCAATGGTGATCATTTCGATGTCGCGCTCTTCGAGCATTTCCCGATAATCGGTAAACACGCGCGGAATACCATATCTTTTCGCCAGTGCCGCCGCGTTTCCGGGAGTGGGCGAAGCGACCGCTACGACTTCTGCCTCCTCCGACGCGATCTTGAAGGAAGCAGCATGAATGTCGGCTTCGAATTGCGAGCCGATGATACCGACTTTGAGCTTGCCGTTTTTTCGGGCATGCGTAGATTTCCTCGGTCACTACATCAGAAGACCAGAGTGATTAGCCAACGTTTCGTTGTGCAATTTCACTCGAAGCGGCTAGCCCGCGAGCGAAGGCGTGAATGTATGCCGCATTGCATCCGCAGCAACCACCCAGGAACTGAATGCCCTCCGCCTTCGCTTTTTCGGCAAAGCGCTCGAACGCGCTTCGCGGAAGCTGGATGGCCTCCATTTCGTCGGGGAACTGCGGCAGACGGGTAAAGCAGGGAGTAGCGTCAGTGGTCCGGAACGCAGCAGGCTGTGCGGCAATTGGAACGCTGACCG
>WNFC01005467.1_pt1 | contig 15421 bp, 13 predicted proteins | sample 5400541 | NCBI WGS metagenome assembly WNFC01 (sample SAMN13153342, study PRJNA577476) | soil metagenome | isolation source: 120 cm saprolite under Douglas fir tree site 2 hole 2 replicate 1 | place: USA:California | collected 2015-04-18
GCCCGTGGGCCGCGATCCGCCGTCCAAGACCTGAGTGCGCCCCACGAGTCACCGTTCTCCGTCCGGCTTGACGTACAACATCTTCAGGCGCATCGACCAGATCACCTGCGCCGCGCTGTAGACGAGGATGCAAACGATCGCGGTCAGGCCGAAGACCCTGGGATTGAACGCGGTCGAGTCCTGGAACTGCCCGACGAGGAAGAGCAGAACGAGGATCTTCACGAGATATGTAATCATCGCGGTCACCATCATGACCTGGGGACTGACCCGCGCCGCGCGGCCCACGGCGATCACGCTGATGCCAAAGAAGAGGGCGACGATACCCACCCCGCTCACGGCGCCGATCAGGCCTTTGCTACCGCCGAGTCCGGCACCGAGCGCTACCATGACCACCGCGGCGACGGATGCCACCGCAGCCGATCGCCGGACGACTTGGGCGTAATTCGCCACCATCTACAAGGCTCCGGGAGAACTCGGCCGAAAGGTCCTGACCCCCGCGGACGCATCGGTGCCCCGTTGGCACCGTGCCGCGGTACCGCGGCGGCGGCGCGGCTGCGCCGCCGGGTGAGCGAAACCTATCACGTACCCCTCACTCATCCTCGAGTGGCTGCTCGTGAAAGATATCACAAGCTCCTTGAAGCACGCTTTACCAGGTCACCTCGTGCGCTGAAGGTAGCCAAATGTTCACGAACGCGCACGTACGGGGGCATGATCGTGACAGACCGGCCCGAGCCCCGTAAGAGGTCAGTGCGGCGCGGTGCCTGCGGACGGCAGTGCACCGCCCGGCCCGGCACCCGCCGACGGCACTGAACCCCCCGGCACCGCTCCCGCGGGCGGCACTGACCCCCCCGGCACTCCCCGCAGGGGTGCCGACGGAAACGGCGCCGATGGGGACGGCCCGGGAGCCGGTGGGCCCTGGGCCGCCGGACCCCGATACATCGCACCCTGAGTTACCTGGCCGTTGACCGCCTGGCCGTGGACTGCCTGGCCGTGGACTGCCTGGCCGTGGACTGCCTGGCTGTGGACTGCCTGGCCCTGTACCGGCCCGGACCGCTGGGGGGTGATCACCCGGGAGCCCGCTACCCGCGCGGCACCGCGCCTGGCCCACGGCCGCAGCCTCGGCATCGAGGCCAGCAGCAGGGCCAGGACACCGGCCACGGTGACCGCGGCCAGCACGGGCAGCCGGGTCCGCATGATCGACAGCAGCACGACGGTGCCCGAGAACAGCGCCGCCCACAGGTACACGATCATGACGCTGGCGCGCTGCGAGTACCCGGTGTCGAGCAGTCGATGGTGCAGGTGCTTCTTATCCGCCGCGAACGGCGACTGCCCCGCGCGCATCCTGCGGATCACGGCGAGCACGAGGTCCGCGTAGGGGATCAGCAGGACCGCCGCGGGCAGCAGCAGCGGCAGGATCTCGGGGAACCGGTTGACGGTGCCCGAACCGTAGGCCGCCGGGCTGGCCACGCTGTTCGGGTCGAGTGAAGCGCTGCTGGAGATGGGCGCATAGGCGAGCAGCAGCCCGAGCAGCATCGCCCCGGTGTCGCCCATGAAGATTCTCGCCGGGTAGAAGTTGTGCGGCAGGAATCCGAGGCACACCCCGGCCAGGACGGCCGACGCCAGCGCCGTGCCGGTCAACTGGTCCAGTCCCAGCCGCTTGGTGAGCTCGTAGTAGTAGAGGAAAAATGCCGCCGCGCCGATCCCGACGACGCCGGTCGCCAGGCCGTCCAGGCCGTCGATGAAGTTGACCGCGTTGATGGTGACCACGACGACCAGCACGGTCAGGGCGGTCTGCTCGTCTGCGCTCAGCACCAGCGTGCCGCCCCCCGGCAGCGGCAGCCAGGCCACCACGGCGCCGCTCCAGACGAGGATCACCCCGGCGGCCGCCTGGGCGGCGAGCTTGCTGAGCGCGCCCATCCCCCACCGGTCATCCACGAAGCCGACGACCACGATCAGGCCGCCCGCCAGCAGCAGCCCGCTGGCCACTCGGGTCCCGGCGAAAACCGTACCGAGGTGCGTCAGCTGAGAGGCGACCAGCAGCCCGGCGGCCAGGCCGCCGTACATGGCCAGCCCGCCGAGCAGCGGGGTCGGCTCGACATGAACGTCCCGGGCGCGGGCCGCATGCGAGGCACCCACCGCGATGGCGAAGCGGCGGACCAGGGGGGTCAGCAGGTAGGTGACGGCAGCCGCAATCAGCAGCGTGAGGCCATACTCACGCATACTGGGTCACCAGGCCCGCGTGGGCGACGCGTGTGATACCTGCATTACTTGTCAACTGTAGAACACCTGCCTGACGAAAGTGCTGCAGGTGGCTTGCCGGCGCCGTCACCCGCTGGACGCCTCCTCATCGGCGGTTGGCACTCCCCCGCCTTCGGCGGCCTCGGCGCCGGCCGCCCCGTTCGCAGCGGGCGGGCGCATGTCCATCTCGGACGCCGGCGTGTCCGCGATGAGCGGGCGCGTGTCTGCGCCGGACGCCGGCGTGTCCGCGCCGGACGCGTTCTCATCCGCCGCATCCGCCACGGCCAGCGCGATCACCTCACGGAGCCGCTCGATGGGCACCACCCCGGCCCGGAGCAGGCGCGGCACCGTCCCGGTCAGGTCGACGATCGTGGACACCGCATTGGCCGGGCATGCTCCGTCGTCGAGGTAGACCGCGACCGCATCGCCGAGTTGCGCCTCCGCTTCTGCCGCCGTGGTGGCCGACGGCTCGCCGGAACGGTTCGCGCTGCTCACCGCCAGCGGACCGGTCCGCCTGAGCAGGTCGAGGGCGACCGGGTGCAGTGGCATCCGGATCGCGACCGTGCCCTTGGTGTCGCCCAGATCCCAGACCAGGGACCGGGCGGCCCGGCAGACCAGGGTGAGCCCGCCCGGCCAGAACTGGTCGATCAGGTCCTCGCCGACGGATCCGAAATCTTCCACCAGCGCGGAGGCGGCACGGACGGTCCCGACGAGCACCGGGGGCGGTGCCTGCCTGCCCCGTCCCTTGGCCGCCAGCAGGCACGTCACGGCGGCCGGGTTGAAGGCGTCCGCGGCCACCCCGTACACCGTGTCGGTCGGCAGCACGACAAGCTCGCCCCGGCGCAGCGCCGCCGCCGCCTCCTCGAGGCCGAGGGCGAGGTCCGCCGCATCCGAACAGTCAAACCGTGCGCTCATGGGCGTTTATCTTCCACTAGTCGGCCGGACCGCCGGGCCATGTCGCGGTAACGAAGCGGTCCCGGCCGGCCAGGTCCCGGTGATTGCGGGTGTCCCGCCAGCCGCGTTCCTCCGCGAACACCCAGTACACGGATGTCCCTTGGGGGGCGCCGTGTTCCACCGCGACCAGGCCGCCGGGGCGCAGCAGCCGCCGGGCCACCCGCTCCACCACCCTGATCGCGTCCAGGCCGTCCTGGCCGCCCCACAGCGCGGTCGCTGGGTCGTACTCGCCGACCTCGGGCGGCACCGAGGCGCCGACCGGGATGTACGGGGGATTGCTGATCACCAGGTCCACCGACCGGGCCAGGGTTTCCAGGGCGCGGGCGAAATCGTCGCCGTGCAGGGTCACCCGGCCGGCCATGTGGGGGGCGGAGGTTGAGGAACTGGCGATGTTTCGTTCTGCCCATGTTCGTGCGAGCGGGTCCAGTTCCACCGCATGCACCTGGGCCCGGGGCACCTCCTGGGCGATGGCCAGTGCGATCGCGGCGGACCCGGTGCCCAGGTCGGCCACCACCGGCTCGGCGACGTCCATCTCGGTGAGCCGGGTGATCGCCCAGCCGGTCATCACCTCGGTTTCCGGGCGGGGCACGAAGACACCCGGGCCCACCTCGAGGTCCAGGTAGCGGAAGTAGGCGTGCCCGGTGATGTGCTGGAGCGGCTCACGGGCCTCGCGGCGGGCGACCTGGTCCCAGAACCGTGGATCGAAGGCGGCGTCGGGCACCCGGTGCAGCTCGCCGCGGCCCACGCCGTGCACGTGCGCGGCGATCAGCTCCGCGTCGGCCCGCGGCGAGTCCACGCCCACCTCGGCGAGCCGGGCGGCGGCGACGGCGATCTCATCGAGCAGAAGGCTCATCGGCCGCCGCTGCTCTCCCGGACCGGTCCGCCTCCACCAGGGCGGTGATCACAGCGTCCAGGTCCCCGTCGATCACTTGATCCAGGTTGTAGGCCTTGAAGCCGACCCGGTGATCGGAGATGCGGTTCTCGGGGAAGTTGTAGGTCCGGACCCGCTGCGAGCGGTCCACGGTGGCGACCTGGCTGCGTCGCTCGGCGGCGGCCTGCGCGTCCGCGTCCGCCTGGGCCTGGGCGAGCAGCCTGGCCCGCAGGATGCGCAGCGCCTGCTCCTTGTTCTGAAGCTGGCTCTTCTCGTTCTGGCAGGACACCACGATCCCGGTGGGCAGATGGGTGATCCGCACCGCCGAGTCGGTGGTGTTCACGCTCTGCCCGCCGGGGCCCGATGAGCGGAACACGTCCACCCGCAGGTCGCCGGGTTCGATGTGCACCTCCACCGGGTCGGCCTCCGGCATGACCAGCACGCCCGCGGCCGACGTGTGGATGCGGCCCTGCGACTCGGTGACCGGCACGCGCTGCACGCGGTGCACGCCGCCCTCGTACTTCAGCCGCGACCAGACGCCGTCGGTCGGCGCGGCCCGCCCAGCGGACTTGACCGCGACCGTCACATCTTTGTAGCCGCCGAGGCCGGTCATGGTCGAGTCGATGATTTCGGTCTTCCAGCCCTGGCGTTCCGCGTACCGCAGGTACATACGCAGCAGGTCACCGGCGAACAGTGCGGACTCCTCGCCACCCTCCCCGGCCTTCACCTGGAGGATGACGTCCTTGCCGTCGCTGCGGTCACGCGGTACCAGGAGCGCGTGAAGCTGGTTCTCCAGTTCCGTCCGGCGGCGGCCAAGCTGCTCGGCCTCCGTGGTGAACGACGGGTCCTCCGTGGCCAGCTCGCGGGCGGTCTCCTCGTCGGCGACCGTCTGCTGCCACTGGTGATAGGCATCCACGGCATGGCTCAGCTCGCCGTAGCGCCGGGACAGCGCCCGGGCGCGGTCCGGGTCGGAGTGCACGGCGGCATCGGCGAGGACACGCTCCAGTTCGGCGTGTTCCTGCGCCAGCTCACCGAGCCGGTCGAACACCGTTACCCTCCCTTGCTACTTTGGCCGTCGACGTCAAGATCACCGTGTCCGTGGCCGCGTGTGAGCCACGCCACCCTGACACGGTGATCTTGAGAAACTACTTGGTGCCCGCCGCCTTCTCGGTGGCGCCGGCTGCCTTCTCATTGGTGCCGACCGCCTTCTTGCCGAACCGGCGCTCGAACCTGGCGACGCGGCCGCCCGTGTCGAGGATCTTCTGCTTGCCCGTGTAGAACGGGTGGCAGTCCGAGCAGATATCGGCGTGGATGACGCCGCTTTTCGCCGTACTGCGTGTGGTGAAGGTGTTCCCGCACGTGCAGGTCACCGTGGTCACCACGTAGTCCGGGTGAATTCCAGGCTTCACGTGAATACTCCTGCCTCTGGCGGTCGCCGGGTCGCCGCGGGCGGGCAAATGCCGCCCGGGCGTGAACCGGTACCGCGCTGTTTCGGCTTACCAGTGTGCCAGACCCTGAAACGTACTCCAGGGCCTGGAGATTCCCCCGCATCCCACAGCGCCACCCCAGCGGGATAACGACGTGTGATGCGTTTTACCGTTGTTCCAACGACAGTAAAACGCTTCAGCTGTCGTTGGGACGCTGACCGGCTACGAGCTGACCGTGGTCTTCTGGACCTGGAGCAGGAACTCGGCGTTGCTCTTGGTCTTCTGCATCCGCTCCATGAGGACTTCGAGGGCCTGCTGCGGCTCCAGGGCATGCAGCACGCGGCGGAGCTGCCAGACGATCTTCAGCTCCTCCGGGGTCATCAGGATCTCCTCCTTGCGGGTACCGGAGGCATCCACGTCGATGGCCGGGAAGATCCGCTTGTCCGCGAGTTCGCGGCGGAGCCGGAGTTCCATGTTGCCGGTGCCCTTGAACTCCTCGAAGATGACCTCGTCCGCCCGCGATCCGGTCTCGATGAGGGCCGTCGCCAGGATGGTCAGCGAGCCACCGTGCTCGATGTTGCGGGCCGCGCCGAAGAACCGCTTCGGCGGGTACAGGGCGGTGGAGTCCACGCCGCCGGACATGATCCGGCCGCTGGCCGGCGCGGCCAGGTTGTACGCGCGCCCCAGGCGGGTGATCGAGTCGAGCAGCACGACCACGTCGTGGCCCATCTCCACCAGGCGCTTCGCCCGCTCGATGGCCAGTTCCGCGACCGTGGTGTGGTCCTCGGCGGGCCGGTCGAAGGTGGAGTGGATGACCTCGCCCTTGACCGAACGCTGCATGTCGGTGACCTCCTCAGGCCGCTCGTCCACGAGGACGACCATGAGGTGGCACTCCGGGTTGTTCTTGGTGATCGCGTTCGCGATGGCCTGCAGGATCATCGTCTTGCCCGCCTTCGGCGGCGACACGATGAGACCGCGCTGGCCCTTGCCGATCGGGCTCACCAGGTCCATGATCCGGGTGGTCATCACCGCGGCATCGGTCTCCAGGCGGAGCCGGTCCTGCGGGTAGAGCGGCACCAGCTTGGAGAAGTCGGGCCGCCCACGGGACTGCTCGGGGTCCAGGCCGTTGATCTTGTCGAGGCGGACCAGCGCGTTGAACTTCTCCCGGCGCTCGCCGTCCCGTGGCTGGCGCACTGCGCCCTCGATCACGTCCCCCTTGCGCAGGCCGTACCTGCGGACCTGGGAGAGCGACACGTACACGTCGTTGGATCCGGGCAGGTACCCGGTGGTGCGGATGAACCCGTAGTTGTCCAGGACATCCAGGATGCCGGCGATCGGGATGAGCACGTCATCCTCGGCGATCACGGGCTCGGGCTCCCCTGCCGTGCCCCGCTCGCGGCGTCCCCGGTTGCGGTTGCGGAACCTGTCGCGGTTCCTGCGGCGCCCAGAGTCGTCGTCATCGCCGCCGCGGTCGGGCCCCTGCCCGCCGCCGTCGCGCTGGCCGCGATCACGCTGGCCGGCCGAATCACGCTGCCCGCCACCATCGCGCCCGCCGTCGCGCTGCCCGCCGTCGCGCTGCCCGCCGTCACGCTGGTCGTGGCGCTGCTCGCCAGCATCGCCCCCACGGGGCTGGTTGTCCCGCCTGCCATTGCGGCTTCGCTGCTCGCGGCGCTGGCCCTCGCCACCCTGCTGGCCCTCGCCACCGGGCGCGTTCGCGCCGCCGGCGCTCTCGCCCGCCGAGGCCCCGTTCGACCCGATCTCCGTGCCGACGGCCGGCCGGTCAAAACTGAGCTGGCCCCCCTGGCCACTGCCGGCACCCTGGCCGGACTCACCTGTCTGCGCTGCGACGCGAGGCTCGCCCCGCTGTGCTTCCTGGGTGTCGGCCGCGTGTCCGCCGCCCAGGCCGGGCTGTGGTGATGTGTCTGATTCCATGGCGTCCTGCTCACGGTGGCGGAGCGCGCCTGCTCCCGCGGACGTGCCCCGCTGGACTGACTTACCGAATGCCGAGCCCCCCTCGCCGGCGGGCGCACCGCCGCTCCCGCCGCCCTGCCTCTCCTGGATCACCGCGATCAGCTGACCTTTGCGCATCCGGCCGGAGCCGGTGATGCCCATCGACTGTGCGAGCCGCTGCAACTCGGGCAGCAGCAGTCCAGAGAGTCCCGGGCCGCCGCGTCGGGCAACCTGGCTGGTCACCGTCTCACCGGCGGAAGCGCCTCGTGTCGGAGACGCCCCGCCCGCCGGGGCCGCGGCCACGCCGGCCGCGTCCGCAGTGGGGCGCAGCTCAGCCGCGCCGGACTGGCCGGGGGATGCCTCAGGAACGCCCGAGGAGCCGGTGAAGAGTTCGGTGGTATCGCTCACGAGGGGTCCTTCCCAGGGAGCGGGCGGCGGCCGCTGTGGCGGCCGGTCGACCCGGTGTCACGACCCGGCGAATCGGCCGGGCCAGGTACTGCGTGTCCTGCTATCTCCCCACCGCCATGACACGCGCCCGTGCGCATCCCCCGTCCCGAGGCTTGGTCCGCGGCTCGCCACCGCAGGTTCAAGGCGGACCGGGCGAACGGGTAAGTGCCGGAACGAGACCAGACGGCTGGGGAGGCCCGCCCTGGTCCCCGGCCATCTCCCGGCTCACTTAGCCCTCCCCGCGTCATATGTGCGCGGGGGAGGCAGTGATCTGAGATTTGGCTGAGCGTCATTGGCCATGCCCGGCGGTGAGGCCGACCTCGCGGCAAATGACGGGCGAGCACCTGGCCCCATGATGGGGTATCTGGTGCAGCACCCACCTTAACACTAAGAGAGCTCACGACATTCCCTCAGAGTTGCCCGTGTGTCACGGAAGATGCTGTCCGGTCCTGCGGGGACCGGCCCGCGGGACCACGCGCGGCTGCTGTGCTTCTTTCCGGGGGACGATTTACCGCGCGTTGAACTCACGGACGTACGCCTGGCACGGCGGTCTGGAGGGTAGCACCTTGCCTGTCGACGTCCAAGGGGCTTATACGCCATGCGATACCCGTTTCCTGCGCGATTGAATCCACCAGGTCAGGTGCGGAATTCGGGCCCGGGCCGGCCAGCACGAGGAGGGCCGGCCCGGCTCCGGAAACCACGGCGGCCAGGCCGGCCGCCCGCAGCCGGTGCAGCAAGTCAGCGGTCGCCGGCATGACGGTGGCCCGGTATCGCTGATGCAGGAAATCCTCGGTGGCATCGAAGAGCACCTCCGGCGCGCCGGTGAGCCCGGCGATCAGCAGGGCGCTGCGGCCCGCGTTGGCCGCGGCGTCGGCGTGCGGGACCGTCTCCGGCAGCACGCGCCGGGCCGTCTCGGTGGAAAGAACATCCTGCGGAACGCAAATCACCGGGCTAATCCCGTCCAGCACGGCGAGCTTGGCCAGCTTGGGAACGGCCGGTGACCCCGGCCCCCGCTGGTCAGTCCACGCGATCGTGAGCCCGCCCGCCAGGCACGCCGCCACGTTGTCAGGATGGCCCTCCAGGTCCACCGCGAGCCGGAACACGGCCTCGTCCGAAAGCCGGGTGGCACCCTCGCTGACCAGGCCGCGGGCGGCCAGCACGCCGGTGACGATCGCCGCGGCCGACGAGCCGAGGCCCCGGCCGTGCGGGATCGCGTTGATGCAGCGCAGCCCGATCCCCGGCGGCTGACCGCCGAGCACGCCGAACACGGCGCGCATGGCGCGGACGACGAGATGGCCCTCCCCCGCCCCAGCGGTTTCCGCGCCCTCGCCCAACACCTCTATGGCCAGCCCGCCGCCGGTGACCCGCGCCTCCACCTCGTCGTACAACGCCAGCGCCAAGCCGAGGGCGTCGAAGCCCGGGCCGAGGTTAGCGCTGGTGGCCGGGGCGCGCACCACGACGAGCCGGTCGACCCAGCGCGGTACCGTGCTCACGCTGCGCTCCCCGCTCGCCTGCGGGGCGCTTTAAGGCCCTCCGGCTCGCTGCTCGCTGCGCTCACCCGAGTCCTAGCGCCGCCGCGGCGGCGGCCGGGTCCGCGGCGATCGTCACCGGCGCGGGCGCGCCCGACACCGCCCAGTCCGGGTCCTTGAGCCCGTTGCCGGTGATCGTGCAGACGACCCGGGAGCCCGCGGCGACCTGCCCGTTCTGGCACGCCTGCAACAGCCCGGCCACGCCGGCCGCGGAGGCGAGCTCGCCGAAAACCGCTTCCTGCTGGGCCAGCAGCCGGTAGGCGGCCAGGATCTGCCGGTCGGTAACCGAGTCGATCAGGCCGCCGGACTCGTCCCGCGCCTGCTCGGCGAGGTGCCAGGAGGCCGGATTGCCGATCCGGATCGCGGTCGCGATGGTCTGCGGGGCCAGCACCGGTTCGCCGCGGACGATGGGCGCCGCCCCGCTCGCCTGGAAGCCGAGCATCCGGGGCGTGCGGGTCGCCAGGCCGGCGTTCGCGTACTCGGTGTATCCCATCCAGTACGCGGCGATATTGCCGGCGTTGCCGACCGGCAGGCAATGCACGTCGGGCGCGTCACCGAGCGCCTCCACGATCTCGAAGGCAGCGGTCTTCTGGCCTTCCAGCCGGTCCGGGTTCACGGAGTTGACCAGGGCGACCGGGTAGTCGTTGGCCAGCTTGCGGGCGACTTCCAGGCAGTCGTCGAAGTTGCCGTTCACCTGGATCAGCCGTGCGCCGTGCACCAGTGCCTGGGCCAGCTTGCCGAGCGCGATCTTGCCGCGCGGCACGAGCACCGCGCAGGTCATGCCCGCCCGGGCCGCGTAGGCGGCGGCGCTCGCGCTGGTGTTGCCGGTGGACGCGCAGATCACCGCGGTGGCGCCGCGGCTGGCGGCCATGCTCACCGCGACCGTCATGCCACGGTCCTTGAACGACCCGGTCGGGTTCGCCCCCTCGACCTTCAGGTACACCTCACAGCCGGTGCGCGCGGACAGCACCGGCGCGGGCAGCAGCGGGGTCGCTCCCTCGGCCAGCGTGATCACGGGCGCTCCGTCGGGCACCGGGAGCCGGTGGCGGTACTGGGCAATCACGCCCGGCCACGGCACGAACGAGGCGGCGGCGTCCGCTGCGGGCTTCACCCTGGCATTCACTCGTCCCTCTCCCCCTCGACGCGCATCACGCTCGCGACCGCGCGCACCACGCTCAGCGCTCCGAGGTCCTCCACACAGCTCGCCAGCGCCGCGTCCCGCGCGGCGTGCGTGACGATCACCAGCTGGGCGTCATCGCCCCTGGCCTCCTGGCGGGCCGCCCTGATCGACACGTCGTGCCGGGCGAAGGTCTCGGCGACCCGGGCGAGCACCCCCGGACGATCCGCGACATCGAGCGCGACGTGGTAGCGGGTCAGCGCGTCGCCCATGGGCAGCACAGGGAGCTCGGCGTAGGTGGACGCGTCCGGGCCACGGGTACCGGCCAGCCGGTTGCGGGCCACGGCCACGATGTCGCCGAGCACCGCGCTGGCCGTGGGCACGCCCCCGGCGCCCGCGCCGTAGAACATCAGCCTGCCCGCCGACTCCGCCTCTACGAAGACCGCGTTATAGGCCTCGCGCACCCCCGCCAGGGGGTGCTCGCGCGGGATCATCGCCGGGTGGACGCGGACGGAGACGCCGCCGTCCCGGCGCTCGCAGATGGCGAGCAGCTTGACCACATGGCCGAGGGCGCGCGCGCTGGCGATGTCCGCGGATGTCACGGCGGTGATGCCCTCACGGTGCACGTCAGCGGCGGTCACCCCGGTGTGGAAGGCCAGCCCGGCCAAGATCGCCGCCTTGGCGGCGGCGTCGAAGCCCTCGATGTCCGCGGTCGGGTCCGGTTCGGCGTAGCCGAGCGCCTGCGCCTCCTCCAGTGCGTCGGAGAACCCGGCCCCGGAGGTGTCCATCCGGTCGAGGATGTAGTTGGTGGTGCCGTTGACGATGCCGAGCACCCGGCGCACGGCGTCGCCGGCCAGCGATTCGCGCAGCGGCCGCAGCAGCGGGATGGCGCCGGCCACGGCCGCCTCGTAGTACAGGTCGGCGCCGTTTTCGCGGGCGGCCTGGTGCAGCGTCGCGCCGTCCTCGGCCAGTAGCGCCTTGTTGGCGGAGACCACCGATTTGCCGTTCTTCATCGCGGCCAGCAGCAGCGAGCGCACCGGCTCGATGCCGCCGATCACCTCGACCACGATGTCGGTGTCCGGGCGGGTCACCAGGTCCATGGCGTCGGTGGTGAGCAACTCGGGCGGGACTGCCACGCCGCGGGCCCGGCCGGGCCGGCGCACCGCTACCCCGATCACCTCGAGCGGCGCCCCAATGCGTGCCTCGAGGTCATCTGCCTGCCGCTCGAGCAGCCGGAACACTTCCGAGCCCACTCCGCCACAACCCAGCAGTGCCACACGCAACGTCCGCACGCCAGAAGCTCCCCTCTGTGTCACCGGGCCCTCGGTCACCCGGCCCTGCGCCACCGGGTCCGGTGTCACCCGGCCCTGTGTCACCCGGCATCCAGCCGGAGCAGGTCCTCGGCGGTCTCCCGGCGGAGGAGGACCCGGGCCGCACCATCGCGGACCGCGACCACGGGCGGCCGCGGCACGTGGTTGTAGTTGCTCGCCATCGACCGGCAATAGGCGCCGGTGGCCGCCACCGCGATCAGGTCTCCGGGGGCCAGGTCCGAAGGCAGGTAGGTGTCGCGGACCACGATGTCCCCACTCTCGCAGTGCCTGCCGACAATTCGCGACAGCATGGGCGGCGCGGCGGACTCGCGCGAGGCCAGCACGCAGGTGTACTCGGCGTCATACAGCGCGGTGCGGATGTTGTCGCTCATCCCGCCGTCCACGCTGACGTAGCTGCGCAGCCCGTCCACGTCCTTGATCGTCCCGACTTCATACAGCGTAACGGTGCCCGGCCCGGCGATCGACCGGCCCGGTTCCACAGTCAGCCGCGGGACGGCCAGGCCTGCGGCCGCGGTTTGGCTGCGGACGATCTCGTTCAGGTTCTGGGCGATGAGTTTGACGTCGGCGGGGTCGTCGTCGGTCGTGTACGCGATGCCCCACCCGCCGCCGAGGTCGAGTTCGGCGATCTCGATGCCATGCTCGTCGCGGATCCGCACGGCCAGGTCCAGCACGCGGTGGGCGGCCACCTCGAATCCGGCCGTGTCGAAGATCTGCGACCCGATGTGGGAGTGCAGGCCCGCCAGTTCGAGCGTGGGGCAGGCGAGGATCCGGCGCACCGCCTCGTCAGCCGCGCCTGAGGAGAGTGAGAAGCCGAATTTCTGGTCGTCATGAGCGGTCGCCACGAACTCGTGTGTGTGCGCCTCCACGCCCGTGGTCACCCGGACCAGCACTCGCTGGCGGCGTGAGGCGGGTGTCGCGCCCGTCGCTGCTGCCGCGCCCGTCGCGCCCGTCGCTCCTGCCGCGCCCGTCGCTCCTGGCGGGCCAACCGCTGGCTCGGTGAGGTAGGCGAGGCGCGCGATCTCCTCGAACGAGTCCACCACGATGTGCCCGACGCCTGTTTCCAAGGCGCGGGCCAACTCGCCGGGGAGCTTGTTGCTGCCGTGCAGGGCGATCATCGCGGGGTCCACCCCGGCCTGGAGCGCGACTTCCAGTTCGCCGCCGGTGCACACGTCCACGCCGAGGCCTTCCTCGCTGGCCCAGCGCAGCACCCCGCGGCAGCAGAACGCCTTCGCGGCATAGAACACCGCCGCGCCGTCGCCGAACGCCTCCCGGAACTCGCGGCAGCGCCGCCGGAAATCCTCCTCGTCGCAGGCGAACAGCGGAGTGCCGAACTCGCCCGCGAGATCGCGCACGTCCATGCCGCCGATGGTGAGCACACCATCGACGCGGCGCGCGGTGTACGGCCAGATCTGCGAGTGCAGCGCGTTCAGGTCCACTGGAGGTATCGGCGGGTGCTCGGGCGGCAGCACGTCAGCGTGACGCGGTCCTGCCGGGTGAGCGACACGGCTCATGAAAATTCCCTGCTGATCGGTGCTAGGACGCTGCTGAAGTCCTTATTTCAGTGCCGTCCTAGTCAGTCGGTGCGGTGCTCGTTAGGTCGGTCCGGTGCTGGTCAGGTCGGTCCGTGGTCCTCGCGGTCGGTGCGGTGCTCGTCAGAGCCGGTCGGGCGCCGCCACGCCGAGCAGCCCCAGGCCTGCGCCCAGCGCCGTCCGCGCCGCGGCCGCCAGCCACAGCCGGGCCCTGGTAACGGGGCGGCCCGGTGGCTCGTCCGGCAGCCCCGGCGGCACCGCCGGGCAGCCTTCCTGGCAGTCGAAATATGCTGCCGCCAGGTCTTCGAGGTAGGCGGCAAGCACATCCGGCCGCCCGCGGCGCGCCGCCCCGCCCACCCGTTCAGGCAGCCAGGACATCGCGTCGAGCAGCGCCCGCTCCCGAGGGTGCGCGAGCAGGCGCAACTGGGCGTGTGCCGCGTCCCCCTTGTCCAGGCCGAGGTCCGCGGCCTGACGCAGAGCGGAAGCGGCATGAGCGTGCGCGTACCGAACAGCATAGGCGGGATTGCCCAGATGCTGCGGGAGCCGGCACAGCGCGTACCTGATGGCATCGGCGCCCGCGAAGCTGATCGAGTCCGCGACCAGGCCGCTGGTTCTGGGTGGTGAGTCCGAGGGGTTCAAACGTTCGGCTGGATCTTTCTTTTCCCAGAGCACTTGGGCCCCGGCCGCCGCCGCGAGGCGGCCTCCCACTTCACTGACCAGCAATTGATACGCCTCGTCCCAGGTACGGGCGGTCGTCAGGTCGATGTGGCGAGGCGCGGTGAGTGTGAGGCCGCGGAGTGCGTCGCTGCGGGCGCAGCCGGGGCCGGCCTCGGTGATGCGGACGGCGAGCGCGGCCAGAGTGTCGGGGGTGACGGTTATCGTGAGGTAGCCGCCGCCGGTGACTGTCACATCGCTGATCTCGGGCCGTGCGCGGAGGCTGGCCGCCAGCGTGCTGGCTACGTCCTGGGGGGTCGTGGCATGCGGGGGCACATTCGCGGGTCCTGCCGGGTGGCGTGGCAGGTCGCGCGAACGGGTGCGGGCGGCTCTGCGCTGCGCCTTCGGCGCTTTTACGCGCTGAGCCGGCCACACCCGCCCGCGCTGGGCTAGCAGGAACGCGATCGTGGTGGAGTAGGTGCCCGGGCCGCCACCGGCCCCGGCCGGCGCGGGACGCCAGGTACCCGCCGTGCTGGGGATGCCCGTGCTGGGCGTGCCTGTGGTGGGCGTGCCTGTGCAGGAGGTGCCGTCGCGGGGGCTCGGCGCGGGAGCTGCGGGCAGGTAGCCGGTGGTGCGGGCGGCCCTGATGGCGTCCGCGAGCGCCATGTCCAGGTCCCCGGTTATCACGCCGTGCAGGCTATCCCGGACCCGGGCAGAGAGGCCGCGGATCGATCCCGGGTCCTGCCGCGGGCCGGAGCCCAGTCCCGGGCTGACTCAGGCGGGACCCAGGCCTGGGGCGGGCGCTCCCCCGAGCTGGCCTTCTGCCCGCCGTCCGGCCAGTTCGCGGACGACGCGGATCATCTCCGCCGGGTCGAAGGGCTTCGTGAGGTAGGCGTCCACCCCGATCTCGCGGCCCCGGGCCTTGTCGTCTTCCTGTGCTCGCGCAGTGATCAGCACCACCTTGATATTGCTGGTCTCCGGGTTGCGCCGCAGTTGGCCAGCGGTCACCCAGCCATCCAGCCGCGGCATCATCACGTCCAGGGTGATGACGTCAGGGTCGATCGCGGTGACCTTGTCCAGGCAATCCTGCCCGTCCACGGCCGTTGCCACGTCGAACCCTTCCAACGTCAGGTTGACGGCGATAAGCTGTCTGATCACCTCATCGTCGTCCACCACGAGCACACGTCCGAGAGCCTGGGCCACGGGCGCGAGAGTAGCGTGTCCGGGCGACTTCGCGCGCCAACATTGAGCTAGCTCTCAGCCGCCGCACAGCAGTCGGCCTGCGCGCTCCCCGTGGCTGATAACCTTGCTGCGTCCTGAAGCCCCCGTAGCTCAGGGGATAGAGCAACGGCCTCCGGAGCCGTGTGCGCACGT
>WNFC01004343.1_pt1 | contig 15419 bp, 20 predicted proteins | sample 5400541 | NCBI WGS metagenome assembly WNFC01 (sample SAMN13153342, study PRJNA577476) | soil metagenome | isolation source: 120 cm saprolite under Douglas fir tree site 2 hole 2 replicate 1 | place: USA:California | collected 2015-04-18
ATTCGTCCATGGACAGTGTTTCTTCCTGCCAGAATTTTTTTTTGCTTCATCTCTCAATCTCGAACAGTTATGACTGCTGCTTGCGCAGTCGCATGCTCCCAATAGACACGTCACTTTCGTTATCTCTTTTTGTGAACTATTGTTTGTTTTATCTGTTTCGCCCTATTCACGCTCTCTATCTATGCTGCGACATGTAAGTCTGCAGAGCAGATACTGCCCCTCCACATACAATACATACACACGTTATATACAGTATTATTATGTTGGTTCTACCTTCCTCACCACGCAGATGGGACTACTTTCATGTCTTCTTTTATCCTTCTCATTATTCATCCGTCGTTGTCGGACATTCCAAGATTGAGAATGCATTGGACAAATTGCTCATTGTGTGTATATAATTGCAGTAACACAGGCGAAACGTTTAATAAATTTACCATTTTTGTTACTGTTATTTTTTAATTTCAGAAGAATTTACTAAAGTCGTATGCACCGTCCTCATCTGCTGCACCCCCCGACTGCCTTCGTTTCTGAGCCGTCGTCGTCGGCGCGTTCGCAGCGGGTTTACGGGTGCGCATTGACGCCCCGGCCGGTGCGTGCGTACCAGGCACTCCCGAGTTGGCCCTTTTAGATGACGGCGCACTAGTCGCCGTCGGACGAGAATGGCTACTAGCTTTATGCCCCTTGCCGTGCGTTGCGATTTGGACATGAGGCGCATTGGGCTTTTTCGTCGCAGGCCGCGCGGGGCCCGAGTGCGGTTTTGGTGGTGTCGGTGGTGGTGGTGATGGTGGCCGCTTGCGTTTTTGGGCGGGGGAAGAGTGCGTGTCGGGTGACATTTCTTCTTCGTCCGCACCCGCATTCTCGCCATCGCCATCGCCATCGCCATCGCTGTCACTGTCAATGTCGTCTTCCTCGGAGGCAGACCCCTCCGATCCGTCAGATTCCGCGCTCTCGGCCGCTAGTCCATCTTCGTCCTTGACTTCTTCCTCGTTCGCTCCAGACCCGATCGCCTCTTCCTCTTCCTCACCCTCGCCGTCCGCAGCATCCGTGCCGAACCACGGCGTCTCGAGCACGAGAGAACGATCGTCAATCTGCTCAGAGGAGAGGCGCACGAGGTCGCGGGTCCGGCGGAGCTCCTTGCGCGGCGGGAGCCTCTCCAAGAGTGCCGCGTCGCCCGCGTACATCGTCACCAGCGTCGGGCACACGGCGTCGCCGGCGGTCCCCGGACTTGAAGCTGCAGGGGGGACGGCATACCGCGAGATCTTGCCAGTAGACCAGTCACGCAAGACGACGCGTGCAGCGGCAGTGAGGTCGGGGTTTCCGCCCTGACAGAGTAATGGAAAAAAAAGAAGGCTTGTAGTTAACGAAGGATGCCACAATACAGACGGAGATAAGGTTGCCAACCTTTTTTATGAACCCGTGGGCGCGGGCGATGCCCACGAGAAACGCATCAACATCGCCCTTGGCGAAGGCCGGAAGACCGTAGAAGACCATGAGGTCTTCTGTCTCAGCGCGTGAGACGATGTATGATACGGCAGGCGTAGGGTCCTTCAGGCGGTCGATGCGACCCTTGTTGCGCAAAAGGATGTCCTGAGTGCGGCGCCGTCCTCTGTCTTCCTCCTCGGAAGGCTGCCAAGCTAGCCCGGGCGTGTCGATGAAAACAACGGGCTTGCCGTTTAGTTCGAGTGTCACTTCGAGGGCATGTGGCGTCGTGGTGGGGCAGTTGGTGGATGAGGAAGGCGCGTAGACGTCGAGTGTAGCTTTGCATGTGAGCGAATTTATGAATGCGCTCTTTCCTGACTACAACGCCAACACTGAGCCCGGAGGAAAGAAAGAGAAAGAGGAGGAGCGCACATTAGCAAGGCCTACAACGGCGACGTGCAGAGGCCCGTCGCCCGCCTTTTCCTGAGCCCAGGACCCCAGCAACTGAGACACGGCATCTAAGCCCCATGCATCGTCCAACGGCTGCGCCTTGCTCTTTCCTCTTCCCTTTGTCGGTTCGTGCGTGACGGCAGGGGGCAGAAAAGACGATGCAACACGGAAGAGCAGCGTCGGGTGCTCTGAGCGCAAGCGAGCAGCCCACGCGGCGGTCGGTTCGCGAGGACATGTGTCTACGGGTCAGTCGTCCCGTCAGCAATCACCCTGACGTGGAGCGCATCGGTACCAGCGGTTAGTGCGCACGTACCGATCTGGTTGAGCACAAGCAGCAACTTTTGTTGTCCCCCCTTCGACGCAACGCGCGCCTCCAGCGCGCTGCTGCGGTGCGCGAGCGGGTCCCGCGCGTCGAGGACTTCGATCACGACGTCGGCCTTGTCGAGCACGGCGGCGAGATGTGGCAGGTCCGGGTTGAGGAGTGGCGGTGGTACGCCATCAATATTTGCGCCCGCGGTCGAAGCCGACCCAGATGTACCACTCGCCACTGGCGCGCTGATGCCCCCTTCCCTCGACTTGGAGGAGCTCTTCGTGGGGCCGCCGAGCGTCGCGACACCGTCGAAATGGCCTTCCTCGCCTTCGAGATTGTCGCTGTCCTCGCCACCCGAGCCGGCATCACCGCCGCTTCTCCCACTTGTCCCCAGAGCAGATTTCTGCTGTGCTCGAAGATTCTTCTTCTCTTCTTTCCGTCGCGCTTTTGCCTCTGTGGCCTGCACACGGCAAGCCATGTTCTTGTCACTTGAAAGACTTCAGAACGACGGTAAATGCGCACCTGTCGCCTCTCCGCAGCTATCTCTGCCAAGATTTGGTCTTTATATGGAAAGTTATTCGGGATGCCAGGATCTTTAGACTTCTCTAAGAGAGCAAAGTATTATCAGGATGCAGAATAAAGTACGGACGAAGGAACACGCGCTCGATTTCCAGGTGGGATCTTTTTTCGCTGCCTTCTTTGACTTTTTCCTGCTCTCCGCGACTTTGCGCCTGACCTTAGCACGTTGGGCGGTTGTGCCCCGTTTACTTGTATCTGGACCGTAAGGAAACAGTTATGAGCACATTCTACTCAATTACAATACATACTCACTTTTGCGTATTCTGGGCATCGTTCAAAGCCCAAGTGAAGGAAAAGCTAACCTAACGGTTGGCTCTCAGCAACGTTGCAAAAAGAAAGGGTTGTGCGTATGTAATGCCAACTGGCGATGAACATCAACCAAAAAATTTCATTCACGGGGTACGAAGTATATATACATCGCGACAGCTAGGAGACAAGCACTCCCTGCTCACAGGTGAGCAGTCAGCGGACGTGCTGCAGCTGTACGGCGCCTGTGAAACACCCTCCGCCCTCCTTCAACTTCACCTGACAAGCGGCCCCCCGCAAAGGAAATCGGCGCCCCTGGTACCCACGCGAGTCAGTCCTTACCTTATTTTCCCGTTCGAGTCACTGAATTACGCAAAGTGTTTGATTGAAAGTGGAATTGCACCATCGTGCCAAAGGGCTTCCATGTCCTTCCTGATTTCAAATTTTCAACCATTTCAAGACGTTGCACATTGTACGATGGCCCTTATCGACGAAAGACTGATATGGCTTCAATCTACATGTGTCTTGGGCTTGCAACAGACGACGAAACGTAGAAGGGAGGACTACAAGAAAGGAGGCGAGCATAGCAGAAAACTTGTCAACTTCAACTTGACACTTTGCGAACTATTGTAGTATGGACTGAAAGGAAAGCAAACTTGGGGACGACACGGTGATTGGACTTGGACACTGATACGCTTCGCGTTTGCAAAACTTCAACCTTGTCCCGACACAACGTTCGTCCAGAAACCAAGGGTGTCCACGAAGCACCACATAGACAAATAATAGGAAAGCAAATTTACCAGCGGGAGCTTTCATTGGGGCCATCAAAGTCCCTTGCCGCACGAGCTGGGCTACTGGCTCGGGGAGGGCTTCGCGAATGACTCCTGCGCCTGCGAGAATCGGGCGAATGACGACGAGCAGGTGGGCTCCTGCGCCAATCGCGGTCGCGGTCGCGGCTATCACGACCGTAAGGATCACGATCACGATCCTTGTCGTAGTTAGAATAGCCCCGACCGCGGTCACGATCACGGCCATCCCGAAAGTCCCGAAAGTCACGACCATCACGGCCATCTCGACCATAGTACGAGTCGCGGTGGGAAGACCGGCGGTGTCCCATGTATTCCCCAGGAGTTGGGGCATGCGGCCGATCAGTCACAGAATAATCAACGCGGATCCGGCGGCCGTTCAGGTCCTAGGTATCAAAATAGGTTCAAGAGAAGTAGAAAATTTAGTAGCCAAAAGGACGCACAACGCCATTCAACTCATTAATGCACTTCGTGGCTTCCTCAACAGCGCTCATTCGGATAAAGCCAAAGCCACGAGACCTGTCAGACTGATGTGGAGTGAGATAGTCAAATAGGGGGTACGATCATTGGGCATAGGGTGGAACATACCCTTTGGTCGTAGACGATGGTCACTTTTTCAACATGCCCAAACCGACTGAATTCTTCATCGAGGTCACGTTCGGTTGTGCGGATACTCAAGCCAAAGACACCAAGCACGCTGCTTGGATTAGGAGCCTGGCAATTTTTATAAGCGAAATTTTTTTTCCCGCAGTCAACCCAAATACAAACAATGGGTGCATGCGGCGGGCGCCTAGGAGGGGGAGAACGCCTCGGGCCGCCTCGGTAAGGAGGGCTACGATAACCAGCGCTGCGAGGAGGACTACGCGACCGGGAACGTCCACGAGGAGGATCGCGGCTCTCAGTGGTAGTAGCCGTAGCTGCTGCCGTGGCAGGAGGGGCGTTGTATGCGTCTGAGTACGGGTCAACTGGCGGGGCCGCTCCTTCGCTATACTGTAGACCAATGAATGAGGAACAGGACCAAACGACTGGCTGACTGGCTTACCATGGTGGGAGTTGAGGGGAAAGAGTCAACCAAGACTAAACTTGGAAAAGGGGCGGTTCAAGCTTTCAAACTCAGACCGGAAACGTACTTCTGTGTAACTGCACAGTTCATAATCAGCCGCTCTTTGCTATCGACGACCGCAACAGCCCTTACAATTTCAAGGACAAAATGGTGAGCTCGTCCCCATGCTATCGGCCTCGGGACTCTACTTATACGACGCATATTCAACAGGGTATCGACATTGCCAAGCATCACGTTAAGAAGGGCGTCCGTACTGCTCCGGCAAGCGAGGACCCCTACGTCCTTCTCTTGGTTAAGGTATCTTACTTTCCGTGCGTCTGTATGCATTCTTTACTAATTAAATGCAGCTGTACCGCTTCCTTGCACGCCGTACAGACTCTAACTTTAACAAGGTCGGGCTTGGCCTCTAGTTTTAATAACGAGATACTGTATTCACTAGGAGAATCAGGTCATCCTTCACCGCCTTTTCTTATCCAAGACCAACCGTCCCCCCATCTCCCTCTCTCGTATCGTAAAAGAGACTGCGAAAGTTGAAGATCTTTCATCAAAAACAGTCGTTCAGGTTGGCACCGTCACAGATGACGTCCGCTTGCTGGAGATCCCCAAGCTCTCTGTTGCTGCCCTTCGCTTTACCAAGGGCGCTAAGGCACGCATCCTGAAGGCCGGAGGCGAAGCGCTTACCCTCGATCAGCTCGCTCTTCGTTCTCCAACCGGTTCCAACACCGTGTTGCTCCGCGGCAAGCGGAACACGCGGGAAGCTGTTAAGCACTTTGGCATGGGTCCCCACAAGCACAAAAAGCCATTCACTATCTCCAAGGGCCGCAAAGTACGTCTATAACAACTCAAAAGGTTCACCGTCGCTCATTGATATTTCTAGTTCGAGCGTGCTCGTGGTCGCCGAAAGTCTCGCGGCTTCAAGGTGTAAGCAACCGTGGAATAGGTTTACAGTTCTTTACTTGGTATTCCCATGTCCAGATGAGTTGTATGCGGCACGAGTTGGGTCGTCTTATCATACCTTGGTCATACCGATACACTCGAACAAAACGTGTATGCGTAAATCCATGCGGGCACTTTATGCTCAATTCTGTTCCTGATCATAGTCCTGGAAGTATGATAGGCAGTTCTATTTAAGAAAGTTTCTTTTCCACCCCACGGAAAGCAGCATCAAGGGGCGGGACGGTCGGTAGAGTGCTGGGTGTGCTACGCCCGTTGGCGGAAATGGTGGCGACATCCACCTGCCGCATACGCTTCACCTGGAGGCCCTTCAACCAGGCGGCTCCTCCACAGTAAAAAAATGCTATTCCACCAAAAATCATCCAAAGTCCGTACCATTGCAGTCGGCGCCACGCTTCGACGCCGTCGGGCAAATGGAGGAGGATGAAAGGTGTGCAAGCGAAGTTGACCACCAGGATTGTGCATACGGTCCCGACCACATCGTATACACTTTTAAGTGAGCTCCCGCGCGGTTGTGATGAACTCGTGTCATGGCCACGAGCGGGTTTGTGACTGGTGGGGCCCGAAACGATGGGGAGGACGAGAGGGCGAATTGTCGATCGGGCTAGGCGGGCCACGGTCGTGATAAAGCCGCCCAACAGGAATGTCAAATAGTAGCCTGCCGAGATGCCATGCTATACCAAAAAAAAAAAAACGAACAGGCGATGAGTATTTACCGTGGATTCGAAGAAGAGGTATTTCAGACACACCCAGACCGCACTGGTGAGATACGTGAGCATGCTGCTCTTGAATCCGGCCTTTTCGCCCTTGCGGGTCACGCGCTTGTACATGCACTCGCGCAGCCACACGTTCGTCTTTATGTTCCACGAATCGACGAGCCCCTTGAAGTTCTCCGGAACCTCGATTTTCCACACGTCGACGTTCGCCGCGCCGTTCCAGGTCGGGGCGCCCGAAGAAGGGTCGTAGCCCGTGAATCCGAGGCCGGTCAGGATGCTCGCGCCTTCGGTCAGAATCCACACCCCGTAGTACTTGGAGCGCTCGACAAAGCCGGCGATCTGGACGACGAGGATCCTGGCGCGTACAAAGGCAATGATGAGGACAAAAACGGACGACGGTGGGTTCAACTGCTGACGGAGCCCACGAACCTGTATGGCAAGCTCTGCTCGAGGAACCAATCCGTCACTGCGGTGTGGAAGGAAATTTTGGGTGCGACGCCCATGTAGATCCCGAGGTACCCCAGCGCGAACAGCATCCTGCGGTACGCGGTGCGTTTACGGCCGTTGGGGATCGATCTGCGAGGTTGCGAGCCACCCGTGACGTCGAACAGCGTGCCTTCGATCAAGGACGAGTATGTCGCATATTCAAGATATGGGCCAACGAGGACTCCCGGGAAGTATAGCCTACATGTTGTCGTGAGTCCCTCGATCGGAGAGGAAGGACGAAAACGGAGGACCCTCACGAATAGCCGAAAAATTCGAGTAATGAAGGAAATTTGGTAACCCGCATCTTCGTCTGCCACTTGTCTAGATCCTGCGCACGTGTGCGTTAGTTAGGTTGGGCGGTATGCTACAGAGGAAAGGGCCGCACCTCGACAGGTCGCGCGCCGTCCCAGACGTTCCACGCAAACGTCGTCAACTTCATGACAAGGACCATCTGAGGGCCCGTGATATTGTAGGACCCATCAAACGGATCGCCATATACCGCACGTTCAATGTGACTATGACAAAGAAGCAAAAAAAAACCCCGTCAGTCAGAGGGTGGTCGACTAAAATGGGTCATGGGCACAACTCACTTGAAGAATAGATGTCCCATCATGCAACTGGGCCAACTCATTGAACATTCCGGCAAAAAATTCTATTATTATTAACTCACCAAAAGACAATCCATGGCATGCGTGGCCCCTGCACCGTGAGTGTGACAACATACGTGAAGAGCACATCTCCGAGCAGGGTCAGAAATGGTAGACCCTGATTGAGCACTGGGACAAAATAAAATAATGCGACTGAAATGCTGAAAAGATGCTTGAGAGTAGGCCGTGTGGGAGGTATCCGTATGAATAGACTGCCAAGGGGGTACGAGGCAAGGAGACATGTGATGAGCTGGCGAGTGTACGGATCAGAGTACGTCCAGGATTTGTGGGCCTCTTAGTCTCGACTCACCTTGACTTGATCAAGCGGCGCGCCGACCTTGGCCGCCAATGGCACAAAGAAGAAGTCCAACGACATGAGTGTAGGCTGAGTAGACTCGGCGCTTCGCACAGGCCGTTCAGTGGTCATCGGATGGTCGCCGGTCGCGTGCGGGGACGTAAACGCTATAGCCGACCGACAGAAATTCACTGCGCTCCTAACAGCAGACGACCCAAGCTCATAATATGCATTTGCATTTAGGTGTATGTTACTATTCAATGTACGCCGCAGATGACCGACATGAACGTATGGTACAAATGGAACCGCCTGACATAGTCCGACTAAGAAATAAACAAATACTACGTAGCGACAAGTTTGTAGGTTGAACCAGGTCCAGAGTACGTAGGCGGTTCTCCTGTTGGATCTGTTGAATGACCCGTACTTGATCGAGAGTGGCCCGCGGCGCTTTGAGAAGGAGAATCATCGGAGTTTGTTGACACTGTAGGAGCGAGAGAAGCGGCAGAAACTGATGGTCGTGGCTGTGATGGGACCGCGGAAGGCCCTATGCGACCGGACGGATGTGGGAAGAAGGGAAGTCGGCTCCGAAAATGAGATGGAGGGCGGAAATCCACTGGTTGATTAGAGACCCCAAGGATTGGGACCTCTGATTCGTTCGGTTTTATCCTAGATGATGATGAATCGCACTCCGCATCCCACCTTGGGCCGAATGTAAGTGCAGGAGCGGCAAACGTTGGTAATTCCGAGACAGGGAGGAGCCACATGCTGCGTTTTCGTACGTGGCATATGATGGCCACGGTCATCAGAGTGTTTGCATAGAGCATCACTGGGAGGCTGTCAAGAACAGTCTGATGATTCGATGGTATTGCAACGCACATTGCAACCAATTGATAAACGCAACCCCTTCTAAAAGTTTGTATTGTATGCATTCAGGTGCTTTACGGATGCGTCAGTTTTCTGTCTCTTCACTACCCGCCAGGGGCGGTTGAACGCACCATCTAGAAATGCGGAGGGGCCTCCTAACTCAATTCTATGTTCAGCATAGGCCCCAGTAATCAGCCACATAAACGACGCGACATCTATGGTAGATAGATGTGAGTTGAATCCCAGAAAGGAGCACATGGAACGGACAAATGCATGGCGCCTCGACAGCAACCGCCGAGATAACGGTTTTTCGCTTCATGGAGGAGGCTGCGAGACTATTTCGCAAATCTAATTGAGGGGACGGCCCAGAAGATACTGAAATGGCGACTCACAGTATCGCAGAGAGCAACATGTTGAAAGCTGAAGACGCTGTGCCCAGAATCATGACATTACGGAAACCGGCAGCATCGACGGGCGGGGGGCCGCCGGGGTCGCGAGGCCAGTGCTGGGCTTGTGGTCCCCAATCGACTGTGATAGCGGAGTTGCCCATATTCATGTACTCTCCTGGCTTTCGAGCGCGCAAGAGATTGATAGTGACACCAAGGATGGCACATGAGAGGATGAGGGAGCAACCTGCGCAGAATATCGGGTCAAATGAGTTAGGAATAAGAACGGCGGGAGAGACGTACATAAAACACAGAAACGACCCTGAGGTAGAGTGGGCATGGGAAGGAGGCGGGAGAGGAAGAAGGGATGAGACGGGTGGGCGTGTCCGGGAAAAAATGAATGGTCGGGGGTGGGAGTACGTGCGACGTGCGGAGATGGCTCCTTCTTTACTACTTTACCCGGCCGTTAACTCTGTTCCATAATTAGAATTCTTAGCCTCTTATTACGTCAGCCGGTCGTCAACCTACTACAACAGTATACATACGTACGTGCGTGCAGCTCTACCTACAGCGCTAGGTAATCGCGCACTTCCTCCTCCGTGAGCTTCCGGAATGTCGGCTTCACGCGCCCAGTTGTGCCACCAATCTTTCCCTCTTCGAGCTCTGCAAGTGTGGGGACAGTAACCACCCCGATCTCGATCGTCTTCTCTGTCATCTGTCCCTCAAAGCCTTCCTTTAACGTCAACAGCGCCGTGTGTATCGCGTCCTCCAAGCTGATATCATCATTGTACCTTCGCCCATGAAAAAATAATAAGAAATGAGGACGTGCAAGCGAATAAAGTACGCATGTCGTACCGCTTCTCGAGGAAAGTCTTCGCATTGGTCATATTTTTCCCAATCGCGCTTGCCTTCCACGCCCAGAATGACCCAGAGGGATCAACCTGATAGAGAGTCGGTCCACGGTTCACGTCGAACCCTGCTACAAGTAGTGAAACGCCATATGGCCGTACACCACTGCCCGGTCACTAAATCATATATTCCGCCGCCATGAGGATCTGAACTTGTGTACGCACCCCGACTGTGTCGCTTGCTGCATTACTGTGGCAATCTCCTGCGTGAGGACGCGCGTGGGCGGGTACTCCCCATAGATTTTCCAATACGACTGTGCACTCTTGCGTGCCTTGGCGACGAGGATACGAAAATCGGGTCCCATGCCAGAGTATACGATTCCAATGTTGGGACATATGACTGCAACTTTCTCGAGCACCGAGTCATCAATTAAGATCGACGACGACTTTTTCTCCGTCGCGATGACAATACCATTGGACGCTACAGGATGGACGTTGAGTTGAGTTATGTCATTTGGAGAGAAAAGATCAGAGGCGTGTGTACCCTTGATACCGAGGCTGGTTGTCCCTTGTGATACCGCTGCTAGTGCGTGTTCAATTTGCACCAACTTCCCGCTCGGGGAAAAGACAGTTAAAGAATAGCTACGCGACTTCAGCCAGATGATGCTATCCACCACAGATCCAGAAACACTCACCTATACGCGCCTCCGTCAGCATTGGCCATGATTCGGATAGAAGTATCGTGAGCAAGAAAGGAATGTCTACAGCAGCAAGAGACCGGGACGCGTAAGACATATTAAGCGCCCAATGTATCGGGAACGGCACGTGCTCGACGCCACTGGCACCCTACACCCTACCTCATAACCCGCCCTCTTTTTGAAAATTATCTGAAAGAGTGTCCAAAGTTCTGAGCTCCTCGTAACTCTCACTTGCACGGGTATGGATTATGAGGTGTAAAATCGCTATTCATTTTTTCATCTGCAGTGTCATTTTGGAAGAAACAAAGCACCCGTTTCCATCGAGAAACGAGTCTACACTGGATGTACCTATTTTACAACGACACAAAACTTCATGATTTTAATTCTCTCGAAATGCTCCTTATGCGGGCTGCGACGTAGTCCTGAGGTAGGGCTGCGAGACATATGTGTCAATATATGCTATCGTATCGAAATCGTGATACGCTCACCTTATGCTCAACGAGGTTGGGGAAGAGCTTCCTAGCCTCATCCGTGGGCACGGCGGCATGGACAACGACATCGTCGCCTGGTTGCCAGTTGGCCGGGGTTGTCACCTTGTGCCTGTCAGTGAGCTGAAGAGCTGGGGAATATGTGGTTCAGGGTCGATGTTCAGCGGAGAATGCTAGCAAGACTTAACGTACAGTCGATAACACTGGACAAAAGGAGTTATATTACGCTCAAACAGCTATCGAGCGTGATTTAGACTCACCGAATAATCTCATCAAAGTTACGACCAGAAGCAGCAGGGTAAGACAGTGTGAGGCGGATAACCTTCTTGGGATCAATGACGAACACTGTTCGGACCTGCAGCGAGTTTCAGCATCACAGAGATGTAAAGATGGGGAGAATTCACAGTAAGGGGAAGACCCTTTTTGTCGACGTTGCTCGCATCCTGGTAATCGAGCATGTCATAGAGCGTCGCAATCCTCCGGTCGCCATCGGCGATCTGTGGAGCGCGTGAGATACGATCACAGAATTATCTGCACAACCGTACGATGGGGTACTGGAGGTCCGTCTTGCCCCACTCGTTGATGTCAACGACCCACTTGTGGTGCGAAGCGAGATCGTTAGCGGATAGGCCAATGACCTTGACGTTACGCTTCTCGAAATCGGCGGAACGGCGCGAGACTTCGGCAAGCTCGGTGGTGCAGACCGGAGTGAAGTCAGCGGGATGCGAGAAGAGGATGGCCTGGGGTATTAACGTTGGTAAGTGTCGATCGGGGAATTAAGATATCGAAAGTTGTTACCCAGGAGTCACCGATCCATTCATGGAACTTGATGGGTCCTTTGGTAGTTTCGGCCTCAAAGTCAGGCGCAGTGCTTCCTAGGCGAAGAGTCGGCATTGTTTTCAATTCTGAAGAAAGTTAGATAGCGGGATCACGCATCCATGGCTTGCTTTATAACGCAAGATCCACAGAGGGGGCTCATCATCGCGCCTTTCTCACGCGATGTTACTTCCAATGACGCAATCGATCGATGCAAGGATTTTCTCATCCTTAACAAAAGCGTCCTTTCAAACTCACAGTCACAGTGCTGAATGGGAATAAGCGGACAAGGGCTTTGATTGCACCGATAATCAATCCAATCTCAATAATATGCAACAGCGTGTAGCAGACTGTGTGGGTGTTTTTCCTGCTGTGTTTGAAGGATGGCGTCAATACTTTCGTCAACATCATCCGCCGCCTCAATCTGCGGATATTATATCGATCACATGCGGAGAAACGAGGACTTCTGGAATACACATACCGCCGTAGCCAAGTCGAGCATCGCCTTCCCGGCTATGAGGGCCTCTTCATGATTGTCCTTAATCTCCACATTGATGACATGTACAACGCGATTGAATTCACCCCCTCGTGACAACAAGTCTAGAATTTATGTGTGGGAAGCAGCTCGACTGAGGGCGCAGGGAGCTTACCATCACAGACCGCATCAAAGCACCGTTCCTCGCAGGTGATCACAATGTCCGCCACTGTCTTACTGTCCTGCCATCTTTCTGGGGCGCGTTTAATGTTTCTATTTCGATCAAGCATTTGCAATAGCCCATTCGCGGTATACCTGCACATGTATGTGAACATCGCCTCTCACCATTTCAGGACTAGGCGTACAAGCGAGGGTCTTTCGCCTGGAGTTCCTGGAAGATGTCTTCGTACGGCGTACCAAAAGGGTAAATGTTGGGCTTGTCTATGGAAGGGCCCGGTAATCGAACAGCTGACCCAGTGCCGTACGAAATAACGCGAAACCCAGCTTTCCTTTTAAAGGTCAGGCAGTGCCCTCACGTACATACAACAAAAACGTGCGCACTGCAAGACGAAGTGACCTTCCATAGACCTGTTCTGTAACAAGTGCCCCTCAGGAGCCGCGACTGGCCTGATACCAGAACCACCCACCTGGTTGCTTGCGCAGACAACACAAAAGAGTGGTCTCGTCTTGAAGCTCGGCGGGGAGGGTGTGTCCTGGGGGTGCGTCGATGCAGATGTGGACGTGGACGTGTCGGCGGCTTGAGGGATTTGTGATGATACAGTAGCTATCGCCGTCACGAAAGGCTGCGGCGGGGTTATTGAATGCGATCCAGGGGCTGAGTTGATACCATTGTTTGGTGTCGGTGTGGGTAACGGCTGGCGTAGTTGTAGTAGTTGTTGCTGCTGCGGCTGCGGCTGTTGAAGTCGGGGGTCCGTACGAACGAGACGGGGGTCGCGTGCACGTCTCGGATCCATACCGGTGCTGAAAAATCAGGAAGTAGTCAGAATCCAATCGACTTCGGTCGTGCGCAAGGATGTAGCTCAGAAGTATCTCGAACATCTATGGTCTTCTCTGCGACCCTCCGTATAGCACTGCACACAACTGTGCGTACTCTGGCACAGAAGGGTCGATGCAGATTCCACTCTGAATCATCGTCGACTAATTCCACGCTATACAGAGAGTAAGGTTCACCTTCGGGAAAGTAGTTATGCCACACAGAGACTGGACTGAGCGATCCACAACGCTGCGTGTGCCGTGCTGGTCGTCACACTCAGACCCATAGTAGTGTCACGTGTGGGTTATTTTGGTGGATAAGTGTCGAGCCATCATAATTCGTTTCAAAAATTTATTTATTCGGTTATTGGGTCATTGAAGACATTAATATTGATGGATTAACGCCTCACGTAAGTTCACTTCACGAAGTCCACTCGAACTGAAAGTACAAAGTACATTTCAAATCTCTCTGGCGTCCATATCATAGAAGCAGACAGCGAAGTATCACAAAGCATGTAGTAGTGAAATGGCCTCTCAGGGCAGGCAAAGGGTATAAAAGACAACCATACCACCTACTCACGTCCAGACTAGGTAGGCTAAGAACCGAATATCAACCAGTACTTCGACAATGTCAATTCCTCACACGAGCAGCTGCATATGTACGCGAGACAAACTAGGGGAAGGACTGTTGTGGTGGCGGAGGATAAGATTGATGAATAGTGGGCGGTGTAGCCACCACTTGAGAAGGACTCCCCACAGTTTTGTCACTGGAATAAAGGAGGACGCCATCACGCACGCCCGCGGTCCATGCTGGGCGACCTTGTTGGTGAGCACGCATGCTCAACACCAGGAGCAGGATGGTGTAGGCCATGACTAGACAGGAATGGTCAGACACGTGCAAAAAACGACGGAAGGAATGGAACTACGTAGGATCCACAAAAGGAAGGAGAAGGCCATAATAGCTTTGATCTCATGGCAGGCCTGACTAACACCCGGATCACCTGGCAAATAAGAATTAGAAAAAACTGAGGGCCAGGAAGGAGGGAAAACACCTACCAAAGAACCCGAAACTGCAACTTGACTCCGAGGGGTCAAGCATGCTAAGTTGGTTGTCAGTCCAGGCCGCGTAAGATCCACTTGACAACCAGAGGACCCAGAGAACCGCTAATGACGGTCAGATTATAGGACTTACGCAGATGGAAAAAAGCTTACACAGCCAGCCAATTTCGACAGCGATGTACGAGAAAAGCGACCCTTGGCGCAACATGTCGATGACATACCTATATGGAAAAGAGGGGATAAGCGGTATTTAGTGTTACAGCCAACTACCCCAACTGTTTGGTCGCACATTGGGATGACCGTAAGGATGGTGAACAGGCTGGTGGAGAGTGCGAGGGCCGAGAACGGGAAATAGGTTACGGGCTCGGTCAACGAGATGAGGTCTGCACTCAGACACATCACGATGACCGAGAACACGATGGTCGTCGCTGGGGCGAAGGGTTCAACAAAAACCAGTGATGAGGCAGAGTGCAGGATGTGTGGTCGTACCAAAGGTGACCACCCGAACAGTGGTCAGATAATTTGAACTTGAGCTCATACTGAGGGCCTGAAGAGGAGCCTCGTACTACAACAGGAGGCTTGGGATTCGGAATTCAAAGAGCGGAAAGAGGGCGTTTCCATCGCCACACAGGAAGCTTATTATAAAGGGCACAGCTCTCCCGGCCAATTAAGGGAACATCCGTTACGCTCTAGGTCGAATTGCAGCGCTCAACGTCAGGCACTGGCGGGCGCACCATGTATTCTCACGATGTGGCTGCAGCAGTGCGAGGAAAGGAAGGCTACCACCGTTAGACACAGGGTTGTTTTTTCACCCGCCGATT
>WNFC01004346.1_pt1 | contig 15418 bp, 13 predicted proteins | sample 5400541 | NCBI WGS metagenome assembly WNFC01 (sample SAMN13153342, study PRJNA577476) | soil metagenome | isolation source: 120 cm saprolite under Douglas fir tree site 2 hole 2 replicate 1 | place: USA:California | collected 2015-04-18
TGTTGAACCTCCTCGGCGGGCTCGACACGCCCACCGAAGGGTCGATCAGCGTCGCGGGAGACCGCATCGACAAGCTGGCGGGGGGCAAGCTCTCGGCCTGGCGGGCGCGGCACATCGGATTCGTGTTCCAGTTGTACAACCTGCTCCCCGTCCTGACCGCGGCGCGCAACGTGGAGCTGCCGCTGCTGCTCACGAAGCTCGGCAAGGCGGACCGCCAGAAACGGGTGCAGGTCGCGCTCGCGGCGGTGGGCCTGGCGGAACGGATGCACCACTATCCGCGCCAGCTCTCCGGCGGCCAGGAGCAGCGCGTCGGCATCGCCCGCGCCATCGTGACGGACCCGACGCTGCTGCTGTGCGACGAGCCGACCGGCGACCTCGACCGCAAGGCCGGCGACGAGATCCTCGACCTGCTCCAGGCGCTGAATCGCGATCAGGGCAAGACGATTGTCATGGTGACGCACGACCCGCACGCCGCGGCGCGCGCCAAGCGGATCCTGCATCTCGAGAAGGGCGTGCTCGTCACGCAGACGGAGGCAGTCGCATGAAGTTCCTACCGATCGTCTGGCGCAACCTCCTGCGCCGGAAGTTCCGCACCGTATTCACCGTCGGCGCCATTTTCTTCGCCTTCATGCTCTTCGGCGTCCTGATGGCCATCCGCGCCGCATTCAGCATGGGCGTCGACATGGCGGGACAGGGACGGCTGATGGTGATCGACAAGGTATCGATCATCAACCCGCTGCCCGCGTCGTACGAAGCGCAGATCAAGCTGGTCGACGGCGTCACCGATATCACCCACTCGAATTGGTTCGGCGGGTATTACCAGGACTTCAAGAACCAGTTCGCCACGTTCGCGACCGACCCGGACAGCTGGCTGCGAATCTACGCGAAGGAGTTCGAGCTGCCCGAGGACCAGAAGAAGGCCTTTCTCGCCGATCGGACCGGCGCGATCGTCGGCGCCGACACGGCCAGGAAGTACGGGTTCAAGGTCGGCCAGCGGGTGCCGATCAACGGCACGATTTACCGGCGCCCCGACGGCGGTCCCTGGGAATTCACCATCGACGGCATCTACGACTCGAAGATCAAGGGGTCGGACAAAACGAACTTGATTTTTCACTACGAGTACTTGAGGGAAACCATCCCCGAGCGCAGCGGCCTGAGAGATCGCTACAACTGGTACGTCTTCACCATCGCGGATCCGGATCGCGCGCCGCAGATTGCCGCGAAGATTGACGCGATCTTCGCCAACTCGCCGTCCGAGACGAAGACGAACACGGAAAAGGCCTTCGTCTCCGACTGGGCGAAGCAGGTCGGCGACATCGGCAAGATCATGATCGGCATCGTCGGGATGGCGATGTTCACGATCCTGCTGGTCTCCGGCAACACCATGGCGCAGGCAATCCGCGAGCGGACGAACGAGCTGGCCGTGCTGAAAACGCTCGGGTTCAGCGAGGGGCGCATTCTCAGCATGGTGCTGCTCGAGTCGGTCGTCATCGCGGTCGTTGGCGGCGGGCTGGGGCTCGCGCTGTCGTTTGCCTTCATCACCGCCACCGGCGATCCGACCCACGGAATGCTGCCGGCTTTCTACTTCCCCACACCGTCGCTCCTCATGGGCATCGGGCTGGTCGTGGTGCTCGGGCTTGCTTCCGGGATTCTGCCCGCCTGGCAGGCGAGCCGTCTGCGCATCGTCGACGCGCTGAGGAGGAACTGATGCTGCGCCAGATCCTCGCGGTCACCGGCGTCAACATCCGGTCCATCCGCCAGCGGCTCGGCTCGTCCTCGGTCGCGGTCGTCGGCATCGCCGGCGTCGTGCTCGTCTTCGTGGCCGTCTTGTCGATCGCCGAAGGCGTGAACGCCACGATGAAGGCGTCCGGCGATCCCACCACGGTGCTGATCCTCCGCGCCGGCAGCGACACGGAGATGACGAGCGGCCTCGGCGGCGATTCGACCCGCATTATCCAGGACGCGCCCGGCATCGCCCGCGACAGCTCGGGCGCGCCGCTCACCTCGCCCGAGCTGTTCGTCGTCGTCGATCACCCGCTGAAACGATCCGGCAGCCCCGGCAACGTCCCGCTGCGCGGCATCACCGAGCAGGCGTTCAAGGTCCACGACCATCTGAAGATCGTCGATGGCCGGAATCTCGAGTTCGGCAAGAACGAGATCATTGCCGGCCGCGCGGCGTCGAGGCAGTTCGTCGGCCTCACCGTGGGCACGGGGTTGAAGTGGGGCGAGAGCACCTGGACCCTGGTCGGGATCTTCGAGGACGGCGGCGCCGTCTCGGAGTCGGAGCTCTGGTGCGACGTGAAGGTCCTGCAGCCGGCCTACCGCCGCGGCAACAGCTACCAGTCGGTATACGCGAAGCTCGCCGCGCCGGATACGTTTCAACAGCTCAAGGATTCGCTGACGGCGAACCCGCAGCTCACGGTGTCAGCCATGCGGGCCGCCGACTACTACGGCAGCCAGACTCAGACGCTGCAGACGATCATCCGCACGATCGGCGGCATCATCGCGATCCTGATGGGCGTGGGGGCCGTGTTCGGCGCGGTCATCACGATGTACACGGCCGTCGCCAGCCGCACCCGCGAGATCGCGACGCTCCGCGCGCTGGGCTTCGGGAGCATCCCCGTGGTCCTTTCGGTGCTCGCCGAGGCGGCGCTGCTGAGCATTGTCGGGGGGCTCATCGGCGGTCTGATCGCGTGGGCCGCGTTCGACGGCTACGAAACCGCGACGATGAATTTCCAGTCGTTCAGTCAGATTGCGTTCGCGTTCGCGGTGACGCCAAAGCTGCTGAGCATGGCGCTGATCTACTCGCTTCTCATGGGGCTGGTGGGAGGCATGCTGCCCGCCATCCGCGCGGCCCGTCTGCCGGTCGTGACCGCCCTCCGGGAACTCTGAAATCGCGACGTAGCGAAACCCGACAACGGCTGGCTCCAGGACGTACGATTTATATCCTCCACCTCGGCCTTTGTCGGGAGGCTCCATAGTCGAGCTCACCAGATAAATCACTGATTCCAAGTCGTTTACAGGATCGCCACGCCCTATTTGGCCCGCCGGACCGGACCGGCATGTCGGTTGCTCCCTATAAAGGTGCAACACCCAGTTCGAAGCCAGGGGGTCTCATGCGCATCGAGGACGTGCTTCAGCGAGTTCGGGGCGAATTTGTGGAAATGCCCGGCCTTTGCTTGACTGCCGCCCAAGCGCAACGACTCTGGGATCTCGATCGGGACTTGTGCGACCGATTGCTGGAGGCCCTCGTCGACACGAAGTTTCTTGTGCGGCGACGAGACGGATCTTTCATGCGGGTTGACGGCGGGCCGAAAAGGATGGCCCCGAGGAGCGCTGCGTAAGAATTCGCGAACGTAGAGTCACCCCACCGGAGCCGATCGGCTGACTACCTGCCTCGTCAGCCAGTGAGACCGGCTCAAATCCCCCGTCCCGGGTTATTTGGAGCCCGCGGCCAAGCTCAGATCGGGAGTTGAAGGCGAAAGCCTTCAACCTCCCGACTCCGACCCGCTCCCACTATATGCAGCGTTCAGCGGATTGAGGGCGTTTTCTCCAATACCTCACGAGCCCTTGCCAGGAATAGTTGAGGCCGCCGGCTTTCGTATAATCTGCGGCTTCGGTCTCACCGGTGCGGCGCCTGAGCTCGAGGAATGCCTCCTCTCTAAAGCGCGACTGCCGCTCGTCATCGGCCAGCGACGAATCCGCCAGCAGCCGGCGCACGATTCGGCTCCACACCTCGAGGTTCTCGAACATGGCGCCGAAGTGCTGTCGCGCGCCGTGCCAGGGGCCGAAATGCGTCAGAAATAGTGTGTCGGGATCCCACGCCAGGATCTTCTCTTCACTCACGCGCCAGGCTTCGAGATCGATGTCGGGCGGCGGTGTGGGGGGCATCACGTAACTGCCCGACCCACGACGGATGCCGGCCGTGTCGCCGACGAACGCGACCCGTGACGCCGTGTCGAGATACGAGACGTGATGCGACGCGTGGCCCGGCGTGTATGCGACCTTCACCTCCCGCCCTACTATCGTGAGCGTCTCGCCACCGTCGACAATGCGGAGATGTTTCGCGGGGACGGATTTCACATCGCCCCACAGGCGATCCATGTCCTGCCCGTACAGCCGCCCCGCGCTCGCCACGAGTTTCGTGGGATCGACCAAATGCGGCGCGCCGCGTGTGTGCACGACGACCTCGATGTCCGGGTGCTTCTCGACGATCGTCCCGATGGCGCCGGCGTGATCGAGGTGGATGTGCGTGATCAGGATCTGGCGGACATCGCCAAAGCGAATGCCTTTCTTTTCCAGCGCCGCGGTCAGATTGCCGAGCGTCGTCGCCGGGCCCGGATCGATGAGCGCAACCCCCGGTGATCCGTGAAGAATCGCCGTCGCGATGATCTCGGGACGGCCGAGAAAGTTGAGGTCGACGTAGTCGAGCCCCGAGGCCAGTGCAGACATCAAGTCAGCTCGGGAAAGTCTAGCATCCGCCGCAAATAAAAACGGCCGGCGTTTCCGCCGGCCGCCGTCTTCGGTCTACGCGGGCAGTTCAGTGACTGCCCCCGATAGTGTCTGCCATGCATGCACCTCCCGGCCGCGACCAGGTTCGAAAAAGGCCGCCCGACTCATAGTTCAGAGCATCAGGGCGATGGTCGCTGTGAGCCTTTGTTTGGCGTCCTTACCATTGCGAGGAGGACGGTCGTCGCAGAATAACACAGCAATCATTGGCGACTGCCGATTGGCGACTGAAGATTGGACGGATCGGCGATTGTCAATTGACGATTGGGCCAATCTCCAATCGACAATCGTAAGTCCGTGAATCGTCACTCGCCAATCTGCAGTCGCCAATGGCGTCCGTCCGGCTCAGTACAGCGTGAACGCGTAGAGCGTATCCCCCGAGGCGACGAGCAGGTACTGATGGCCGTCGTGCCGGTAGGTCACGGGCGGATTCGTCACGCCACCGATTCGGGAATGCCACAGCGGCTTTCCGGTGGCGGCGTCGTGGGCAACAATGCTGCCGCCGGCGTCCCCCGCGAAGACCAGCTTGCCGGCAGTCGTCAGGATCCCGCCGCCGCCGCCGGTCCCAGCCGGGTACCTGTGCCTCCAGGCGATCTTGCCGGTCTTGTAGTCGATCGCCGTGAGAAAGCTGCCGGCCGTTCCGACGTTGACTTCTTCCTTGCCACCGAGGCCCATGGAGCCACGCGGATCGGGATCGGTCAGATAAAAGATCGAGTAAGGGTTGCGCTCCGACACGTAGAAGAGTCCCGTGTCGGGCGAGTACGCCGGAGGCTCCCAGTTGACGGTACCGCCGGCGGAGGGCGACACCAGCGAGCCGGGAACCGAGGGGTCCTTGACAGGGTCCCTGCGGAGCGAGCCTTTCTTGTCGATGCTCGTCACCCAGTTGGTCGCGGTCCCGTACTTCGCCGTCACCAGCTGCTCGCCGGTCACGCGATCGACGGTGAAGAAATAGCCGTTGCGCGCCGCGGTCGACACCAGCTTCTGCGGCTTGCCCTTGACGACGCCGTCGATGAGGATCGGCGTCTGTGCGGAATCCCAATCGTGCATGTCGTGCGGCGACGTCTGGAAGTACCATGCCATCTTCCCGGTCTCCACGTTGACCGCGATAAGCGCGCACGTAAACAGGTTGTCCCCTTCGCCGCGTCCCACGGTGTAGGCCGGAATCGGATTACCGGTGCCGAAGATATAGAGCTTCGTCTCGGGATCGTAGACGCCCGGCAGCCACGGCATCCCGCCGCCGTGCCTGGCGGCGTCAAGGCTCGCCCAGCTGTCCAGCCCGGGATCGCCCGGATTCATCGGCACGGTGTAGAACTTCCACTGCAGCTCGCCGGACTCCGCGTCGAACGACTGCAGAAAGCCCGGCGAGTCGAGGTCATTACCCGTTCCCACGATCACGTGGCTGCCGACAACGATGGGCGCCGTCGTGGTGAAGTACTGCTGGCTGAAGTCGGCAATTACTTTGTGCCAGCGCTCGCGACCGGTTTTCGCGTCGAGTGACACGAGATAATTGTCGGGCGTCGTCATGTAGAGGTAGCTGTTCCACATGCCGAGACCGCGGTTGGCGATGTGGGTGCCCCCTCTCGTTTTCCAGAAATAGTGCCAGAGCTCGCGCCCGTCGACGGCGTCGATCGCCCAGGCGTTGTCGGGCGTGGAGACGTAGACGGTTCCGTTCACCATCAACGGCGTCCCCTTGATGCCCGACCCGCTGCCCGCGCCGAAATCAATCGTTCCCTCGCCGCCGATGATCACCGCGGCGGGAGGCGCGCCTCGCCCTCGGCCGCCTCCGGCCGGACCCGCTCCGGATCCGGGTGTAAGGTTCGAGACCCATGCGAGCGTCAGGTTCCTGACCGTCTGTTGATTGATGTCCGTCAGCGCGCTGTAGCGCTTCCCGGAGTAATCACCCGAATAGGTGGGCCACGAGTCGGCCAGCGGCTTCAGCAGCTGCGCCGGCTCGATGCCACGCCCCTGTCCGCCCAGCGCGACGGGCGAGAGAACCACGGACGCCGTCACGATCCATTTCTTGAGTGTCATTTCAGGGTCGCCAGGTAGGCCGTCACGTCGTGCATGTTTTTGTCCGTGTAGATCGCGAGAAGCTGGCGGTGCGGCGCCAGCGGATCGTGGATCTCGACGGCTGGACGATCGCCGTCGCGTCGGAAAGTACGCACGCTGCCGTCCTGCTCCAGCAACGAGACGGCGAAGTCGTCGATGCGGACCAGCCGCCCTTCCGACTTCTCACCGGACGGCAGCGTTACCGTCACGGTCACGACGGAGCCGTTGCCGCCAGCCTGCCCCGAGCCTGGCGCTCCTCTCCCGCCACGTCCGCCGCCACCCGACACCCACGTGTTCTGCAGCGTTTTGGCGTCGGTAACTCGCGTCGCGATACCGCGCAGATCGCCGCTGACGGCGTGGCAACCGCTGCACTTCGCGGCGAAGAACTTCTCGCCGGCCGCGGCATCTCCGACGAGCACGTTGAGCTGCGGGGCCACCGCCCCCGGCGGCGGCATGCCCTGCCGTGGCGACAGCGCCGCGACGCTGTGGATGTATTCGGCCACCGCCTTCACATCGTCATCGGGTAGTGGGACTGGCGGCATTCCCCTCTCGGCGCGGGCGCCGCGGACGATCGGCAGGATGAGCTCACCGGCCTGATCGCTCAGCACGACCTGCGATCGCAGCAGGTTGGGACCATTGAGTTGCCCGCCCCGCAGATCCGGTCCGTGGCAGAGGCTGCAGTTGATGTCGTAGAGCCCCTTGCCGCGCGCGACGATGGCCGGGTCGCCGGGAGGCCGCTGCTGCGCCGGAAACGTCTGCGCGGCGCCGCGGGCGACGGCGAGCGTTGAGGCAGCAAGAGCCGCCGCGGCGAGCGCTTTCGCAGCCTTCACCACTGAACCCCTTGCCCCGTCACGATCGGTAGGCCTCGCGCCCGATGCCCTGCGTGGGAATCCCCTGGGCAGTGAGGACTTCGTGCTGGAGCGCATACATGCAGGCGGCCGCTTCGTCGATGCGGCGGACGAACGCGATCGAGCCCTGCAGGATTGGCGTCACGCGCGCCCGATCCTGAATGCGCGCCTTGGGGTACTCGTGCTCCACGACGAGATGGGTATTGGCGACGTCCAGCCGCAGGAGCTCACGCGCCGCGAGCTGGTGATCGAGCCAGTCCACGGTACGGTTCTGGAGGTAGGCCAGCGGATCGTGACGCGCCGTGCCGGGCAGCTCGTGCTCGGCCAGGACGGTTTGTTTCTTCCACGCGTTCAGCTGATCCGCTGGGTTGGGCGACGGCTTGCCGCCGATGTAGTCGCCGCGCTCCACGGTCTGGCCGCCGTAGCCCCACGCGGCAACCCCTTTCGGGTCGATGACCTGTCCCTTCACATGAAAGCCGCCAATGAGGAAGTTGTAGCCGGTGTCTTTCAGGTACTGAAAGATCGATCGCGTGTCCTGGCCCATCAGGATCGCGTGCGACGGATCGTAGTGGATGCGGAACTGATCGCCGACGCCGTGCTTCTCGCAGATGCGATGCAGGGCGATCCAGGTGCCCGGCGTGTAGGCGATGTTGTTGTGGAAGTTGTCACCCGTCGTCCAGCCCGGCATCGGACACTGCTCGACGCGATACGTCAGCCCGCGCGACTTGGCGGCCGCGAGCAGCGGCACGAAATGCTCCTCGAAGTCGACGAGGTTTTCGTCCATCGTGTGCTGCTGGTTGCGCCCGACAAAGCCGCAGACGGCGTTGACGCCGAGCAGCGCCGCCGCGTCGAAGACGCGGAGCATGAAGTCGTGTTTCTTCCGGCGGATCGCCGGGTCGTGGTGCAGCAGGTTGTCGAAATAGCCGAGGTCCGAGAGCCCGATCTGGCTGGTCCGGAGCGCCGCCCCGACGCGGCGCGCGCGGTCCTTGTCGAAGGGCTTCCGCAGGTCCAGCGTGTTGGCCACAGGGTCGAGCATGGCCTCGGGCGGCACGTCCGTCTCGGACGGATGCAGCGCGGCGGACAACTGAATGTAGTCAGCGCCGAGGGTGCGGGCGAACTCGACCCACTCCTCGATGGCGCGATCGGGATCGGCGTCGCGCACCTCCCGCGGTGTCAACTCCTGGAGGGCCGCGGTCAGCACGCCGACTTTCATGAACTTGGGCTCAAACGGTGTAATCACTCGCGCATCATAAATGAGGAACGCGAATTTTGGTAGAATCCCGCGCCGTGACGCTCAGGCGGGTCGGTGTGTCGTCCTGGAGCTTCCACACACTCTTCCAGCGCCGCGACAGCCCGGCGGCCGCGCTCATGGATGTTCGGGACTTTCCCGAAATGGTCGCCGACCGGTATCACGTCCACAACGTCGAAATCATCCTGCCGCACTTCCTGTCGGCCGAGCCATCGCTGATCCGCGATTTCAAGGTCCGGCTCGACAGGGCCCACTCACGGCTGCTCAACGTGCCGCTCGATTTCGCTGCCCTGTGGAACAAGCCGGCAATCTCGTCGACCGATCCGGCGGAGCGGGACGCGGCCCTCGCAATGTACCGGAGGGGAATCGACATCGCCCACGATCTCGGATCGCCGTCGGTCCGCTGCGATCCGGGCATGGTGAATCTCGAGGACCCGGCGCTCACCATCGGTACCTACCGGCAGCTCGCCGCGCACGCCGCCGCCAAAGGGATCACAGTTGTCGTGGAGAACCACGGGCAGATCTCGAAGAATCCCGACGTCCTCGTGACGATTCTCAGGGCCGCTGGCGTGGGTGCGCTCCCGGATTTCGGCAATTTTCCGGACGAACAGACGCGGGAGCACGGATTGCGCGCGCTGTTCCCCCTGGCAGGCGGCGTCGCGCACGCCAAGCTCCGCGAGGGGCAGGATTTCGCGCGCTGCATGCGGATCGCCAAGGAGTCGGACTTCAAGGGCGCCTTCTCGATCGAAGCCGGGGGCCGGGGCGACCCCTACGTCGAGGTTCAGGAGATCGCGGATGCGCTGGTGGAAAACCTGTAGATCAGAGAACCTGAGACGGAGGGTACGGAGAGAACGGGACAACCTCAACAAACTCCCACTCTCGTGACCTCAAGAGACTCCCACTCGCGGTCGCTGCATCTCAACCTGCGCGATGATGCCTCGCATGTATTCGGCGGCGAGCTTCGCGTTGGTGTCCGCGAACTCGATGCCGACCGGTTCGCCGTCCTCCTTCGGCAGCGGGTGGCACAGCTCGTAGCCGACGTACCCCGCGTAGTCGATGTCGCGCATCCCCTGCACGAAGTCCGCGTAGTAATTCTCGGGCGTTAGCGTCAGATCCGGATGGCGGACATACCCGCCGATCGAGCCGTCCGGCAGCCGGTCGTACTCTCCGCCGAAGTGGGACAGGACCTGAAGGGCACCGACTGCCTGCCCCGCCTGCCGCATGGACGTGACACCCTGTCTGGCCGCGAGCGGCGCGTCGAGGCAGGCCTTCAGGTGTGGCGACGCGATCTCGCGGATCATCCGCAGCATGTCGTCGGGGCTGTTGATGACGGGAGCGTGATTCTGCACCGCCAGCGTGACGCCGGCGTCCCCGGCCCAGCGCGCGGCCTCCGCCAGCCCCTGGCGGCACCACTCCCACGTCTGAGCGTCGCTGACATCGATATGGGCCTCGCGCCAGATCTGCCGCGCTCTGGTGTAGATCGCGCCGTCCGGCGAAAGCGTAACGCCAGGCCACGCCGCAAACACGCGCAGCGTGTTGACCCCGAGATCCGCGGACATGCGAATCAGGTCGCGGACGTAGGCGAGCTGACTCTCGCGGTGTTCCGGGACCGGGCTGCCGAAATCGTTATTGGCCGCGACTGCATAGATCTCAATTCCCGCATCCTGGGCTCTCCGCCGAAGCTCCAGGCAGCGCGGCGAAGGAAGATCGACAGGATTGCCGTGTGGGCGCTTACCGTCAATCTCTACGCCGTCGTAGCCGAATCTGCGCGCGCGGTCGATTAACTCCTCGAGCGTCAGTGCCCCTCCGCGATACCAGACCCCGAGATACGTGATGCTGTAGAGGCCGATTTTCATGGGGGGATTATCGCATCTGGCGCAGGCCGCCACGGTGTATATTGACGCTGCCCACTGGTATCAGGAGCAGATCAATTGGCCAGCCATCCGTCCATCCGCCACTTCGTCCTTTTCCTCGCGGTTCTCGGCATCCAGGCTGTCGATGCGCAGGTTCCGGCCGGCCGGCCGCTGCGAATCATCGCATTCGGCGCGCATCCCGACGATGCGGAGCAGAAATTTGGCGGCACGGCGGCTCTGTTTGCGGCGCAGGGACACAAGGTGAAGCTCGTGGCGCTGACCAACGGGGACGTCGGACACTTCGCGGAGGCCGGCGGCCCCCTGGCGCAGCGGCGAAAGGCCGAGGTTGAGGCGTGCCACGCAAAGCTCGGCGTCGACACCGACGTGCTGGACATCCATGACGGCGAGTTGATGCCGGATCTCGAAACGCGCAAGAAGGTTGCCAACCTGATTCGTGACTGGCAGGCCGACATCGTCCTCTCCCATCGGCCGTGGGACTATCATCCCGATCATCGCGCCGTGGGTAAGCTGGCCGAAGACGCCGCCGTGGTCGTGGCGGCGCCGTTCTTTGCGCCCTACACGCCGCCGACGAAACGTAATCCGATTTTCCTTTTCTATTCGGACCAGTTCCAGAAGCCGTATCCCTTCGACCCGATCATTGCCGTGGGCTTCGACGAGGTCGCGCAGAAGAAGTGGGACTGCATCGGCGACATGCCGTCGCAGTTCGCGGACAAGGACTCGTGGCAGGCGAGATATCGCGCGAACGTGCCGACTGACGAAGCGGGACGCAAGGCATTTCTGCTCGAGGCCGTCAAACAGCGCAGCGCCGATGTAGCGACTCAGTACCGGGCTCTGCTCGTCAAGCTGTACGGCGAGCAGAAGGGACGCGGCATCCGCTACGCCGAGGCGTTCGAGCTGAATCAATACGGCAGCCCGGCTACCGCGGACGAACTCAAAAAGGTCTTTCCGACATTCCGTTGAAGGTGACTCTGATGCGCTACACGAGACGCGACTTCGGCAAGCTGGCGCTGGCGGGTGTTCCGGCATCGCTCCTCGCCGCGAACATGCCTCTGGCGGCGCCCGAGAAGATCAACGCCAAGATCAACGCCAGAATCCATGGCGTCACGATCGGCGCGATCACGTACAGCTTCCGCGCCATCCCGGACCCGATGGATATCATCCGGGCCTACACCACGATCGGGCTTGGCGAGATGGAGCTCATGTCGAACCACGCCGAGGCGCTGGCGGGCGCGCCGAGCGCGGGGACGGGCGGCGGCCGGGGACGCGGCACCCCGCCGACGCCCGAGGAGAATGCGGCACGAGAGGCCGCCGCGAAGAGGCTGGCAGAGTGGCGTGCGTCCGCGACGGAAGCCACGTTCAAGCCGGTCCGCGCCAAGATCGCGGACGCCGGCATCGACCTGCGCCTGCTCTGCTACAACATGAACGTCAAGAGCACGAAGGACGCGGACATCGAGTACGGCTTCATGATGGCGAAGTGGCTCGACGTGGACGCCATCTCGACCTCGACCCAGGTCAGCATGGCCAAGCGTATCGCGCCGTTCGCCGACAAGCACAAGATGATGGTCGGCTTCCACGGCCACGCCGACACCGCGAACCCCGACGAGGTCTCGACCCCTGAAACGTTCGCCGCGGTCATGGCGGCGTCGAAGCACCACGGCGCGAATCTGGATATCGGTCACTACACCCAGGCCGGCTACGATCCTGTCGCGTTCATCCAGCAGAACCACGCGCGGATCACGAATCTGCACCTGAAGGACAAGAAGAAGGCGTCGAGGGGCAGCGCCAACGGGCCGTGGGGCACCGGCGACACGCCGATCAAAGAGGTGCTGAAACTCGTGCAGAAGAACAAGTACAAGTTCCCGTGCAACATCGAGTTCGAGTACGACGGCGATCCAGTGACGGAAGTCGGCAAGTGCCTTCAGATCTGCAGGGACACGCTGGCATGACGATCGATCGTCGCGATTTCTTCAAGACGGCCGGCGTGGGCGTCACCGCGGCAGGCATGGCGCTGTCGAGCACGGCCACGACGGCAAATTGTCTCGCCGAAGCGTCGGCTGGCGCAGCGCCGCCACGCGAAGGCGGACAGTTCGCCTCCGAAAAGGACAAGCTGCTCCGCATCGCGGCGTGCTCGTATCCGATCCGATCCATCTTCAAGAGCCGCGGGCCGGGAAACCCTACGTCCCAGGAGCTGAAGAAGAAGTACGGCGAAATCACGATGCTGGACTTCCCGCAGTTCACCAAGGACACGTTCCCCGGCGTCACCCGCATGGACATCTTTTCGGGACTGTTCGGGGACGTGGCCGACGACAGCATGTTCACGCAGCGCCCTGACGGCAGCCCCGGCACGTTCGACCCGGCGAGCCCGTCAGGGAGGAAGTGGCTGGAAAAGCTGGCCGCCACGCAGGCGGCCACCGGCGTCAGGTGCCAGCACATCTCGAACAACGCGCCGACGAATCTGGCGTCCGCGGACCATGCGCTGCGCAAGGCCGGCGTGGAGGTCGGGAAGAAGTGGCTCGACGGCGCGGTGATCCTGGGCGCTAAATCGGTGCGCATGAATTCGCCGCAAGCCCTGGGTCCCAGCGTGCGGCCGAACGCTATTCCGCGATCCGCTGACAACTATCCGCGGAACGAGGAGATCATCCCGCTCCTGGTCAAGGCGATCGAGTCGTACAAGGAGATGGCGGACTACGGCGGCAACCTCGGCATCAAGGTCACGTTTGAAAACCACTGGGGGCTCGCCGCCGATCCGATGAACATCCGCATCATGCTCGACGAGATCAATCACCCCTACTGCGAAGCCTCGCCCGACTTCTGCAACTGGGAGCACGAGTACATGCTGTTCCACGGCCTCAAGGTCCTGGCGCCGTACGCGCATACGAACGTGCACGCGAAGTACTGGGACCGGTGGGGTGAGAAGAACGACGTGCAGCGCTCGACGAGAATCATGCTCGCCGGCGGTTTCAAGGGGACCTTCGCCCTGGAGTACGAGGCCGGCCCGCTGAACGGCATCGAAGGCGCGAAATATCTGTTCAAAGAAGTCATGGCGGCGCTCTCGTCGCCTGTTCCTGTAGTCTAGAGCGGCGAGGAGAACACATGCGACGACTCACGGTCATGCTGGCGCTGGCGATTGCCGCCGGCGCGGCGGGAATAGATGCCCAGAGCCCTGTCAAGCCGAAGCCCCCGAACAAGTTCACGGTGCTCTTTAACGGCAAGGATCTAAGCGGCTGGCGCGGGCGGAAGCCGAACTACAACCCCGCCGAGGAGGCCAGGCTCTCGAAGGAGGAGCTGGCCGCGAAGCAGGCGCAGTGGAACATCGAGCGCGACGCCCACTGGAAGGTGGACGCGGAAAAAGGGGAGATCGTCTCCGACGGCAAGAGCCCGCACCTCGCCACCGCCAAGGATTACGGCGACTTCGAGTTCTATGTCGATTGGCTGATGGTCAGTCACAACGGTGACTCGGGGATCTACCTGCGCGGCTATCCGCAGGTCCAGGTCTGGGACCCGGACAATCCCCGCGAGGTGAAGAACGGCGCGCCGAAGGGTTCGGGCGCCTTGTGGAACAACAACGCCGACAACCCGGGAAAATGGCCGCTCGTGAGGGCGGACAATCCCGTCGGCCAGTGGAACACCTTAAGGATCAGGATGATCGGATCGAAGGTGTCGGTCTGGCTCAACGGCAAGCTCACGGTCGACAACCAGGTCCTCGACAACTATTTCGACCGCACCCAGCCGGTGGTGGCGCGCGGGCCGATCGAGCTGCAGACGCACGACTCCGAGATGCGCTTCCGCAACATCTACATCCGCGAGATACCTTCGGAAGGCCGATGACTGGCATTCGCGCGGCGCTCGTCGCCGTCGCGTGCTTCCCCGCCCTCCTCGGCGCGTTGCTCGAGCCGCAGACCAGGCGGGTCTACGTCACGGCCGTCGACGCCACCGGCGCACCCGTCACCGATCTCACGGCCGCCGACTTCGTCGTCAAGGAGGGCGGCAAGATCCGCGAGATCGTCAGGGCGGTGCCCGCGAGCGCGCCGATGCAGATTGCCGTCCTGGTCGACGACAACGGCACGGGCATCTTCAGGTACGCGGTCGCAAAGTTCCTCGAGGCGCTGTTGGGACGCGCCGAGTTCGCGATCAGCACGGTGACGGGACAGACCATGAAGCTGCTCGACTACACCGCGAACGCCCAGGCGCTCAGCGAGGTGATCGGGAAGCTCGGGCCACGTCCCGCGACGAACGACGGCGGACAGCTGCTCGACGGTATTTCCGAGACGGCGCACGATCTTCATGACCGGAAGGCGTCGCGGCCGGTGATCGTCGCGCTCACGGTCGGCGGCGAGGAGCACAGCACGCTGCCCGCGCATCACGTGCTCGACAACCTGCGCCAGAGCGGCGCCGCGCTCAACGTCGTGCTGATCGTGAACTCCGCGCTCAGACCCCAAGCGAACACGTCCACGCCAGCAGCGCTCCTAGGCGAGAACGTGAACCTGAGCGAGGTGCTCGGAGACGGCCCCAAGCAGTCTGGAGGGCACGTCGACGAGATCATCACCGCCACCGGCCTCGCCGCCAGTCTCAATCAGCTCGCCGAGGCGCTCAAACACCAATACCTGATCGAGTACACGCTGCCGGACGGCGTGAAGCCCTCCGACAAGCTCAGCGTATCGATGAAACGGCGCGGCGTGTCACTGCGCGCCCCAACCCACATCCCGGACCGGTAGACCGGGGCCGGGAGAACGGGCCTCTCAGGCCGGCGGGGGTTAAAATAGAAATGTAGCCATGGCCGAAACCGAGCGGCGGACGGGCGGCGAGATCCTCGAGCGCACCAGGCAGGAGACGAAGAAGCCTGAGCTGTTCAAGGTCCTCCTGCTCAACGATGACTACACCACGATGGA
>WNFC01006617.1_pt1 | contig 15416 bp, 15 predicted proteins | sample 5400541 | NCBI WGS metagenome assembly WNFC01 (sample SAMN13153342, study PRJNA577476) | soil metagenome | isolation source: 120 cm saprolite under Douglas fir tree site 2 hole 2 replicate 1 | place: USA:California | collected 2015-04-18
CCGCCACAACATCCTTTACGCCAGTGCATCATTAAGCCGACTGGTCTGACCAAGAAAAAACCTGCGCTTGGCAGTGCCCCGGTTTTGCCCTACGATAGGCCCATGTACTACATCATGTAGTGTTTTGCGTCTACGAAGGAGGTACTGCCTGTCCACATATGGTCAAGGGGCACCGCTCCGCCCCTTTAGGCGCTCTGGGGCCATACAAAGAGCCCGAGCTGCTCAACCCGCAACGGGCCTGCCGCTTGACGCCGCACGCCCGGGGGACGCGACACGACCGCTGAGTCCTGCGGTGTGCGCTCCAGCAGCGCGCCCTGCGCCTGCCGCGCAGCAAATGGGCTGGGATACCATTGGCTGAGGCGGAGGTGGGTGACCTTGCCCGTGCGCAGGTTGTAGTGGCAGTGATAGTCGGCTAAGAGCACCTGGTCATACACCGCGCGCAGGTCCTCGCCGGACACCCACAGCAGGACCGCCGTCTGGGGGACGCCCTGGTCAATGTAGAAGTGCGAGTGATGCAAGGTGACACAGCCATACCGATTGGTGGTGCGCACAAAGAGGGCGTGGGCGAACTTGCGCGCGAGTTCCTGCGGGGGATACAGCCGCCCCTTGCTCTCCCCCAGCACGTGCAGGGGGATGGGGGACGCAAACTGTTCCTTGAGGAGGCCCTGGTGAGCGGTGGTATTGTAGAGGTCGAGAAACCGTTGATGCGCTTCGTCAAACTCGTGGGGGGTCCGTGTCAACGCCAACTGGTAGTCATACACGCGCCGCTGGATATTAAAGTGTGTTTCCATCAGGTTTTGGTAGCTTTGGCCCGCGGTACTCACAATGGTCTTATGGTCAATGCCCAGCCGGCTACAGACGCCTTCAAAGGCGTCAGAAATGAACGCCCCACCGCTGTCGGAAATCAAATGGACGGGGACCCCGTAGCGCTGACACGCGGTATAGAGTACCGTCAGGGCCACCCAACTCGCCTCGGAGGGGGCGACGGCGCCCGCCAGCATGGTGCGCGAATAGCCGTCAAGGATGATCAGGCTCCACCACCGGTGCCCCTCCAAGGCAAAATCCATCATCCGGCCGTCGATAAACCAGTACTCGTGCGCCGCGCTCGCCTTGAAGGGATGCGGCTGGGGCGCGGCTTTCGGGGCGCGTTGCCCCACGGTCCCCGGGATATCCGGATAGACCTGGCGGTTGAGCGCCATGATCCGTTCCACGGTGCGCACCGAGAAATCGGTTTGGCCGCGCAGACTCCAGATCCGAAAGCCCCCGGCGTCGGGATGGCGCTTTTGCAGATGATAGATTTCCACCATGGCTGTCAGCCAGGCCTTGCGCACCGGGGTTTTGGGCGCCCGGCTCCGATCCTCCAAGCTGGCCAGGTTGTCCGCCTCGAAGCGTGCAATCCACAGGTTGATCGTGGGCCGGGAGACCTGTAAAAACTGACTGATACTGCGCTTGCTCCAGCCTTGCGCATAGAGGGTAATGACCTCCATGCGAGCGGGAGCGCGCTCGGGATGACTATGGTAGTCGAGGCGCGGCGGCCGCGGCGGAGGCGAGGCCGGGGGGAGGCGCTCCCAGAGGCGTTGCGCCGTTTGGCCGGTCAGGCGATACATGGTGGTATGAAAAATGATGCGGGCGAGTTCGCGGAACCCGAAGCCCTCGTAGAGGCCTTTGAGCCGCTGGAGTTCGTGCACCACCGGGTCGGGCACCCGGAGTTGGCGACGGGCTGGGAGGATATCCAAGGGAGCGGGCCCGAGCCCGAGCATACCCTGCTGCACAAAGCGGCGTTTGAGGCGGCCCACCGTTTCCGGATGGGTCCCGGTTTCCTGCGCCCGCTGCGTCGCGCTACGATCGGGAAAGAGCAGCAAAGGGCGGATGAGTTCGTACCGATATTGCGTGGGGTCGATACACAGCAGTTGGGGTTCGTCAGGGTCGGGATGGAGCAGCACTGGTGAAGCCTCCCTGCAACGCCCCGGCCCGGCGGGTGCCGGGGCAGGATGCACATGGGACACCCCGAGCCGCACCGCCGCCAGGGACACGGAGCTTCAGGCGGCGTGGCTCAGGCCGTCGTCAATAGCGTGGAGAGTGAGGGGGGCTATTGTAGCGAGGTTGCCGCCCAGAGGCGAGCGCCGCGGGCAGGCCCGGCGCACCACAGGCCGGCTCCGGTGGGCCAGGGCCCCCGCTTACGCGCGCCAGGGAGGCAGCCATAGCATTGGCCATGGACATGGTAGCTGTCTTGGGTGGCTTGGGCGTCGCACGCCTGCTCCGTGAGCGCCTCGAGGTCAACGGACTGCGCGGCACGCAGGGATTCCAGCACGGCATCGAAACGCTCCCGAGGCCACTGCAGCAGGCGGCGGAGCCGATGGATGGGGACCCCGTCGGGAGGCGGACGCAGGCTGTCGTAGGCGGCCTGGAACTGCTGCCGGAGGACTGGCGGGTCCAGGAGCCCTGCCAGCTGCTCTTGCTGGTCGAGCCAGCCGCGCAAGGCTTCACGCATGGCCGCGTTGCGCGTGGCTGGACGGCGTCGATGGGTCGTGTGCCAATCGAACAAGCGGTCAAGGCGCTGGACCAGGGTGTGGGGCAGGCGGACGCTGACGATGCGCGAGTCCTCCGGTGCTTTGTTCGGCATGGCTTCCCCTTCGTAGACGCAAAACACTACATGATGTAGTACATGGGCCTATCGTAGGGCAAAACCGGGGCACTGCCAAGCGCAGGTTTTTTCTTGGTCAGACCAGTCGGCTTAATGATGCACTGGCGTAAAGGATGTTGTGGCGGTGATGCACTGGCGTAAAGGATGTTGTGGCGGGGTTTGGCCCGGGTGACCATCCTCTCGCCCAAGACCGGAGAAATCCAAGGAGTCCGCCACGACATCGACAAGACTGTAAAGGTCAGAATCGATCGCACGGTTAAGGACGTCACCGCGGATGAGTTCGATGCGGTCCACCTCCCGGGCGGTGCCTTGAACGCCGACGCCATGCGCATGGTGCCAGAGGTGCAAGCGTTCCTGCGGGAGATGCAGGATGCCGGCAAACCCTTCTCGGTCATCTGTCACGCACCCTGGGAGCTGATCTCGGCCGGCCTGGTGCGCGGGCGGACACTGACCAGTTACCACACTATCCAAGACGACATCCGCAATGCTGGCGGCCACTGGGTGGACCAGGAAGTTGTTGAGGACGGCAACTGGGTGAGCAGCCGGCAGCCCACGGACCTCCCGGCGTTCAACCGGGCCATGATCCGTCTCTTCGCCCGCAGCCCGTCCGCAAGCCAGCACTAACGCCTGGAGATGTCTCCAGCTCTTGGATGATGAGGTCAAATTGGAGGGCATGAGATGCAATGGCGAACGAGCCGTAATTGATACCCAATGGACACCACAATATCTAAATTTTGGATAGCGACGAGGTGACCCTCGCCACGATCATCGCTGAGGGGCTGGCACAGCAGCCCGTCCCACTCCCCGCGAAGCTACCACCGATGGATGACCTGAGGAAGCAGCCCGTCGCTCATAAACGGGAGATAGTCTTCTCGGAGAGCCCCGGTAAGTTTTTCATCAACGGTAAGCAGTTCGCTATGGACCGGGTCGACACCACGGTCAACCTGGGTGATGTCGAGGAGTGGACTATCCGTAACGAGTCCGATGAGATGCACACGTTTCACATCCACCAGCTCGACTTCCAGGTGGTCGAAGTGAACGGGCAAAAGGCGCCTTTCATTGACGTGCAGGACAATGTCACCGTTCCGGTCAGGGGGATAGTGAAGATTCTGGTTCCGTTCACCGACCCGGTGATCGTGGGGAAGTTCGTCGCGGGATGGGTAGCCAAAGGTCTGAGGCACGCTCAGGAGAACCAGAGCACCGAAATCATGACCGGCACTCAAACGTAGTGGTCAATACAACAGAGAGGGTTCAATATGAAAACAAGAAGACTTGGCAATTCCGATCTACATATCACTCCGGTGGGCTTTGGCGCCTGGGCCCTTGGCGGTGCGGGCTGGGAGTTCGCCTGGGGTGCGCAGGACGACAAGGACTCAATCGCGGCGATTCATCGCGCGCTTGGTCTCGGCGTCAACTGGATTGATACGGCCGCGGCCTACGGGCTGGGACACTCCGAGGAAGTGGTCGCCCGCGCACTCGCGAGCTGGCCCGGCCCTCGGCCCTACGTCTTCACCAAATGTGGACTCCGTGGGGACGAGCAGGGAAATGTGCATAAGGTGCTCAAAGCGGATTCCATTCGCCGCGAATGCGAAGACTCACTGCGGCGACTGCGGGTGGAAGCCATCGACCTCTACCAGATCCATTGGCCGACAGATGATCCGGCGGAGAATGATGAGGGCTGGGTGGCGATGGCCGAGCTTCAGCGCGAGGGCAAGGTGCGCTGGATCGGCGTCTCCAACTTCAACGTCGAGCAACTGCGGCGCGCCCAGATCATCGCGCCGATCACTTCACTTCAGCCCCCCTACTCGCTCGTCCGGCGCGAGGTCGAGTCGGAAATACTCCCGTTCTGCTGGCGCCAAGGGTTAGGCGTGATTGTTTACTCGCCGATGGCGTCCGGGCTGTTGACCGGCGCCATGACACGCGAGCGCGCGGCATGTCTTCCCGCTAACGATTGGCGCAGTCGCGATGTTGAATTTCAAGAGCCGAAGCTCTCGAAGAACCTCGCGCTTGTCGAGCGCTTGCGCGCAGTCGGCGAACGCCACGGACGTCCTCCGGGGCAGGTCGCCATCGCCTGGACGCTGCACAATCCTGCCGTGACCGGCGCGATTGTTGGCGCCCGTAGCGCCAAGCAAGTCGAAGGGATCATGGGCGCTGCCAATCTTCAGCTCACCGACGAAGAAATCGCCGAGATTGAAGGCAACAACGTGAAGGAACCAGAGCTAATGACAGCGCCCTGAAAAAGGAAATCAGCAATGAAAATCGGATGCATAGGTTTAGGTATCATGGGGAGTCGCATGGCGGCCAACCTGCAGAAGCACGGGCACGTCCTACTCCTGTTCAATCGCACGCGTGCCAAAGCGGAACCGTTACTCGGTCCCCGCGGCACAATGGCTGATTCCCCGGCGCAAGTCGCCAAAGAAGTGGACGTGCTGCTCACCATGCTGGCTCATCCGGATGCAGTGGAACAAGCAGCGCAAGGTCGAGACGGATTTCTGGAGCATCTGAGACCCGGGGCGCTCTGGGTTGATTGCAGTTCGGTCAATCCCTCGTTCTCGCAGAAGATGGCCGCCGCCGCGGCGGCTCGGCAGATCCGGTTTGTCGATGCGCCGGTGACCGGCTCTGCACCCGTTGCCGCCGCTGCGCAACTCGTGTTCTGGGTTGGCGCTGAAGCAGCCGATCTGGGAGCGATTCGGCCACTGTTACTCTGCATGGGGAACAAGATCGTGCATACCGGCGGCCACGGAACTGGAACGGCGATAAAAATGGTGATCAATCTCTTAATGGGGGCCGAGATGGCGGCATTTGCCGAGGCACTTGTGTTGGGCCAAGCCCTGGGCCTGTCGCGCAAACTGATGTTCGATTCCCTGCTCACTATGCCAGCCGTCGCGCCCTTCCTGGCCTCAAAACGGGAAAAGATCGAGAACGGCAATTACGAGGCTGAATTTCCATTGCGCTGGATGCAGAAGGATCTGCACCTGGCGTCGGTCAGCGCTTACGAGACCGGCGTCGCGATGCCCCTCACGAATACGGCCAAGGAAGTATATCGACTTGCGATGCGGGAGGGGCATGCTGCCCAGGATTTCTCAGCCGTTTACGATTATCTCGTTAACCATGACGAACGATGAGTGGAAGAAGACGCAGCAGCAAACAGAGCGCGTCGCACCACAAGAATCGCGCAGGCACTACGGTCCAGTGATCCTGAGAGGGTTCTTGAAGGCGAGGTTGCCAGGGCTGTTGCGGGTGATTTGGTTGACTTTAACCGTAAAGTAGGACCCAGTGGAGCCACCGGGGAAGTAGACGTGGAAACCAGCAGGGCCATTATCGAAGTCACGACACGACGCACCCGCGTCGCCCACCCCGTGCCGCCCTGCTCCCGCTGGGGCACGCGCGAGGGCGGGCCCTTGGCTCCCCCTGCGCCATCGCAAGCCCCCCGCCGCCGTGCCGATAGGCCGTCACGTGCCGAAGGGTTGTCGTCACCGTCTGGCGGAGCGGCCCTGCCCACCCCCCGCCGCAGAGGCCGGTGCCTGCCGCGCCGGGCGTGGCGTGAGGCCGTTCACCTGGGGGCAGGACGCCGGGCCGGTCCAGCGTGGCACAGAAGTTGCTCCAGAGGCCGTCGTAGACATCGGGCCGGTGCGTTGCCGGCGCCTTGCGCCGGAGCGTTGCACCGGCTGGCCCGGCGCCTCCGGCTGCCTACGACAGGAGGGAACCACAGCATGGCAGACACAGCAGATATGAACATGATCGAGGACACACCGAAGGCGGTCTCGAGACGCACGTTTATCAAAGGAGTCATCGCGGGCGGCGCGGCCGTCTCCTCGGCAAGCTATCTCTTCCGCGCCGCCCCTGTGCTGGGCCAGACCCCGGCTGCCAGTGCGGGCGAGCGGCTCATCACCATCAATGTCAACGGCCAGCAGCGGCACGTTGACGTCATGAAGCAAGAGACGTTGGCGTGGACGCTGCGCTACAAGCTGGGCCTCACCGGCACCAAGCTGGGGTGCGACCGCGCCGAATGCGGCGCCTGTACCGTCCTCATCGACGATGTGCCGCATTCTGCGTGCTCGATGCTCACACACACGGTGCGCGGCCGGAACGTCATGACGATCGAAGGGCTGGCGAGCGCCGACGGCACGCTGCACCCGGTCCAGCAAGGTATCATCGACGCACAAGGCTTCCAGTGCGCGTTCTGCATGTCCGGCTTCATGATGGCCACGGTGGGATTCCTGAAAATACATCCGAACCCCACCAGGTCGGAGTTGGCGCACGGCATCTCGGGCAACCTGTGCCGGTGCCAGGACTATGACAAGATCCTCACCGCGATGATGCGCGGCGCAGAGATTATGAGGAGGGCTAACGGTGCCTAGGAGAGTTATTGAGCCTGACAAACCAACCGAGCCTCCATACGGGGCTCAGTACAGGCTGATCGGCAAGAACTACGTCACCGCCGATCTCTATGCGAAGGTCACGGGGAAGGCGAAGTACGCCGAGGACTATCGCGCCGCCGGCATGCTGTTCTGCAAGCTGCTGCTCAGCCCGCTGCCGCACGCGCGTATCAAGCGCATCGAGGCGCGCGAGGCGCGCGCCATGCCCGGCGTCAAAGCGATTCTAACGGCGGACGATCTTCCCGCTCCGGCCGATAGCCTCACCGACAACGGCACGGTGATCAAGGCCAGCAGGTGGGGCGAACGGGGGCTCACCATGGAGCCGCTCTACCAGGGCGAACCGATTCTCGCCGTGGCCGCGGTCGACGAGCTCACCGCCGCGGCAGCGATCGAAACCATTCGCGTTGATTTTGAGCCGCTGCCGTTCGTCATCGATCCGCTCGACACGCTGCGTCCTGGTGGGCCGAACCCGCGCACCGACGGCAACGTCTGGGTGCAGCCTTGGCCACAAGGTCCGCCACAGCCCCAGGTCGCGGCACTCAAGTGGACCGAGGCGGACTTCGCTGAGTACAAGGAGGGCCGTCTGCCGATGGGCCAGGCGCCCGACGCATGGTCGTACGGCGACCTCGACGCCGGGTTCAAGAACGCCGCGCTTGTGCTTGACGAAACGTTCGTCACGCCAGACACCAGCCATCAGACCCTCGAGACCCGCAGTGCGATGGCATACTGGCAGAACGGCAAGGTCTACGTGCATACGGGCACGCAGAGCACCTATCAAACCCTGCCTGTCCTGGCGCGATGGTTGCATATGGACGCGAGCAGCGTCGTCCTTATCAGCGCCTATACGGGCGGCGGATTCGGCAGCAAGGTCACCGGCGGGGTCTCCATGATTATCCCGGCGCTCCTCGCAAAGAAGGCCAACGCCCCGGTGATGATGCGCATCAGCCGCGAGGAGGAGACGTTCATTGGACGCGCGCGGCCCGGTTTTCAGGGCCGCATGAAAGTCGGCTTCTCCAGGGAGGGGCGGATCACGGCCCTCGACATGTTCGTGATCTCCGACAACGGTCCCTACGACGCGCAGGGCGATGCCCCCACATCGGGCCGTATGGTCTCGCTGTTGTACCAGCCGCAAGCCATGCGCTGGCGCGGGGTGACGGTGCTGACGAACACGCCGCCGCGCAGTGCGCAGAGCTCGCCCGGCGGCATGCAGGGGATTGCCATCATCGAACCGATCATCGCGAAAGCTGCGCGCCAGCTCGGGGTTGACCAGGTGGCCATCCGCCGCCTCAACTGTCCAGAGGGCAAGGCGCCGTACGGACCACCGGTGCAGGGCAAGCTGCAACACGCCACGAGTGCCTTCCTCAAGGCAGCACTCGACCACGGCGCGGAGCAGTTCAAATGGCAGGAGAGGGTGGCGCGTAAGCCGAAGCGGATCGGCTCGAAGGTGCGCGGTGTCGGCGTCTCGCTGAGCTGCTACGTCGGCGGCACCATCGGCTTCGACGGGCTTCTCGTCATGAAGCCCGACGGCCGGATCGCCTTCCAGTCCGGCATCGGCAATCTGGGGACGGAGTCGGTCATTGACGTCCATCGCGTGGGTGCGGAGATGCTCGGCGTCCCCTGGGACAAGTGCGATATCGTCTGGGGCGACACCTCGAAAAACGTGCCGTTCACCTGCGTGTCGGGCGGCAGCCAGACCACACACGCGATGACGCGCGCGGCGCATGCGGTAGCGATGGCAGCCCGGCAGAGGCTCCAGGAAATCGCGGCCAAGAGTCTCGGCGGCAGCCCGGAGGATTACGAGGTCGCGAACGAGCGGGTCTTCCGCAAGGAAGACGGCGGCGCCGGCATGACACTGGCGCAGGCCGCCGAGCGCGCTATGCAACTAGGCGGCATCTACGACGGCCACGAGGCACCCAACGACGTCAACACATTCACCAAAGCGTCCGTGGCGGCGCTGGCAGGCCAGGGGCTGGTGGTGGCCGCCCGCGACAATTACCCGCGCGACGGCGTGACGCATTCCTACGTCGCCAGCTTCGCCGAAGTCGAAGTCGATGTCGAAACCGGCACGTACCAGATTGTGGATTTCCTGGCCTACGCCGACGTCGGCACAGTGATCCATCCAGCCGCGCTCGGCGGCCAGATTCTCGGCCGCTCGACGCTGGGTATTGGCCACGCGATCGGCCAGAAGTGGGTGTTCGATCCCCACTACGGCATCATGGTGTCGACGCGGTTCTACCACAACAAACCGCCAACGATTCTGGATGTCCCCGTCAACATGCAGTGGGCAGCGCTGGACATTCCGGATCCGGAGACGCCGGTCGGCGCTCGTGGCATTGGCGAGCCGCCCGTTGGAGGCGGGTGTGCCTCCATCTTGAACGCTCTCTCGGACGCTCTTGGGGACGAGATCTTCCGGCGCGCTCCGGTGAACCTCGACACCATCCTGACGTCGCTGGAAGCCGGGCGGCCCATGCAACATCCGCTGATGGCCCACATCTGATGGAGGCCTGAAAGGAGTGCAGCTATGGCTGTCATACGAGACGTGATGCCCGCTTTCGAGCTGTTGCAGCCGAGCTCCGTGGCTGATGCACAGCAGCTTCTCACCCAACACGGAGCGGATGCCTGGGTGCTGGCTGGGGGGATGGATAGCTTCGACTGGCTCAAGGATCGCATCAAGCGACCGAAGGCGGTGGTCGATCTGAGCGGCATCGAGGCACTCAAGGGAGTTCGAGCCACGAGCGATGGCATCGAGATTGGGGCGATGACCACGCTTACCGATGTCGTGAACAACCCCATCATCAAGCAGAAGTACAGTTTGCTGGCGCAGGCTGCCGCACTGGTGGCGTCGCCGCAGATCCGGAACCAGGGCACCATCGGCGGCAATGTGACCCAGGACGCGCGTTGCTGGTATTACCGGGCGGGTTGGCCGTGCTACCGCGCCGGCGGGAACATCTGCTATGCCGACACGCCGACGGCCCGCAACCGCGAGCACGCGATTCTCCACGCCGACCGCTGTGTGGCGGTGAATCCGTCCGATACGGCCCCAGCCTTGATCGCCCTGGACGCGCAATTTGTCATCCGCACGCCCAAGGGTGAGCGCGTCGTGGATGCCGAGGACTACTTCATCGGACCTGACATCGACATCACGCGGCTGCATATCTTGCAGCCCGGCGATCTGCTGACGGCTATTCGCATTCCGTCCGCGTGGGCTGGTATGCAATTCTATTTTGAGAAAGTGCGAGACCGGAACGTGTGGGACTTTCCGCTGTTGAATGTGGCTTCGGCGATGGTGGTGTCGGGTAACAGGATCGAGCGCATCCGCATCGCGGTGAACGGTGCGGCCGCTCGTCCGCTGCGGTTGAAGGCAGTCGAAGCCGCGGTCCAGGGCCAGCCGCGGAGCGCGGCAACCGGGGTGATGGCGGGGAAACTGGCCGTCCAGGGCGCAGTCCCGCTCCAGTTCAACGCCTATAAGATCCCGCTGATGAGAAACCTGGTGAAGCGTGCCATCGCGGGAGTGGAGGAGGCAACATGGACATCATAAAGTGGGTCACGGAATGGGCCACAGATCCGTGGGGGCAGCATGTCCCTATGCACATTGCGTGGTTCTTAATATGGGTCGCCGTGATCGCGGGGCTGCTCTTCCTCGTCGTGCACGCCATCTACGTGCGGTATTTCGCTCCAGCGAAGGAGTGTGCAGACGGTGCTGCGCCCGCAGGCGCGGCCCGCGTGCCCGAGCGCATCCCCAGACACTCGCTGGCCGCGCGGCTGTTTCACTGGATTATGGCAGCCGCCATGTTCACGCTGCTGCTGACCGCCTTCCTGCCGAAGGTCGGGCTCCAGTTTGACTGGGTCACCTACCATTGGATCGCCGGCGCCCTGTTGACCGTTTCCATCGTCTTTCACGTCATCCATGCGTCCTTTTGGCTGGACTTCTGGTCGATCTGGCCGGACAAAGTCGACCTGCGGGACGCCTGGCGCAGGATGCTGCGGTCTCTAGGGCGGCCGGCGCCGCCGCCGCGCAAATTCGCCAAGTATCCGCTGGAGAACAAGCTCTACCACGGCGTTATCATCTTGACCGGTCTGTCAGTGATCCTGACGGGTGTGTGCATGATGTCTCGCGTGCGCACGATCTTCTTTCCCCGCAACCCGTATCTGTTCAGCGACATGACCTGGGGGCTCATGTACGTGCTGCACGGGCTGGCAGGAGTCGGCCTGATCGCGCTGGTCATGGTGCACGTCTACTTCGCGGTGCGACCGGAGAAGCGCGACATCACGAAGTCGATGATCTTCGGGACGATGAGCCGTGAGTTTTATCTGCGAGAGCACGATCCGAAACGCTGGGGCATTGAGAGTGCGATGGCACCATCGCCATCCACGGAAGCGAAGACGGAGGTCTAAGAGATGCTGGTTGAGATCTGGAAACGTTGTAACACCATTGAAGAGTGCTACGAGTTCATGCTGGCCTATGCGGCGCAGGGGCTCCCGAGTGATGCGGGCAGCCGGTCGGGTGGACAAGTGCGTGCCTTCCTGCAGCGCGCCGTCACAGCGCTGACCGGGCTGGCAGAGAGCTGTGCGACGGCGGTACAACATGCCGGCCTTGAGCCAGCCGAACGCTACCAGGTGTTCTTTGCGGTGCTCGACCGCGACGCCCGCGCCGCGCTCGCCGCCCTTGAGCTGGTGCTCGCCCAACCCGCCATCAGCTCGCAGTTGATCGACAACCTGAACGCCTCGAGCCATCTCCGCGCGCTGCTCACGGATCTGTTTCTCGTCGGCGAGATCCTGAGGACGCAAGACACACTGGCGAAGCCGGTGGTCACGGGTTAGGGCGGCGAGAAAGGAGGACAGATGTTCGGTTTAGGTATGCAAGAACTGCTGCTCATTTTTGCTATCGCGGCTTTGTTCTTTGGAGGGAAGAAAATTCCCGAACTCGCCAAAGGCCTGGGCCAAGGCTTGCGGGAATTTAAGCAGGCCAGCGCAGGGCAGGGACGCGAGGACGCAGCGGAGCACGAGGAGCGATAGAAGAGTGCACATCATCCGCTCGCGGCACGACATCTCAAAACTTGAGTCGACAACTCTATGGAGGTAGTGACCATGGCAGAGAGCCTGAGCAAGCATACAGAGACCGCCCCTCTGTTGAGCAGTCAGCCGTGGCTGCACCAGCATGGCAAGGAGATCCAGGCGTTTGGGACCGTGCGACAGTTTCCACTGGCGCTCTCCTACGAGACGCGGATGTATTCCTGTCAGCGCTTGAACCAGCTCCTCGCTGACTCGCAAGTTCTTTACGCGCTGTACAAGAAGCACCATTGGCTCATGCGTGGGGCGACCTTCTACCAACTGCACCTCTTGCTCGACAAGCACGCCAACGAGCAGCTGGCGCTGGTGGACAAAATCGCTGAGCGGGTGCAGACCCTTGGGGGGGTCGCAGTCGGCGACCCGCGACACGTAGCAGAGCTCACGAAGGTGCCTCGGCCCCCGGATGGCTGCGAGGAGGTACCAGCGATGCTGTCTCGGCTGCTCGAGGCGCACGAACTGATCCTCGGCGACGCACACGATGCGGCGGCCCGCGTCGCCGAACTCGGTGATGACGGCAGCAACGACCTCCTCGTCTCTGACGTCATCCGTACTGGCGAACTCCAGGCGTGGTTTCTCGCTGAGCACCTCGTCGACACCCCGCTCGTCCGTGCTTAGCGCTTAGTGCAAAAACAAAGGACCTTGTTGGTCATGCTCCCCGTCCCCTCGCCCGAGGGGACAGGGAGCTACAGGTGCCCTGGAGTGCACGGCTGCATGCAGCGCGAACCAGAGATCATACATGCCACGCAGATCATGCTGGGAGCGGTGCACACCACCTGTAAGGCAAGCTCGTGCTCACGGTCGCGAGGGGCAGAGGAAGGAGCATTCTTAGAGGCGCCAGAGCGTCTCTGAAGTGTACATATGACTTCAACCAGAGAGAAGGATGTAGACCATGAGTCTATGGCTGTTAGAGACCGATGCCAATGTTGTGGGGCTCATCCTGCGGTGCACGCTCGCCGTGGTGATGTTTCCGCACGGTGCCCAGAAAGTCCTCGGATGGTTCGGCGGCCAGGGCTTCAAACCGACCGTGCAGTTCTTCACCAGCGCTGGGATTCCACCACACTTGGCGCTGCTGGCCATGGCCGCCGAGTTTCTCGGCCCGCTTGGTCTCGCCGTTGGACTGCTCACGCGTGTGGCCGCCTTCGGCATATTCTGCGTGATGCTCGTCGCCATCATCACGCATTGGCCACATGGCTTCTTTATGAACTGGTATGGCAACCAAAAGAGCGAAGGCTTCGAGTATCACCTGCTCGCCATCGGCATCGCTCTGGCGCTGATCATCATGGGTGGCGGGGCCTGGTCACTGGATCGTGCGCTGTCCACCGCCACACCTTATCTCCTACCGTGATCGCATCTCGCATGATGCCGTCCTCCGCAGCGCTTGCAGCGTAACATGCGAGGGATATCCGTTACCGGAAACTGCGCGAGCCTGCTCTGGCGATGCGCACACGGCGGTGCACGCCTCGGGGGCATGCGCCACTTCTGGCGTGCTCGCCGTACTGGGAGCGCCAAGAAATCTAGCGGACATCGCCAGAGCCACTCCACAGGTCTGCGACAGCCTACGCGCCGTCCACCTCATCATACTCGGCGGACCATGCCGCTGGCCCCCACGCCGTGACCTTCCAGACATCCCTGGCCCCCGGCGGGGGCAGCCACGGAGGCAACGGCATGAGCAGACGGTCCGCCAACGCAGTGACGAAGGGCTCGTACATCTGCCGCAGATGGGTCAGCATCGTGTCTGCCTCCGGGCCCTCCCGGAGCGGCACCCCAGCCTGGGCCAGCGCAGCCCGCAGGTGCGTGAGGTCGGCCGCTGACAGGCGTCCAGACGCCGCGGACTGCGGCCGTGCGCCCAGAATGTGACTGAGGTCAGCGGCGGCATGACGTGCCATGGCGAACGCCAGCCGGGCCGGCCGCGTCGGTGCGCCATCAATCCCCACCAGGAGCAGGGCGGCCACATCCAGAATCGTGGTGAGCCCGGCGAGCCAGGATTGCTCTGTGTGCTGGGAGCGATAGTAGGCCAGGAGCGGGTATGAGAGGTGACTCTCCAGCAGCTCTGCCGACCAGCGTTCCCACTCCAGGAGCACCTGCCTCAGGGCCACGGTAAAGTCCTCGCCAGCATGGCGCCGGAGCAGTTCGGCCGCGCTCGGGGGCGAGCCGGCGCGCGCGTCGAGCAAGGACACGTTGACCTCGCGCTGCGAGAAGGCCTGGGAGAGCACCGGCATATACGAGATGATGAGCGCGAGGAAGGCGAACCCCATCCCGGCCTCGAGCACGACGAGTAGGCGCCCCAGCGCCGTGTGCGGCAGGACGTCGCCGAGTCCGAGGGTGAAGAAGGTCGTGCCGCTGCCATACAGGGCGGTCCCAAAACCTGCGTCGCCCCCGGTCGCGACTAACGGAGCGCCCAAGCCCAACAGGAGCAGCGCAAAACCGCCGATCAACCCGGTGGCCCACACCCCGATCAGCAGGAAGAGCGCCGATGGGCCATAGAAACTCAAGTAGGTCTCGCGGTGCTCGCCGCTGCGCCAGGGTCCCCGCGCGGGGCCGGACCACAGCCGCCAGAGCGATCGGAGGACCAGGCGCGCGAGCCGCAGCCGACGGGTGGCCCGCCGTGGCAGTACGATGGTCTCGAAGGCATCCAGCAGCACCACCCCGATCAGCACCACCCCAACGACCGCCCAAAGCAGCATCAGTATCCTCCTCATACCCGGCACAGCACAGCATCGTTTCGCAGCCGCCAACGTCACGGCGCCGCAGTGCGTGCGTGGCGCGCAAGCCACGCGAGTGCCCCAAGTCCAGCATGAGGCGAAGCGGTCATGGAGCAGGCGCGACGGCCGTGAGGAACGGAGCGGAAGTGTAAACCCATTGGTGCCTTGCGTCCACAAGAGCGTGGGAAAGTCGGAGAGCGCCAGAGGCATCCATGCTCTGGACACGTGGGCTAGGCGTGCGCTCAGCCTGTCAATGCGCCGATTCCGGTCCCTGAGACACACAGCCCGTGTGCGTGATCGAGGAGCTTCCCCCTGCACCCTGTCTGTCGTCGAGGACAGGCCGCGGGAGGTGCCACTATGTGAGCACGGTGCCCACCCGCCGGCAGCGCCCTCGTGGCACCGCGCCTCTTGTTGCCACACACGATCTCCTCTATCGCATGAGCTGTCAGTGAGTTCAAGTTTCATAGGGGCCTCTGCACGCGCTGGCATGGCGCTTGCATTTCTAGGAGGGTGTGGGTGCAGAGGCGCTCAGCCGCCGCCTGCAGAGCCCCGGTGAGCACTGCGCACGCGACGTTTGAGCAGTACGAACACCCGTGGGCCGCAGTGCCTCGCCCCTGACGG
>WNFC01004349.1_pt1 | contig 15415 bp, 11 predicted proteins | sample 5400541 | NCBI WGS metagenome assembly WNFC01 (sample SAMN13153342, study PRJNA577476) | soil metagenome | isolation source: 120 cm saprolite under Douglas fir tree site 2 hole 2 replicate 1 | place: USA:California | collected 2015-04-18
AAACCAGGAGTCAGGCACGATGCCGCCACGCTCAAAGGTAATGACCATGCTGCCCGCATTTATCCGCCAGGAGGTCGACCGCCGCCTGTTCGAGAATGGCTTCCGCGACTACGAGGGCCTTGCACAATGGGTGAGGGGTCTTCTCCGATGACAGCTTATGGCGCTATGGGCGGGCCCTCCGGGAGCATCTCGCTGCTGCCGAATTGACCGTGCGTCACGCGCGCGCCCTGGCCAAACTCGGCGAGGACTACGAAGGCTTGACCGCAAAGGCCTTGATAACGTTAGCTCAACAGAAGGCGCTGGAAACCCTGCTCGAAATGGAAGAGGTCAAATCTGCCGACCTGAATGCGGTCGCGAACCTGACCAGGGCCGCGTTCGCGCAACAACGGTGGGCCGCCGAATTGAAGGCGTGCGCAGAGCAACAGAAGAGTAAGCCGGAGAACGGGACGCCGAACGAACCACCGCAGATACCAACTAATGCGCAGCCTGCAGTCGCTTCGCCCCAGCAACAGGTGACCGGCGCCGCCCCGACCGTTAAGGCGGAGCGCCGGGACGGCCCGGCCGCCACTCATAACCCCGGCGGCGGCAGTGACCAGTCAACTCGAGCCATGAGCATCCCGCCTGTCGGCGATTCGCTGGCGGCGCCAGATAATACGCCCGCGGCTGCCATCGTCACCGCGCCACTCCGCGGTTCTCCGCGGATAGTAGAGATGACTATCCCATTTGCGACTTCAGATTCGGCTGCGGACGCCAACGTCGGGCGACCCAGGAAGAGATCAACCGGATCTAAGTTCGGGGGGCACGGTTGTAGGTTTCTTGAGGAGGCTCGCCCGCGGGAGTGCACGAGCCGATACGCACCACATCCAGAACCCAGCGCTGATCGGTTCTGCCCCGCGCGCCGCTCGACATCCGTGCGCCGGCTGAGGGTGTCATCGCAGCGGCGCTGCCGAACGCATGCTGACGCAGTTCGACGCAGATCAACGCAGCTAAGCGGATATACCGAACCCGTCAATCTCGACACTCCCGCATTTTTGCGCAAGCAACCCGATTAGCGTTAAGAGAGAGAATTGAGGAACGAGATAGGCAGCAAGTCCAGTTAACGCCGAGCACTATACTAACAGCATTGGCGGTCTGCCTGATCGCCTCTGCCGAAAGAAGCCCTGTTATCCTGAGCGCAGCCTACCAGGCGTAACGAGGTAGAGCCGCGCAAACGAGTCCGCGAGACACGCGCGGCGAAAAATGAGCTACCGGAGGCGCTTCCCCGGCAGGATCGCGGTTCAAACAGATATTCGCCCTCGCGCTAGTGGTCTGTAACGTTGAAAACGATAGTGGACTGTCGTATCGAAACGAAGCCGGACGACCCCCACCTAACCCATTCGTCGCGGGCGCTCCTCAGGGCAGGCTCTCTTCTTCCCTGGTCAGGGGGAAGGATTTCCAGCGATACCGATTTCAATGTTACAGCCCACCTAGTTCGTCGCCGCTTCCGGTCCGCGCTGATTCCTCGGCTGCGCTCCTAAGGAGATAACCGCCACACTCGCCGACTGTTCGCTCTCGAGGGGAGTCGCGGCGGTTATTTCCTGGCGTGCCGTGCCGCGGCCTCGCCGCGTAACCTGCTCGGAATGACAAAAAAGGGCGCGGGCCGGCAGGAGGAAAATTACGGTTCCGCGCTCTGGAACGTGGCGCCCTCGTCAAGGATACGTTCCGCAAGCCCTGGCCGGTCTGCGTATGAACAACGCTCCGGCGTGAGGAGGAAAAGGATGTAGGCGATGGTGTGGAAATCGTCGATGAATGCCGCTACCGCGACCCTCCTGAGGCGTTCGGTGTCGACCAGGCAGGCTGTGGAAACAGATCTCCACAGCCTGCTGTTTTCTGAGCAATCTGATACGCCGATTTACTGATCAGTTAGGCATCAGAGCGACGAGTTGGCCGACGCTGGTTTCGGCGGTGGACAGCGTTGCGATGCGATTGCCGGTAGACCCGTAATTGCTGAGACTCTCGTCGCCCATCGCCAACGAAATCCCGTCGGGGCCGAAGTTCCAGCGCGAGGTAGCGGTGCCCGGCAGTGTGACGATAGTGGCTCCAGTGCCGGCCGATGGGCTAAACGCGTCAATCAGCAAATCGCGGGTGTGTCCCGCCGGAATGGTGACGCTTGGCCCGATCGAGCTGGTCCCCGGCGGGTTCCCTTGTCCATTGCCAACGTCGATTCCACCACTGAGATAATAGCTCGCTACTGCGCCCGCCAGATTCATTTTAGCGTCCACCTTCCAGGTATAGCTGGCAGGCTCTGATGATGCCGTACGCGTATAGACCGCGACGTTAACGGAAGGCGTGTTGTTGTAGGCGTCGCGCCTGACAAGGGTCCAACCCGAGGGGGTGGTGATTGTGTGGCTCGAACTCACCGGCGCCGCAATAAAGGCCACCATCACGTCGCCATTAAGAGTGCCAGTTGGCACATTGACCGTAATGGAGTTCGTTGTCCTGGACGGAGCGCTAGTAGCCACGTTCCGTACTCCTATCCCCGGGGCGGGCAACGAAGCCGGAGTTATCAGCGCGGCCATTACATTGATCATGGTCTGCTGAGCGGCGGGGCTGGGACTAACTGTGTCTGAGGTTTCAAAGGGGCTGGCGTTAGACAATCCCCAGGCCCATTGCATACTCCCGGTGGCAAACACCCAGGCGCCGCTGGCCGCCTGATAGATCGTCATGTCGCTGTAATGGGTGCCGTTATTGAACTTGTATGGTGAGTGCGCCAGCACAACCGTGTTCGCCGGCTGGTCGCCGAACTCCTTATCGACTTCGTACCCCAACAGTCCTGTCAAATGGCTTCCAGCTTGCAGGCCGGCATTAGCGAAGGCCCAGTGAAATGGGGTGCTAACGACGAGGTCGGCGTTGACCGGCTCGTCGCCGCTATACATCACGCCGATGAGAGCGTCTTCGGGATGGCCCGGGTAGGTGTAGCGAGGATCACGCCACCGGGCTGTCACCAGATAGTAAGTAGCGGAATTCAGGGCGTCGGGATCATTCTGCCAGTTTTCCTTATAGCCCACGATCGTGCGGTAGTTCGCGGTTGAGTCGAACGTGCTTGGTTCATACCTGATCTGCCAATAGATGTCGTTGGCGCCGAGAAAGCCCAGGCTGACGCCTTGGTCGCGGATGGCGGTCACGTTTTGGCGCATCTCGTACGACCAGTACTCGTCATGGCCACCTGACAGAAAAGTCTTATGCAAGGGGGTACCGGTCGAGGTGAGCATCTCCGCATTAGTATGGGTGTCCACGTCGGTGGAATAACTGAGGTCGTAACCCTGGCTCTCCAGAAAGAACGTCGTGTCATATTCCCAGTTAAAGAACTCTCCCGAGCCGTCGCGATCGTCGTAAGGGCGGTTGAAGGAGACTTTTAAGGCTTCGACCCCGCCGCCGCTGCAGCTGCGCGTTGTCACCGATGATACGGGAGCGCTGTTACTGTTGTAGCAATAAAGCGATTTGCCGCCCCACGCGTTGTACGCCTGATAGGTGTTTACGTTGGTTTCGAACAAAACGTCTGATGCCCTGCTGTCGTCGCGGACTACGAATATGATGTAGGCCTGTTTGCCCGAAGTCGTTCCGGTTAGCTTGGCGAGATAGACACCGCTGACCCAATCGGTAGAATCGGACGGATTCCAGACTGTCAGGGAATAAGGATTGGACCATTTACACTCCGCAAGCCCGTACACCGAGTCCGGGCTGGGAATCGGCTGCACCGTACCCGCTACTGTCACAGGCTGCGTTTCCCGGCGTCCGCCCAAGCCGCTGTAGTAGCCCATGCGGAAGACCTCGATCGTATAGCTAGGGTCGTGAGTATTGACGAAAAACTCGATCTGGCTACCGCGGTTGACGCTGGTGGCCGAGGCAAAACCCTCGATCTCGTGATTTGTGGCGCCATTGGTTATTCGCCAATCAGACGTGCCCGCGCGAGCATTTTCAGTTACGATCGGGTTGCTGCTTTGAGCTCCACTCGGCGAGATCGGCATCATCGCCGAGATCAGCACGACTAATGCCGCCAACCAGATCCAATACATTGGCGATTGAACGAACCCTTTCACAATTTTGCCCCCCTGATTGAAATGCGCGGCGAGTCTAATCGGTGTGAGCGCGCCAATCAACGGCGAAGCCAGGAAGGAAGCAGCTCAGTGCGTAAACGATGACAGGCGAATCGAATGACATGAAACGGCCAAACGTAACCAGCGCGGGTACGCATGGCCCATCAGTAGTTAAAAAGGTCGCGCGAGTGACCCGCCCGCGCCTCGTTGACAGGCACTAGCACTAGCGTGTCTCGCATTGGCCCCCTTCATCAGCTACCGCAAAAAAAGGCGGCGCACCAACTCCCCGGAGTGGGCGGAAACCCGTTGACAGGCTTAATCGGCGCTCGCTGATGACCTTGCGGCTGGCTTGTGCATGAATAACGCGACCGGGGTCAGGATGAAAAAGATGTAGGCGATGATGCGGAAGTCGTCGACGAATGCCATTACGGCGGCTTGCCGCTGAAGCTCGATATATATCATCCCCAGCGTGGAAGAGCTGCCGTTGAGCGTGAAGTTGGCGGACGCGGCTGGATAGGCGCGCTGCAGCATACTCAGGCGGAACAGATCGAGATGACTGGCCAGATAGTTCTGATGGATCTGGGCGCCGCTGGTCAGCATCGCCACCAGAATTGCGATCCCGATGCTGCCGCCGATGGTTCGCACCATGTTGAACAGACCCGAGGCGGTCCCCATGTCCTCCATGCTTACGGCGCCAAGGCTGAGGGTGGTCAACGGCAGGAAAATGAAGCCAGACGCGATGCCCCGCAGAATTCCGGGCATGGCGATATTCCAGAAATCAATCTGGGCATAGAAGTCGGTCATGTACCAACTGCCAATCCCTCCGGCAAGACAACCGGCGGCGACCATAAGCCGTGGATCGATTTTATTGAAGAGCCGGCCGGCGAACAGAATTGAGACCAGCGTGCCAAGGCTCTGGATCGATAGCACCAGCCCCGCCAGCATCGGTGTGTAGCCGGCAATCTGCTGGCAAAAGAGCGGGATGAGAATATATGTGCCGTACATCCCGAACATCACGACGGTCGTGAAGATGGTTCCGAGCGCGAAGGTCCGGTTGCGCAAGACTCTCAGGTCAACAATCGGCTCGGCCGTGTGCAGCTCACGAATTACGAATAGCAGCAGGCCGATGGAACTGACCGCGGTAAGAGTCCGGATAAAGTGTGAGTCGAACCAGTCTAGCCGCTCGCCCTTGTCGAGCATTACCTGCAGACAGACGAGGCCGGCCACCAGCAGCCACAGTCCCCACCAATCAATGGTCTTGATGTCGCGGCGGAGGTACCCGGGGTCATGCACGAACACCGCCATCATTAATATGGCAATCAAACCGACCGGTACGTTGATGTAGAAGATCCAGCGCCAGCTATAATTGTCGGTAATCCAACCGCCGAGGATGGGGCCGCCGACCGGGGCGATCATCGCGCCCAGACCCCACACCGACATCGCTACCGCCTGCTCCTCCGGCGGAAACGTTTCCATCATGATCGCCTGCGACATCGGCATCATGGCGCCGCCGCCGAGACCCTGCAGCACGCGGCAAAAGACCAGTGTTTGCAGGTTGGGCGACGCCCCCGCCATCAGCGAGCCAAACACAAACAGCAGAATCGAAAAGATGAAGAAGCGCTTGCGGCCGAAGTACGCGCCGCACCATCCGGTGAGGGGAATGATGATCGCATTGGCGACAATGTAGGAGGTGAGCACCCAGGCGGCTTCGTCGACGCCCGCTGACAGGCTGCCGCGAATGTGCAGCAGCGCGACGTTGGCAATGGTGCCGTCGATCCACTCCATCGTCGTCGCGAGCATCACTGCGACCGCGACCAACCATTTGTTGGCGGTCTGATGATGGGCGGATGTGTGGCTTTCGGTGAGCGCGACGGCCATAGTCTGTTATGCGGTCGGCACCACTCAAAAACGGGGCTCCCGTAAACTCGGTAAACAATTAATCCAGGACACTATAAACTGTCTACCTCGCTGCGAGCGCGCCTTGCATTGGCCCCTACTGCGAAAGAAGGCGCACCAACTCCCCGGAGGGGGCGGAAACCCGCTGACAGGCTTAATGGCCAGCGCTCGCTGATGACCTTGCGGCTGGCTTGTGCATGAATAACGCGACCGGGGTCAGGATGAAAAAGATGTAGGCGATAATGCGGAAGTCGTCGATGAATGCCATTACGGCGGCTTGCCGCTGAAGCTGCATGTACACCATTCCCAGCATTGGAGCCATACCATGGCGGGTGAAGTTGGCGATGATGCCCGATGCGGCGGGAGAGGCGTGTAGCAGCATGCTAAACTGGAACGGATCGACATGAGCCGCCAAATAGCTCTGATGGATCTGGGCGCCGCTGGTCAGCATCGCAACCAGGATCGCAATACCGAGACTGCCGCCGATCGTACGTACCATATTGAACAGGCCTGAGGCTGTTCCCATGTTCTCCATACTCACTGCGCCGAGACTCAAGGTGGTCAGTGGAATGAAGATAAAGCCCGAGCCGAGGCCACGCAGGATTCCCGGGCCCGCGATATTCCAGAAATCAATCTCGGCGTAAAAGTGCGCCATGTACCAACTGCCGATCCCTGCGGCGAGGCAGCCAAGCGTGACCATCAGGCGCGGATCAATTTTATTGAAAAGCCGGCCGGCAAGCATGATCGAGATCAGCGTGCCAAAGCTCTGAATCGACAGCACCAGCCCGGCCTGCATCGGCGTGTAGCCGGAGATCTGTTGGCAAAAGAGCGGGATGAGAATGTAGGTGCCATACATTCCGAACATCACAATTGTGGTGAAGGCGGTGCCGATCGCGAAGGTTCGGTTGTGCAGCACTCGGAGATTAACAATCGGCTCGGCCGTGCGCAGTTCCCGAATTACGAACAGCACCAGGCCGATAGAACCGAGCGCGGTCAGTGCCAGAATCAGATGGGAGTCGAACCAGTCCAACCGTTCGCCCTTGTCGAGCATTACCTGCACGCATGCAATGCCGGCCGTGAGCAGCCACAGTCCCCACCAATCGATCTTTTTGATACCGCGGCGGATATAAGAAGGGTCATGGACAAACACCGCCACCATCAGCGCCGCGGTAATGCCAATGGGCACGTTAATGTAGAAAATCCAGCGCCAGCTATAGTTATCCGTAATCCAGCCGCCGAGAATCGGGCCGCCCACCGGCCCGATCATCATCCCCATTCCCCACACTGACATCGCCACGGCCTGTTGGTCGGGCGGAAAGGTCTCCATCAGGATCGCCTGCGACATCGGCATCATCGCGCCGCCGCCGAGACCCTGCAGCACGCGGCAAAAGACCAGTGTTTGCAGGTTGGGCGACGCGCCCGCCATCAACGAGCCAAACACAAACAGCAGAATCGAAAAGATGAAGAAGCGCTTGCGGCCGAAGTATGCGCCGCACCATCCGGTGAGCGGAATAATGATCGCGTTAGCGACGATATAGGAAGTGAGCACCCAGGCGGCTTCGTCGACCCCGGCGGACAGGCTGCCGCGAATATGCAGAAGCGCGACGTTGGCGATGGTGGTGTCGATCACCTCCATAATCGTCGCCAGCATCACCGCGAGTGCGATTAACCATCTATTGGCGTTGTCGTGGCGCGGCGGCGCCGGATTCTGCGTAGGTGCGGCGGCCATTGGGGCTATTGAAATCCACCCAGCGTCAACATCAACGCGCGGATCTCGTGCTCATTGAGGTGGTCAAACTGTTGCAACGCAGCGACCACGTTCTCCGTGTCATTTGCGCTCAGCACCCGCCTCATGCAATCGCGCACTTTGAGCAGGTGCTCCTGCTCGAAAATTGGCGACCCCCAGGCGCCGCGCGGCCGCACGCACTTACCTGTGACCAAGCGGCCATCACTCAGCCTGATTTTGATTTCTACCCACATATGGTCGAGGGTCGCGGGAATATCAGAGGATTGCACGAAGCTCACTTTTGACAGCATCGCGCTCATGTCAGGCCGCGCGCAACGTTCATCGCTGAATGTCTCAATTCCTACTGTTCCGTCGAGCAGCGCGGACGCGGCGGCATACTGGAAACTGAACTTGCCGTCGAGACCGCTGGCCGGGCGAGGGCGGTCGACGTAAGGCATTACTGGGCCGACAATTTCGACCGAAGAGATCATTTCAGAAGCCGGAATACGGTCGCGCGCGTCAAGCGCCGCGAGAATTACGAAATGGGTCGCGTATTGGCTGGGGAACATTTTGATCGCATAGCCGGGTTCGACCACCCGGAGCGGCACATCCATCATGGTCAGCGCTCCTGGGTCCCAATCCCGGTCAAAGAAGCCGTCGGCAAGGCCATTTGGCGCCTCGATGATGTTGCGGTTCGCGCTGAGTCCGCGCGCTGCCAGCAGCGCTGCGTCGAGCCCGGCCGCAGCAGCATTGCCGCAATGCGTGCATTTGGTCATCGTGCCAATATTGGCGAGCAGGGTCCCGGCGCGCGATGCTGCTATCCCTACCGCATTACGGAGCCGATCCGGTCCGAGACCAAGCAGATGCGATGCAGCGACCGCACTGCCGATCGGTCCGGCTACTCCGGGCGGATGGAACGTCAGGCCCCGTGGCTCAAATTGGCGCGACGCGACTCGCAGCCGGCCGTGCGCCTCGATACCTTTGATCAAGGCCGCCATCATTTCTTTGCCGCCGGCACCGAGGCTCTCGCCGAGTGCCAAAACCGCCGGCAGAGTAGTCGAAAGCGCGTGGGTCGGCGGATTCCACATCGGCTCGTAATCCAGCACATGCATCGAAGCGCCATTCAAGTACGCGGCACCGACAGTCGAAGTCTTGAAACCAAAATTGAATGCGGTTGCCTGCTCGGCGCCACCGAGGCTGCCGATGTGCTGCGCGATAATCGCGGGTGCCCTCTCGCGGCTGCCCGCCAGAGCTACGGCAACGCCGTCGAGCAGCAGGCTGCGCGCGGCCTCAACTGCTGCTGGCGGGATCGATTCCGCGGTAATCGAGGCCAGTATTCGGCAGAATTCTACGGTCGCGCCCACGGCGGGGTGAGGACCTTCAGGAAGAATCAATGTTCGTCGAGGGAATCCCTAACCAAAGTAAACTGTTATCTCAGTTAACCTTTGCTATAGCGAAAACGGCACGCTGTCAAGGTCTGCCTGACCTTTATCCGGGCTGGTTTACGTTGACGCCTCAGGAGCCGCTGAGTCCGCCCAGCAGCGTATGGCATCTCTCAGATCCGCAAGGTCGAAAGAGATTCAGAACAGCGGGTCGCGCAGGTCGAAGCCTAATAATACACGGCCCGCGGTTTCGTAGATTTTGAGCGAATTCATGGTGTGTTGATTGATCGTCAGCAAATCGCGCAGGCTGCGGTCGAACGGACTCGACGCGTAGACCGCTCCGCCCCCATAAGCCTTGAACAAACCCTCGACCGCATCGATGCAGACCGCGTGTGCATGGGCGATTGCGATTCGATAGAGGGCGCGCTGCTTCGGGGTTGGTTGAACACCGGCGAGCAACGTCTGCCAAATCTCGTCGACTCGTGCAAAAAGGTAATCCCGCGCCGACCCCACCAACGCCTCGGCCCGCGCGATTACGTTCTGTGCGTAGGTTTCGTCACGCAACATCACCGGCTTGCCGGTCAGCATGCTCATCGTCACCTGTTTGCGAGGCGCGATTTCAATGAAGCTGTCGATTGCCGCCCGCGCTATCCCGATGGTGACGCCGGGCAGGTTGTAGGCGAACATCAGCGGGTAGGCATAGAGAGCACCCTGGCGGCGCGGCGCGGACGGAAAACTGTAGGTCCGCCCCATCGGGACAAAGACATCTTTGATTGCAACATCGTGGCTGCCGCTGCCGCGCAACCCCGTCGTATACCAGGTGTCGAGCACCTCGACCTCGTCCGCAGGAACGAAGCAGAACCTGCGCTCGGGCATGCCATTGGGCATGGTCCGCGGCTCGCCGTGTTCGATCACGTTGCAACTGAAGATAAGCCAGTCGCAGTGTTGGCAGCCGCTGACGAAGGGCCAGCGTCCATTTATGCGGTAACCGCCCGCGACCGCCTCCGCACGTCCAGTGAACAGCAGGCTGCCGCCGGTGGGGGCGTCGAGGTCGCGATACATTTCGCGCGCGACGCCTGGGTCGAGGTAGGCACTGAAATAGCCGCCGTCGCTATTGATCATCGCACACCAACCCACCGAGCCGTCGGCATACGAAAGGGCTTCGATTACTCGGATTTGGGTCAGCGGATCAACTTCGGGACCACCCCATTCGCGCGGCATCGTCATGCGAAAGACGCCTGCCCCCTTCATGGCGTCAACGATGGGCTCCGGCAACCGCCGGCCAGCTTCGATTTCCTCGCCTGCTGCGCGAATCTGCGGTGTCAATGCTCGCGCCGCTTCGACTATTGCCTCTCCTGCGGCCGTGGTATTCATCGCCATCCAGTTTGCCCCGCGTGCGGCTCGCCCGGTTTGAGGAGTTTCAGCGGACAACTATCATGCGCGGCCGTGACGTAACAGCTTGCCTGGCGTCGCGCCGGTCGGCTTGCCCTCATCGAAGGTGATCTGCCCGTTGACGAGAATCGCGCGATAGCCCTGCGCTCGTTGCACTCGGCGCCATTCGCCGCCTGGCAAATCGTAGACGATCTCGCCCGCCAGTTCGCCCTCCACGCCAAGTTGCTTCAGGTCATAAACGACAACGTCAGCCCATTCGCCTTCACGCAATACGCCGCGGTCGCGGAAACCTGCCGCGTGTGCGGGCAGCGTAGAGAGCCGGTAATGTGCCTCCTCGAGCGTGATGCGCTGTTCGTCGCGCACGAGCCATTGCAGGAAGTCAGTCGTATAAGCGCCGCCCATGAAGTACTTCATATGGGCGCCACCGTCCGACACGCCAGGAATCGTATACGGCGAGCCGGTGATCAACTCGGCCATATGCTCAGAGTTGCTACACGGGACGGGGCCGCGAAACTCCGTCTTGAGCTCACCGGCGACCGAAAGATCGATCATCACTTCGACCGGCTGCTTGGCCTCCTCGCGCGCGATGTCGCCCAGAGTTCGTCCGACGTATTTTTCAAGCTCGGGCTTGTCGTTCACCCATTGGACGATGAGCGCATGCTGGGCGCCGCCATTGGCTTTGTAGACTTCTTTGATTCGATGCTCTTCCGACTCGCGGATAACCCGCTCGCGCCACGCCGGGTCCTTCATCCGCGCAATGCGTTCCGCTTTGGAGCCAAACATTACTGCGTTCCATGCCGGGATGCCGTCGTAGAAATTCCATCCCTCCAGCGAGAACGAAAAGCCGCTTCGCATCGTGAAAGTCTGCCCGAACATCTGCAGACCCTTGGCGCGGCATTTCTCGATCCATTCCATGCTGCGGCGATGGATACGCGGATTCTTAGTATCGGCGCCGATAACGTTATAGAGCACCGGCCGCTGGGCTTCTTCTGCCAGCCGCTCCTGGAAGGCGAGGTCCTCTTTCGGGTTGATGACCTGCGTGATCTGGATAATTCCTTCGTCGCGTTCGTGCAGCACCCGGGCGAGATTGAGGATGTCCTCGTCGCACATCGTGTCGGTCACCATCGGGGTGCCGTCGTAGTCGGGCTGCGGCGAATGCGGTCCCAGGCGCTGAATCGAGAAGCCGCAAAGCCCGGCATCCATGCCTTGATGGAACAGCCGCCGCATCTCGGTTTTTTCAGCTTCGGTGGCTGGGCGAGACTTCGCGGCTTCGAGCCCCATCACGTAAACCATCAGTGAGGCGGTCGGGAGATATTGAATGCAGTTGACGCCTTTAGCAGCGCGCTCCAGCGAATCGAGATACTCGGGAATGGTCTCCCAATCCCAATGCATTCCCGCGCGCATCGTCTCGAGCGGAATCGCCTCGTTGCGCGTCATCGTCAGCATCGAGCGCTCGCGAAACTCCGGCTTGACCGGCACGAAGCCGAAGCCACAGTTGCCCAGCACTACCGAAGTAACGCCGTGCCATCCCGAAAACGTGCACCACGGATCCCAACGGATCTGGGCGTCATAGTGGGTATGAAGGTCGACGAAACCGGGGGCGACGATCAAGCCGTCAGCATCGATCGTCTTGCGGGCGAAACCGGCGGCGCGTCCGCCGATTTGCGCGATCCTGCCGTCTTTGATCCACAGGTCGGCGCGATAACGCGGTACTCTGGTGCCATCGACGATGGTGCCGCCCTTGATATGGATGTCGAATTCCGCCATGACGCGATCCCTCCGTGGTCCAATGACGACGCTGAATCCCGAAGACTTGCTCCATTCTATAACACGTTTGAAGCTGCTCAGGTAACGCGATGCTTACGGCGCAGACATTCACTGCGCCATGAAGCCGCCGTCAACCGGCATCGGCAGCCCGGTTACGTAAGAAGCGCGGTCTGAGCACAGCCATGCGACGGCTTCGCCAATCTCTTCTGGTTCGCCCAGGCGCTTGAGCGGCTCCGCGCGGGCGTAGCGCTCCTCCAGGTCCGGGCGCCGCTGGAGCCCGCGCATCATCATCGGCGTGCGAATCGGACCCGGGCAGACCGCGTTAATCCGGATGTTCTGGCGGCCGTATTCGAGCGCTGCGGCGCGAGTCAGGCCGGCCACGCCGTGCTTTGCGGCAACGTAAGCCGGCATTCCTCTGATGCCGGCCAAGCCTGCGCCGGAGGAGGTGTTGACAAGGGCGCCACCCTTGCCCTGCTTGAGCATCTGGTCGAGCTCGGCCCTCATGCAGAGCCATACCCCGGTCAGGTTAATCGCAATCACGCGGTTCCAGTTGGCTTCGCTGCATTCGTGGGTTTGGCCGCCCTCACCCTCGATACCGGCATTATTGAATGCACAATCGAGCTTGCCATATTTTTCGATGGTCCTGGCGACCATCGTATCAACATCGTGCCACTTGGAGACGTCGGTTCTGACGAAGATCGCATCCGCGCCGCCTTCTTTGAGTATGCGCAAGGTTTCCTGCCCGCCCTCTTCGACCACGTCGGCCAGCACCAATCTGGCGCCTTCACGGGCAAAGATTTTCGACGTCGCTCGTCCTATGCCCGACCCCGCGCCGGTGATAATCGCTACTTTTCCTTCCAGGATTCCGGCCATCGTCGAATTCCTCCTTTGATGCTTGCGAGGCCGATAATTGCGCCAGTTTTCTGCGCTTGTAAAACGTCCTCTGCCTGGCCGCAAAACACCGGTCGATTTCAAGACGTTCGTGTGACTCCCTTGACGGACTGAAGACGTACCTTACAATCAAGCGAGCACTGGACTAGGCCGGATTACGAATAAGGTGCGAAAATGCGGTCTTTCGTAAGTGGCCACAGGCTTTAGCCTGTGTCTTTCTCCGAAGTCTTATGAGCAGCAAAGACAGCTCAGACGAAGGCCCCTCTTTTTTCCAGCCGGTTGACCCTTGGAGATCTGGGGACCTCGTCGCCCGGTACCGTAGGTTGCCGCACCTTGAAGTACCAGGAGGTACTTATTTCACAACGTTTCGATGTCATCGGAATATCAAGCTTGGGTCCGCGTCACGGGAGGTCGTCATGGCTGCTATCCAGGCATCCGATCGAAAAAGCATCGACTTGGATGCCGCTGTCGTAATGCCGGATCATGTGCATGCGATCTTCAGGATCATTGAGCCCTACATGCTGAGTCAGGTGCTTCAGCAGATGAAAGGCCGCTCAGCCCAGCAGATCAATCAAATCCTCAAGCGCGATGGTTCACTCTGGCTCGTTGAGAGCTTTGACCACATCATCAGGCATGCGAAAGAATTGGAAGAGAAAATCGAATACATCAGGCAGAATCCCGTCACAGCGGCCTGGCAAATTGCACCGAGAATTACAAGTGGTTGTATATAAAGAACATCACAGGCTAAAGCCTGTGGCCACTTCAGAAAAAGAGGTTGCGGCAATGACGATTAGTTCCACCAATCGAATGCTGCTGACTTTCATACTGACGACCACAATCGCGCTCGTCGTTTTGAGTATTTCCGCACGTGCCGAAATCTCACCGCGTGACCAGCAGGCGCTCTCCAAAGCCGAGCTGGTGTACGTCGCCACCGTGCGCAAGAACGGAACTCAGAGCAAGGCTGCGCCCGTGTGGTTTACAACGGGCGCCGACGGCAACTCGATTCTCATTCAGACCGAGAAGACTACCTGGAAGGCCAAACGAATTAGCCGTGGTAGCCCGGTGCTGGTGTGGATTGGTAAAGCAGATGGGCCTGCTTTCATCGGCAAGGCGGAAATCACCAGCGATGCCGCCATACGCGACAAGATTCTGAAGGATTTTCACGAAAAGTACTGGCAAAATCGGGTCATGAGGGTTGGCCCGTCGCGCGCCAAATTCGACAGCGGCGACCGCATCGCGATCAAAATTACTCCCGTACGCGACCTGCAAGATGGTTTCACCTCCGAGCCTGGTTCCGCGCCACCACAGATGGAGCCGTCTGCCTCGAAATGAAGAAGGCGGAACTGACTGCCTGCCCCCCCACTCACCCGGCGATGACGATTAAGCCTAGCGCTCAAATGCTGATGGCCATCCTGCTCTCGGCCATGGCCGCGATCGGGCTCTCGAATATTGCCAGGGCGGAAATCTCACAGCGTGACCAGCAGGCGCTCTCCAGGGCCGGTCTCGTGTTTATTGCCACCGTCCGCAAAAACGGAACTCAAAGCAGAGCCGCACCGGTCTGGTTTACTACTGGCGCCGATAACAACTCGATTCTCATTCAGACCGAAAGGACGACGTGGAAGGCCAAACGGATAAGGCGCGGCAGCCCGGTACTGGTGTGGATTGGCAAGCCGGATGGGCCCGCGTTCATCGGCAGGGCCGAAATCACCGACGATGCGGCGTTGCAAAATAAAATCCTGGCCGACTTCCGCCAAAAGTATTTGCAAAATCGGCTGCTGGGGACGGGACCGTCACGGAGCGAATTCGAAAGCGGCGAACAAGTGGCAATCAAGATAACGCCCATACGCGACCTGCAGGACGGTTTCACCTCTGCGCCCGGGACTCCACCACCACCGTTGCAAGCGCCCGCCACGAGATGAAATAGCGAAGTGATCGAGCGATTGCCCTCCCGGCGTGTTCGAACGTATTTCTCTCTGAATATGAGTGCTGAAAAGACCACCACAACACGAATGGGTGCGCGCACGTTAAAACGTGTGGATAGTATTGCCCGAGCGCTGAGCCGTTCGCGGGCCTGGGTAATCAACGAGGCGGTTGAAAGGTATCTTGATTACGAGGAATGGTTTGTCGGCGAGGTCGTGGAGGGTCTCAAAGAAGCCGCGGCCGGCGAGGTCGTTGACCACGGGGAGGTGGTAAGGGAGTGGGAGCGTGCGGCTAAAGTGGACACGCGCCGCCAGGCGAGACCTGCGCTTAGTCGGCCAATATATCCGTCGAGACAACCCAGCCGC
>WNFC01014128.1_pt1 | contig 15414 bp, 16 predicted proteins | sample 5400541 | NCBI WGS metagenome assembly WNFC01 (sample SAMN13153342, study PRJNA577476) | soil metagenome | isolation source: 120 cm saprolite under Douglas fir tree site 2 hole 2 replicate 1 | place: USA:California | collected 2015-04-18
CACGGGAGGGACGGTTGAAGGAGGCTTTGGGGACGTTGTTGACCCGTTAACGGATGGCTTACGGATGATACGCGCTTTAGGGGGCATCGTTATGGCATGAGTTACCCACTGTAGTGCAAGTGCCAGTGTATGAGGAAAGAGAGTGGCCGTCAGGGCTAGGCCGGAACCCGTTCGGTTGGAGCTGCCTTGCTCATCGACAACGCGTTTTCCTCTCAACACACCGTGTGTATGCTTCTAACTCGGTCCCCTCATTCACTCTGGGGCCAACTTCCTTCCTGACGCTCTTTTCCGCGGCGCGATGGACGTTGATTCTTACAATCATGTTCAAATTGAGCGAAACGGGACAGCGAGTAATTCAGATAGCTATTTAACACCTGTTGAGTATCGAGTCACTATGTATGTTTAAATACACGCTCAAATGAGTTCGTAGATGCGCCAGCATCTGCTTAGACATATCACTCACATTCATGTCCGGAACTTCACACCGTTTCCAGCCCGCGACGCCTTTGCCTCTGCCCTAACCCAGCCGTCCGAGCAATCACAATTTACGGCGTACGGAAGTTTCTCTGATGACCTGGATGTCGCCCTTGCTCGAAAGAGGTCTCGGAGGTTGTCATCCGCATCTATCGTAACAGTGAAGAGCCAGGGACTTGAAGATCACACCAATGAGGACTCACACACAACTGGCTCGGTGCTGTTCGGAGAGCAGAGGACCAGAAAACGCACAATATCGCGGGTTAGCGCACGGGAATTCCCTACGAGCGTGGGCTCAGGAAGCCATCCACCTCTCTCTGGTACCGGGACGGCCTCGAAGACAAACCGCCCTCGAATGCTATCTTCTATGTCGTCCACCTCAGGGAAGGGAACGGTCCCTACGGTCTCCCTGTGGCAAAGTTATACACAGAGGGGATTGGAGAAAGTTTTGCAACCACGTCTGGTGGAGACATTCATCACTATCGACGTCCCAAGCTCTCCCACACAGTCCAGTCCTCAGGCGAAACCATCAACGCTAGCTTCTCGCCCTTCGTCCCGTGATCGCCGCTCTAGTCCTAGAGCAGGTCCTGCATCGAAGAACAGGCTTCACTTTCCCCAAAACTCGCCGACAAGGTCTACCTTGAGTTCCAGAGAAGAACAACCCGCGAAGCGCCACTCCAGGACAGGCACCACTATGTCTACCGATAGCCTTGCACCAACACCCGCCTCTCCAAACCGCAGAGGCCTGACGAGCCCCACAAAGCCCAACGGCAACACTTCCAAGTCAGCATCACTTGCATCGCAAGTGAAGGCAGACCCTGAAACCCGGACTGTGCCAAATTTCATCTCTGCGATTCACAGACCTTCGACAAACCCACATTTCACATTGGACGTCAACGAATTCTCCCAATGGACAGATCTTTCGGCCACCCACGTGACCGTGCAGCTTTGGGCAAAACTGTGCCCGGACCCACCAAATGGCAATGACAAAGGGAAGGAGAAGATATCTGATGACGTAGATACCTGGGACCCGCAGTGGAGGGTGACCGGAAAGTGGGATATATGCTTGAATGACCTTGTTTCATTGCCAGACGAGGTGTGTTCTTGTAATTCCGGCAACAGCTTTTTAAGGAAAGGAGAACCACAGATGTCTGCTCAACCATCTAGTCTTCTATCAAATACGCTACTCCTCACACTTTCGCCACCAGGCGAGACGTTCTACTTGTCAGTTCCTCGGTCATCAGGGCCTACTAGATCACCGTCTCCCGCGAGTGGTTATAACTCCGATCCCGAAGTTCATACGTCCGGAAATTCTCTCACTACCAGATCTGCTCTGCCACGTCGCAAGGATGTCTCTTTATCCAGAACCAAAATCCGTCAATCGCGAGCTCAATATGCCGCAAGTTCAACCTGGGAAGACCTCGTGAGGTAAGGACCAAACAAGTCAACTCAGCGTTGAGGCGTTGCTGATATGTGGAGCCGTTTAGGCTAGTTAACCTACAGTGCTCGGTCTCCGATATGCGACAGTCGCTATCCAAAGTGATTGACAATCTCGACGCAGAATTTACCCCTTCCGACGTCAACTGGTTGGTACGTGGAAGTTATGCCAGGTCGAGACTGTTGGTTCTCAACTTCCCTTGTGGTGCTTGGCCCTTCGTTTACAGATCCGGGAGGTCTATGAGCGAGAAGCGAAAGTAGCCTACTGGCGGGCCGCGGAAGCCCAGGTGCGAGTTGAGGCAGAGGGCTGTGAGTTTAATAGCACACGGTCATCACGGTCATGGGTCCTCAGGTCCCTCTCAGTGTCAGGGCGCATCCGTGATCGAAGGGAGGCACTAAATCGCCGTCGGGAGGCATTATCTTTGGCGACGTCCATGATTAGTCAAGACGTTGCTGCTGAGGCCATTACAGAACAAGAGTTGTCACGCGAGAGGTGTGCAAAGTCTTTATATGTTGACGTTACGTCGTTCATTGACACTGTCCACAGAGAGTCAGCCATGGCACTTCAGCATCGTATCCTGCCCGTTCGGGCTTCCCTAATCACGACTCTGGCATCTCTCTTCCCTATCGACCTGATTTCTGGCTCCGATCTCCTATTCAGCATTCTTAATGTGCCGTTGCCTATACCGCTAAGTGCCACGAATCCTGCGCCACCTTTATCGTTGGCCGCGTACAAAGAAGTGAACGAGGAAAGCGTCGCTACTGCACTAGCGTATGCTGCTTTCGTTGTCCAACTGCTTGCTGTATACATGGACAAGATGCTTGTTTATCCAATTACCTTTTGCGGAAGCAGGAGTATGATCCGGGACGGCATCTCCGCCATGGTGGGCCCAAGAATGTGCGTGCTCGGTTCGGAAATGTGTACGGTGATTGACTTCTAGTGTAGGTTCCCTTTATTTTCCAGAGGCGTGGACACATACCGGTTCGAGTATGGAGTGTTCTTACTAAACAAGAACATTGAGATGGTATGCTTTCCCCTTTTTCGACCGTTTTGGTAAGTAGAAGCTAACTGCCTTTGATGTTGATGACAGCTCATGTCCGATCGCAATCTGCGCGCCTTGGACATGCGACACACACTTCCCAACCTCAAAAATTTGTTATTGACGCTCTCAGATGAAGAAGGCGCACAGCCCAGTGTTGTCAGTTGAAACACCAATGCCGCTAGGCTCGACTCAGGGCCCGCTGCAAGATCGGCTAGTTGGTGTACTCAGCTCTCTAACAAATGGTCTGGGGCATTTTTCATTTAGAAATACATTCACCCATGACACCTTGCAAGCTGCTGGCAAGTGGTGATGATGAGATACCAATCACGTAATTATAGGTGGACAATTTATGGATCCACTTTATTACATTAGTTTAATGATATCTGGTATTTTGACATCCTTTGCAAAGTGCTATCATTGGCAGAAAATGATAATGTCCTTTATGTTTTAGATGAAATGACTGGACAGCTTCAACAAAGTGGGATTGTATTCCCTGCACTTATTAGAGCAATAAGTTACATGTGGTTGCTCTAGACTCACAGATCTCATTAGGCCTATAGTATGTCCTTAGTATCATGCAGTGTATAAACAGAATGATGCAAGTTAATGGCAAGTTGTTACTCATTGAGGGGCTTCAAAGTGAAATGCACCACACAGATCTGACTGCAAGGGCTATTTAGAAGCCATTCAAGATTTACCAGTCCCCTTTCCGGAATTCCAGCAGACCTCTCCGTAAAGCAGATAGAACAGAGACTGCAGTGCGGTGCCGCCCTGGTCTCCAGAGTCGGGTGGTTAAGCCGGTTAAGGATTGGTGGTTGCAATGTTACAGTAATCTGTGCCGCCGTGCTGGTTAGAATGCTGTGCTATGACCATATTGCCGGGTGCACGCGCTCCGATCAGATGCTACATGCATTTGTGAAAGGGTTGTGTGAATTACGGTGTGAAGTTGCTTGTGTGGTCTATTCACACTAGTATTAAGGGTGTCCATGTTTTTATTGGGTGGATGAATGGAGGATGGGTGGGTGAACCAAGTAATAATAGGCATTGCATTACACAGAGAAGGGAAGGGCGTGTCCGGTGAGTGGCGAGAGGCGAGAGGATGGGTACATTTAGAGCTTACATAAAGGAGTGTTCCTGGGCGCGGCTACTTCGGGCCGCGTGAGGGATCGAGCCGGGGCCCCCAATGTGTCATGTCGCTCATCGCGCTAATGCTAACCGGAGCGGGATAAGGAAAGTGCCTGGTCAAATGGGGCCTCGCGGCAATGACAATTCAAAGTGAAATAGACGATACAGTACGTCTGTGTCTTCGTAACCGACATCGAATGGCCCTCAATGGTACAGCAGAACTGTCTTGGTACGCTGGAGCGCACCTACCTAATCTTCGAAGCTCGAAACTAGTGTACTGTACGCATACACTCTTGTCTCATGCGAAACTGAGGACAGGAAAGACGTTGGTATCATGCCTACGCATGCCTTTGGGGAGTGGGGAGCGGGAGCAAAGCGGGGACTATCAAGTAATTATTAAGCGATAAACCGGTAGGGACGGGGACGCATGAAAGAACGGGAAAAGGGTCTAGCCAAGGAACAATTGGAATGGGTAGCTAGCCGCGGGATAGGAAAAGAGTAAGCTGTGAACACGTTGCAGGCGGGAATGGGAGGGAGACGGCAGAATGAATGAGAGCTAAAGTCAAAAGAGTGCGGTGCGATGGCAAAAAAAAACGAGGGTGGGTCGTGACGAGACGAGTGTCACCGCGCCGCGCGCTACAAGCGAAGCAAAGCACCCCCCTTCCCCCCATTTATATAATAAATATTTCCACTCCACCTTGCCTCACTCCTCTCACCTCGTCGTGTCGGTCTCTGCACCAATTGCAGTGAGCGTCCTTCTCCTTATCCTCTCCCTGCCCTTGCTCACCGTTCTCGAGAAGCCCATCAGTGTACCATCAGTCCTTTTTAGACGGGCTCAAATTTCCTCTCAGGTACGCATCAAACGCCCCCAGCGGACTCCTCCCTCATTTTCTCTTCTGTACAGCCATCTTTACCTTTTTGTGCAATTAGGCCTTTCGCTTTCTCTTCCCCCTCTATCTCTCCTCCGTCACTCTCTGCTTCAAATTTTCGTCCGAAACCTAAACCTTCGAAAAAAAAAACGTCACTCTTAATACTTTTTATTCGCCATGGCCGCTAGCCTTCAACCGTCTACTTCCTCTACTGATACACGCCCCACCGCCGATGAGCTGAAGCAGAGTCCACCTGCATTTTTGGACTTGGCTGATTCTGTAAGCTCTTCACATCGCGCACCGTGTTACCCGTCATCTCCTCTAATACAAAAGTTTTCAGACGGCGAGGCTGGGCTCTAATATGCCTGAACTGTCAGCTGTGAGTATTGCTCTTTCGCTTCATGTACGAAAGTTTGAATCGTTCTATCTTAGCGTGTCGAACTCAAACGCATCGAGCACGAGAGGCAGCGCGCTTTGCATCGTACACTGTTCGAAGAACAGATGCGTATGTTGGAGCAGCAGCAGGCCCAGGAGTTACTAAGCATTCCCGTCGAGAGTAATGGCAACGGCCTCCAGCATATGGCTGCTTCCGCACCTACCACACCTCCTCGCGTTAATGCCCTCCTTCCTGGTGGTCCCGAGATATCGCCCACTCTTCGCACGGGCTTCTCTCGGATGGGGCTGGATACCGACGTCCTCTCGAGGGCCGTTGGTTCCGTTGCGGATAAGCGTAAATCCGTAACCTATGCTACAGCGACGCGTTCTCCGGAAATCCCTTCGAATACCCCCCATGGCAACAATGGTTCTGGCCAAAGTTACGGTCGAGCTGGGGCCAAAAGCATGCCTGCCAGCCGTCGTACGTCAGCCAGCAGCCACGACGAAGAGCTTGCCGGTCACCTTCAAGGCCTCTCCATTGCTGGTGAAGCCCTCCCGCAGGTAGCCAATCAAGATCAGGCAACGCTACAAAAGAATGGCGGCGTGCACGACGAGGATGGACTACGCTATGGCACTTATAATGCTGGTATGATGTTGGACGAGCAACTTGACGAGGAAATGCACAGTAAATATCTTTACCAACACGATTGACGACATTCTCATCTATTCTCAGACGCTATTCTCAAGCTGCCCACATCTGATGATGACAAGTTCCAAGTTTCTCACTTTCAGAAGGTGCGTACTGTACTACCTTTGCCGTATTTGGTCATCGTCGGTGATACCCCTCTCAGTTGTCCGCGTCGTCCGCTGCTTTGGATTTGGCTGCCCTATCCCAAGCTCCTTTGCGCAGCGCAGTGGTCGCTCGTTCAGGTGATGCACAGAAGCCGTCCGAATGGCCCCAGTTTTCGGAGTCTCCTCGCCCGGACTCATTTTTACGAGAGGGCCGTCGCGTGTCCACAAACCCTATTCTGAGTATCAATGACTTGTCCGTTAACAGTAAGCTCGGCGGAACGGTCTCCGCTTCTGCAACTCCGCACCTTCCCTCGCATGGTCAAGCACTTACTGCACATATCCAAACACCTGGTTCGCGTCGCGGATCCCCTCTTGCACTCTCTGATGGGATGTCAATCACCACGCGCTCTGTTCCTGCTACTCCCTTGACTGGGATTTCCACCACTATTCCACCCCATCTGACCCAAACACCTGGTACACCGATTTCTCCGGAGGCGCGGAACCTTGGCGCGCGTCTAACGCCTCAAGGGACGCATCAACTCGGAGATAGTCCCTTGAGTAGTGATCTGCAATCTTCGCTCTCAAGGTTGTCTGGTCATGGTCAATATGATAATTTTGATGCCGGCTATGATGACCCCCTTCATGTGAGTTTTTACTCACCCATTTGCTTCTTCACTTAACGTGATCATGTTTTAACACAGCCTTATGGCGGTGATGCTGCTGTGTATGGTCTGAATAATGGTGTCGGCAACGCGCTTGATGATCGTCGCTTTAACTCATATGGCAACGGCAACGGCCTCGCTAGCACTGGTTCTACGGCCCTATACCACCATCACGGTTCCCGCTATGGATTGGGAATTGGTGGTCGTGTCACTAATGATGGCAAGATGAACGGGTTACATGGTCCTAAACACAGGCGTGGGGATGTCGACCGGGAATGTGGGCGTCCAGTTCTGATTATCACTTGTCTCATTCGGCTGACGTTCTGGTTAGTTAATCGCTTCGCTGGCACCCGTCTTGAGGACTTAACGGGAGAGATTTCGAGCCTCTGCAAAGATCAGCATGGTTGCCGGTATCTGCAGAAGAAACTGGAGGAAGGGGTTCCGGAACACCGTGACATGATTTTCCGCGAGACCTTCGGCCACTTCGCAGATCTCATGACTGGTGAGCGCTCTAATCACTTTTGCAAACGGACTTTCGCTGATATTTTTCCTAGATCCGTTCGGTAATTACCTTTGTCAGAAGCTATTGGAATATTCCACGGACGAGCAGCGAAACATTATTTGCGAATCCGTCGCACAAGACCTTGTTAATATTTCTCTCAATATGCACGGGACGCGGGCAGTTCAAAAAATGATTGACTTCCTATCTACACGGAGACAGGCAAGTATGATTTATAATCGTTTTTCCTCCTGTCCACTGACAGGGTGGCGGTTGGACGCAGACTGATCATAGATACCATGGCCAGATTCATTCAATCATTGTTGCGCTTAGCTTGCACGTTGTTGTGCTCATCAAGGACCTGAACGGTAATCATGTCATCCAGAAGTGCTTGAATAAATTGGCGCCGGAAGATAATCAGGTGAATTACCCGTTGTGGAATTTAATTATATGCTAAAGTCAGGCCCTAGTTCATATACAACGCAGTTGCTGCGAACTGCGTCGAGGTCGCCACTCACCGCCACGGCTGTTGTGTTCTTCAGCGATGTATCGATCACGCCTCCGATCATCAACGCATCCAGCTCGTGAATGAGATCACATACAACGCGTTGACGCTGGTTCAGGATCCTTACGGCAACTATGTAAGTTTGTTTTTTCCACACGTGTGGAAAGGACTGGCCACCTGATGTGTCCGTTTCATAAGGTTGTCCAATACATCCTTGACCTCAATGACAACAGGTTCAGCGATGCCGTTATTCGTCAGTTCATTGGCAACGTCTGCGCGCTTTCCGTCCAAAAGTTCAGCTCCAATGTTATCGAGAAGGTAGCTTGGTTCTGTTATATTCTTGTACTCTATTCATACGTGATGGTTGCCAAGTGTATTCGGGTTGCAGAGCATAACACACGAAAAATTCTCATCGAAGAACTCCTCAACCGCACGAGGCTCGAAAAGTTGCTTCGCGATTCTTATGGCAATTACTGCGTACAGGTCAGGCGGACATCATCTTTCTGTCATGAGCTCCATTACTTACATTTATAATAATAAGACTGCCCTCGATTACGCGGAGCCTGGCCAACGTGCTCTGCTTGTGGATGGCATTAGGCCTGTGCTGCCGTTGATTCGCAACACCCCGTACGGCAAGCGCATTCAGAACAAGCTGCAGCGTGAGCAGCAACACTTGGATCATTTTGGTGGCTTCCACAGCCAGCAGGCTCTCGCTGTGAATATGGCCAACCATGGTGCCAGTCGCCACCTTCCAGGGGACCCGTTGGTGGGAGTATACTCAGCCCAAAACGGGCTGTACTCTGCTAGCTTACCAAATCAGAGCCAACCAGCCCTCTCCCAAGCCGGTCTTCGCGCACCCATCCACGGTCTCCAGCCCCACGCCCTCGACGGTTACGTTCTTCAAAGCAATGCCGGTCATGCCCCTCACCAAGGCGCATTCTCAGCGTTCAATGGCGTGGGTTCTTCATTCCCTGGTGTTGGCGTCGCAAATGGCCTGGCCGACCCGTACCAACGTAGCTCTTTCGGCTACACGATGTAAACTACGTTCTGCGCTGGTGAAATGGCTTGCCGCTCGGAAGTCCATGCAACAAATGATTCATCAACACCACCTTATACCCTATAGTATTCTTGTCAAGGAACCCCCCCCCCCCCCCCCCATATGTTCATTACGCTGTCCCGCGGCAACACATTGGCGATCGGGAATCACTCATATGGCATACCACACCAGGCGCATTTGTATTTCAAACCCGCATTCATCGTCGCTTCATTCCTGTGTCTTTTGTTAAACACCCTTTCCCTGAACAGTTTTCTTGGTTCGCCACATTTGTACAGCGTCATCACCAAGTTTTGACTCCGTCTTTCGATCTCAGATTCATAACGCAGCTGTTTAATCGTACCCCGTCGCACACTATTTGTCTGTCATTGTGTAGTTATTCTGCTCAATCTCAAAGTCGTCTTGGTTTAAAGTGCGCGTGTGAGATTAACAATTATCGATTATAAGTTACCCCGTGAAAGGTGAACGAAGCGTAACCCGTGCGGGATCCTTTGTACAAGTTTGACGTTTTCGCGGACCAAGTCGACCATATTGTGTCCCGCTCGCCACCATGACTTCCCGCTCATTTCCAAGTCGTCACAAAGCCCAGCAGGAAGAGGAAGATGCTGCTGCTCTCAAGCTCGGGCCAGGCACGTCCTGGGATGCATCTATCTGCCAAGTCTGATACTACGACTCATCGCATTCCTCGTCTCTCCTTCCTTCGTTCCACCTTTTTCTCGCCTCTTTTAGGGTGTACAACAAGACCCTGGAATACGTAAAGACTTTTGCAAAGTTTAACACTACCGACTCGGCATCGGCTGTCAGAGAGTAGGCTTCTTCGTATTTATCATCGGCGCCCGATACGATGCTCATGGCTCGTAATAGGATCTTGCGCAGGGAGCCGGAGCTGACGCAGTTTGAGACAGCACAAATTGCGAATCTGTGTCCTGCCGACGCGGAGGAGGCGAAGAGCATCATACCCAGGTGCGCGTTCAAGGTCGTTGTTCGCCAATTATCGCTTATTTTCTCCCGTAGTCTCGTGAAAATTGAAGATGATAGACTTCAGGCTTTATTAGACGAGATTCAGGCTATGCGGAAGTTTCAGACATGAGGTGTATGAGGGTTCGATAACATATGTTTTTTTGTGCAAACCTCAGGGATTCCCGAGTATAATGTGTTTATGTTTTATCATGTGGTATTTCTCTCAATCATGAACGACGTGTTTTCAGTGGAGGATATTTGCGTAGCGAGTTGACGCGCTACTCGGCTCTTATCCATAGGTTGGTTTGTCCAACGCAAAAATACAAGCATGCCGTTCATCTTCAGCCCATTCACTAGTTGTGCGATGCATAAAGTCCATACCCATGAAGCAGTATCTGCGCCTGAGAATAGATCCCCAGTGCCATTTTGTCGTGTAACAGGTAGAAAGAAAAGTACATGCAATGTGAAGAGGAAAAGGCTGCTTCACCGGTTCTACGAATCGCCCAAACACATCAGTCAAACCGTAGCCAGAGGATGCCGGCTGACGGGACATTACCTTCACAAACCCGATTGTGGCAGACTTTTCGCGGAAGCACTGGCGACACAAATCAAGGCCATACTTGCGGATGAGACCCGCCTGGTGAGCGCAAAGGCGACTGTAGACCCCGGAGCGGTGAGCATTGTTTCGAGCCGGCCTTGACTTCGAGGTAAGGCACACGTACCATTGGCGGGATCCCTTTCCAAACTTGCGAGGGCGGGAAAACCAGACTGCGTCGTGGGTCATGTTTTGTGGAAGGCCGCTATGTATGCGTTGTATAAACAATGTCCTGCGGTGCTAGGAGAAAAAGAGGCAGTACCTTGGTTTAGGTCAGTCGCTTGAAGTTCCTATTGGCTGTGTTGAGGCCGACAATTGTGCGTCAGATGGATGAGTGGCCTTACATAAACTATACAGTGGCGAAAATTAGGGTTCATTGATCACTGTAAACAGTACACAGTACACACAAATGGCACCAACACAATAATGCTGTGAGAGAGAGAGGTACAGGCGAAAACCATTGACGAACATCACATGTCCAGAGATTAGAAAATAGTAAAACACATACACCGTACGAACCTTTATCGTCTGTCAAAAATACACGGACTTTACACAACTCGACGCAAAGATACCACGCTATTCAGAGACACTCCGGCTGACACTAGCACTAGCCAGCGAACTCGCTGTCAGCGGGGTCTCGGGGATGGACTCCGTTGCTAAGTGTTGTTCCTCCGGATACCGCTCACGCGTTGCTGTTGGTGGCGGCACAAAGTCTTGGGATCCGTCCGGTATTCCCTTGACTTCTCCTGATCTACTAGTGTCGGGGGTGGTTTGTTCTTGCTTCCTAGGCTGCTCCGTTGCGTCCGTTGAGGTCTGTATTTTCAATGGGAGAGGCGGAGGGGTCGATTGTATCGGCGTGTTGAGCGCCGAAAGGTTCGCAGTCATGCGGGACGGCGACATGGGAGGGCAGCGCGCTGACGGATGAATGCTGCTTGTGGGTCGCAGAGGAAGTTGGGGAGTAAAGTCCGCGACTTGTGCCTCTCCAGATTGTGACAGTGTAATTTTCGTGTGAGACGAGCCATAGCTGATAACGGGCACCGGTTCTCCGGCTGGGGCTGGGGGAAGAGGTGGGGACGACTGAGGAAGGAGGTCATCAAACAAGGTTTGCGCATTCTCGATAAGATCCTCCATCACAGAGTCCTACTCGAATAAGCACCGGAAAACAAGGAGCGAAACGAAACGCACCTTCGCCGGCTGCACACTGAGAAGATCCCCCTGCGGGATTTCGTCTTCGCCAAAGACGACCGGGCAAAACACAATTGCGAGGTTTTTGGCATCCATCTTGTTCTTGTCTGCGTGGGATGCAACGCGAGAGAGATGTTCCAAAAGTGCTTTCAGTGACGCTCTGTGGACGCCAGGTAATCGACGAATCTTCGATCGCAATACGACGAAACCGTTTGCAGTATGGTCGGCTAGATGATTCGACATTAAATTGAGCGTGAATTGGGCCGGAAAACTTCAAGTTCCTACCCATATCCTCGCTGTGTTGTATACGATCTTGCAAAGGGAATCTGAACAGAGGCTCTGGAAGCTCTCTGAGGTAGAGCTACGCGATGAGCAAAGTATGAGTTCGAGGGGCTTTTTAGGTATACGATAGCTGACCTTGAGAAGTGAGGCAACCGAGTAGATGTCATCCGTAAAGGGGTTGAACATAAATGCCTTTTCGTTTCGTTCGAGTTTGTGTTGCAACTAAATGTGTATTCGCATCAGCTGGGCCGAATTTTGAGAGCACTTCCCACCGACCTCTTGCACGTTCGCATGCCGGCCAGAAATCTACAACGCGGAGTAAGGAAGGGTCACAAGACGTGCTTTCGAAGAACTTACCCTATATATTCCTTCTGCATCTAGGCCTCTTTTGTCAATCTCATCAATGCAGATCCTGAGGACCTTCGGCACGTCGTTCTCACTTCCGCGAGCTGTTGCGTAGTCCGCTAGGGTAACACCGAAAATCAAGTCCTGGCATTCACCGACATGATAATTGTAGTAAAGTGTGGCGGGAGGAATAGAAAGAGCAAGCGAGCGACGGAGCGATACTGCCAAAATGGTAGTATCGGTTTCGGCAGAGACATTGTCAACAGCGGATCGAGTGTGTGATGCCAAAGAGTTCTGGGTGGCATACGTTGCGCTGTGAGTTGTGTCAGAAGCTCAAAACACAAACGACCGTTTTGGTGGCACTTGCATCATAGTATCTGCATATGTAACAAGCACCTTCTTGACAATTTCCGTGCCCTCGAAAACAAAGCGTTCTAGGCTCTGCGCAGATGTCGTTTGTGATGGTGGTCAGTAACATAATGTATGACTTACATTATATCCGCCCTCCAAGATTTTAACCCTCCGTATTCTAAGCGTCTCAAGCCAGTGAACAGCCTTCCGGTAATCTTTATCTAAAAATAATTCGGCTGACGAACTGAATAACATTGGTGATGGCGCTTACCTGCCTCTTCAGCTTCACGCTTAGCACGGGTTGAGCGTAGCGCTATGTCAGCCTGGCGACTGCTGCCCCTGATGCCCCCTTCCTTGTCTAGCAGAGTGATCAACTGGTTCAATTGTTTCTTCCCTATCAACATGTGGTCAGTGCAGTGGTTGACGCATTACGCAATGATAACAATACCATGTTGAGCTAGATCCGAGAATGCCGTAGAGCTCGACGGCGAGCGATTTCGAGGTCCACCACTGGAGGGCTTGCGATCTAGCGGGCGAAGTGGCTGCGGCGACGGCGACGCAACATACGTCTTGGAAGAGGGGGGATTATGACTAGACCGAGCACTCGGTGTGGCGCTGTTTTCGGGAACGATAGGCGCTTGGCCAACGTTTGTGGAAGGGACAACTGCCGAGCGATGGTCCTGTAGGGAGTTGAGACCCCGAACACCAACGGCGCATGAGTTCCCTGTACAGTGAAGCAATAAGGTGGTGGAATTCACCTCAAATTCTTGGCATTTCTTAATGTATGCACGCTTGAGTTTGGGAAGGGTGTTCTCAGCGTACTCGACATGGGCCGCGGCTGAACTCTTGAGATCTTCTTTGATCCGCTTTCGTGTGCGATCTTGCGTTTCCTTTTGGGTTGTTTAGAATCAAAGATACCCGATTCAGCGAGAAGTACTTCGCTTACCTTGAGTGCTGTAAGAGGGTTAATGATGTCCACCATGAGCGTATTCAGGAAAGCCTGTCGGGCTTGAGTTTCTACAGCGAATGTGAGACTTGCAGTGAATCCTATGTCGGGCTGCGTTGGGTCGCACCTCTTTCCACATTATCTCTGATTTCATTCCATGCCGCCCTGGAAGTATTCGGTTCGACACGAGTGTCGAGGAAAGCGTCTACAGTTTTCGCCTTCTGATGTAGCTTCCAGAGAGAATCGATACTATAAAGAACGAAAAAAGATCAGCCAAAATACGGCGTCTCCTGTCTCGCGGACAACCCACTAGGTCTCCTCGATCCTTCGTCTGAAAACAATAGGATAAGCTAAATGAACATAGCAGGTTGCGGTTGGGCGGACCTTTCGAGGAAGAATCCAAGATAGCGATCCGCAATGACCTTAAGATATATGTCGAATTGGGTGACCAAACCGCTTGAAGGGTGGTCCAACGATACCCTGGGCTGAGGTTCCGTGGACATGGGTGACAAGTTCATCCAACTCAAACCGTGACTCTGATCTCGTGGCACAGCTGGGCGCGCTCCGTTTGCACTCATCCAGCCACGTGGCTATCTCAGATCCCTGAATTCTTTGTATTTATTTTTTTGCTCAAGAGAAAATAAGGAAAAAAGCAAAACAAAATAGCATAGTGAATGCAGAATAGGTTGGGAGACAGTACCAAGACTACACCAAACACTACAGACTACAATCCAGAGGCGGATGTAATCCTGGATGGTCTACGACATTATCGCTGCAATTATCAACTCAATTCAAAGTTCTCTTATTTGATTCTCAGCTGTATTGCAAACGGCTCTAAGGTGTTCAAGGATATTCAAGTTGTCGTCAAGCACTACTCGGCGTAGATTGTATCATACCGTGCCATGAACGAGCCCAGTGAACGAGTCAGTCGAGAACCGCTCAACGATCGAGGGAAGTGTTGTGAGAAAATGTTCATCGTCGCGGATAAGAGCATTGAGATCTAGAGAGACAGAGACGTGCGTCTGTTGCCAGCGGCAGCATAAACGGTGACCTAAGCACGACAGGAATCCTTAGCATTAATGTCACATTCACATCAGCGCTTGCTAAATAGGTTACTAGTTTCTGTGCGAAGCAAGCGAAACAAGTGGTCACATGGAGCATGAGAAACAGCAAAGCAAATATCGCAAGACATAAATCATCGATCGGGCAGTAAGCACTACAGATAGGGGGAGAACGCAACCAAGCTACGCATAAGATAAACCAGCACCGCGATGATCAAGACAGAACAAGTGTTGACTGCCAAGATGTAGTTTTCGAATTCGCACAGAATGACGGACACAATGCCCAGTTTGAACAAATTGCTCCGGGACTTACTGCCTCCTATAACCCGCATTTTGATCAAGCCCACCTCTTGGGGGATAATCGCGTGGAGCACCCTTAGGAGGAGCCGGAGGAGGCCCAGTATAGCCTGGAGCAGCGGGATAAGCCTCGTAGGTACCAGTACCAGTCCTAGCAGGAGGGCTTTGGGAGCGGCGTCTGTTTGATGTTTAGTGTCACTGTGGAAACAAGTTGCCGCAAAACCACAGACCTCGCACGTGGTGCTTCGGTGCCAGAGCGGGCAGGGTAGTCAGCGTAGCGTGCTGACGGTGGAGTTACTGGGCGGCGATATTCAGTTGGAGGGACATAGTCTCTGGACATCGACGATCAGGAAAGTGGTTAAGGTGAAGAGAAGATATTACGGACCGGGCAGGCGGTCTTTCGAATTCCTCCCGGCGCGACGGAGCCCCCCCTCCGGGTGGTGTCCTGGGCCTCACTGAAGGTGGAGCAGGAGGGTAACTACCGTACCTGTCATTGGGAGGAGGGGCCCGCCTATCATATCGGTCATAGTCTCGAGACGCCGGAGTTGGATAGCCAC
>WNFC01004353.1_pt1 | contig 15409 bp, 15 predicted proteins | sample 5400541 | NCBI WGS metagenome assembly WNFC01 (sample SAMN13153342, study PRJNA577476) | soil metagenome | isolation source: 120 cm saprolite under Douglas fir tree site 2 hole 2 replicate 1 | place: USA:California | collected 2015-04-18
AAACTCGTGCTGCAGGCCCGCTTTCTTAGCAAGGAATGAATTGGCGCCATCGGCGGCAATCACGATGGGAGCATAGAGGTCTCCATCTTCGCGGCGACAGCGCACGCCAATGACGTGTTCATCTTTGTAAAGCAGGTCATCGACAACGGTAGAGGTAATGAGGATGGCTCCTGCTTCTTCCGCTTTAGCGGCCAGCCAGCGATCAAACCTGGGGCGTAAGATAGTGAAACCATTGTAAGGAGGCTGGCTGAAATGCTGTGTGCGAAAATCCAGGGAGACGGCGGCTTCTTTGCCAAGGAAGGTGATGACGCGACGCGTCAAATAACGCTCTACCGGGGCTTCTTCCCAGTAGTCAGGCAGCAGGTCTGCAAGAAGACCGGGCGCGTAGAGAGCCGCCCCAGAGACGTTCTTTGCTCCCGGGTACTCACCGCGCTCGATCAATGCCACCTGTAGCCCCGCGCTCGCCATTGCCAGGGCAGCGCTGCTTCCCGCGGGTCCTGCGCCGACGACGATAGCGTCAAATTCTTGCATTGCCCCAGACTCATCCTTTGCTGGCTGTCATACTTGCTTTGATATCGTGAGTGTATCACATATGGGCCTGCTATGATTGCTCGAGCAGCTTTGATGCAAGTGGAAGTACCTGGTTGGCATCGCCTAGCAAGCCCAGGTCGGCTAGCGCGAAGATGGGCGCACTGCGGTCGGGATTGATGGCAATTACCGTTTGTGCCTCGCTCATGCCGCTGGTGTGCTGTGCGGCGCCGGAGATGCCACAGGCGATGTAGAGCTTCGGATGTACAATTTTGCCCGTAGCGCCGATCTGGCGGGCGTGTTCAATCCAGCCAAGATCGGTTGCCACACGCGTTGCTCCTACGGCGGCATCGAGGAGGCGAGCAAAGGAGGCTATGGTGGTAAACCCTTCCTGCCCAACGCCACGTCCTCCCGCGACAATGCGCTCGGCTGCATCCAGTTCGACTTCTTCAGGCGATGGAGCCTGCAGCGCGATACGGCGTATACGCTCCTGGCCATTACGATGTTGAAGCTCAGGTACGAAGCTTGTGATTTCCAGGGCCGACGTTGAGGCGGAATCCTGTTGTATCTTCGCAGGCACACCACGCACACCGGGGACAAGTGTTGCCAGCGCTGTATGCCCGTGTAAAGCGGTGCGGGTTCGTACATACGCTCGCCCTTCATAGATCGAGCGCAATGCAAAGAGGCCATCATCATGTATATCGAGGCTGAGACAGTTCGGAACGAATGGGAGACGAAGCTGCGCCGCCAGTCGCGGCATCCAGTCGCGCCCGTCCGGCGTTGCGCTCGTCACCAGCAGCATAGGAGCACGCTGCTGGATAAACCATGCTAGAGCATCGACATAACTTTCTGTCGAGTAGTAAGCCAGATCCGGATGTTCCAGGATATGCAGGTGGTGTATTCCTAATTTCGGGAGTAGACTGATATCAGGTAGTTTTTCTTGCTGAGATACTAGGAGGACGGCACATACTGCTGCAGGTATCGACTGGCGCCGGGCAATGTCTAGCAGTTCGCTCAACAATTCGCCACCGTGTTCATGAAGAGTAGCAAGAGTAGCATCAGTATGCTCAAGTACAGCACAAATTTCGGTCATGAACTACCTCTCGCTATAGGGATGGAGGCTTACGCATTAGCCGAAGAAAAAGCCCATCAATATTCGTAGGGGCGAGGGTGGTGGAGCGGCGCGGGGTGGACCTTTATGGTCGCCCGCCTCGCCCTTGTCCCGTGAACGGGCGGCCATAAAGGCCCCCACCCAACCCAACACCACCCCCGCCCCTACGGGACAGGGCAACAGTCCGTCGGTCTCGCAGGTCTTCTGCTATAATCATATCATAAGGGGAGGGGGTATGCTTCAACTTTTCCTGGTCTATTCTTGGGGAGACCTGCTCATAACAGCGAGAGTGATTCACAATGAGGGTGAAACACCTTTTACTGACCTCGACAGAGATTAGTAAACCTGATAAACTAGAGCAATAAGCAAAGCAGAGCTATCAAGAGAAGGATGGGAGAGGTTTCGTAAAGAACTTCTCTACGTCCCTTTTTCCAGACAGAATAACCAGCAAAGAACGATCCATGCGAGAGCGCCGAAGCGATATTATCGAACTTGATCACCGTCTCCTTTCCACGATGCTGGAGCCCATTTTCCCTGATGCTCACGTTGCAGAAGTTCAGCTCCTCTCGGGCGGCTTCAGCAATAGCAACTATCATATTCGCTTTGCCGAGCCTGGCATCTCCGTTGTGCTCCGGCTCCATGCAGGGGAGGGTATGATCGATCACGCGTATACCACGGCTCAGAAAGAGTGGGAGATCATGCACTTACTGCAGCAGAACCAGGCGGTCGTGCTTCCAGAACCACTGTATGCTGATCTGAACGGGACACGTATGGGGAGGCCATACACAATCATGAGCTTTGTCGCGGGGGAACGCTTGAGTGATCTGCTGGTGGGGCGAGATCGCCAGACTGTGGGAGCCTGTGCCTACGCCGCAGGGCAAACCCTGGCTGCTCTTCATGCCGTGACCTTTCCGCATCCAGGGTTCTTTGGACCCAATCTGACAACCCAGCCGCAGGTGGACACAGATGGCGAAGGTTGGCGGGACTATATTGCGCAGTGTCTTACTGGGCACAGTAGGACATGGCTTGGGGCAGAGCTATCTGAGAAGCTCTGGCAGTTTGTTTTGGCCCATCAGGCCGAAGTAGCAACGCTCCCGGCTCAAACTGTCCTGGTACATGCAGATTATAACGGGAAAAATATCTTGATGCAGACGACAGCCGAAGGGTGGCAGGTGGCGGCTGTGTTGGATTGGGAATTTGCTTTTGCAGGCTCACCGTTGTTCGATATCGGCATTTTTCTGCGCCACGAGGATGATCTCTCACCTGACTACGCGCAGGAATTCGAGCGTGGCTACCGTGCTGCAGGCGGCGCATTGCCCCCAAACTGGCGGCGGCTAGGGAAGTTGCTCGATTTGCTCAACCTGTGCGAGTTCCTGAACACGCCGCACTCCCGTCCGAGAATCGTCGCGGAAATGATCCAGCTTATCGAGGCTCTGCTGTCAATTTAGGTCCATTGGTCAATGCACCTAACCAAGAAAGAGTGGCCGTGTTTAGCAAATTCTGCCGAGGTCAGTAATTGATACGATAAGTGAGGAGCAATGACGAGATGGACCTGGACTTCCGGCGAGCAGAATGGGAAAGCAGACTTACCTCTCCCGACTGGTATAACCACGTAGAGGATGAGTTACGCCGCCTATTTTTCCCCGTGGTGCATCGTGATGCTCAACTGAAGGCCTTCAGGCACAAAGTGTACGAACTGGTGGCGGAACTGCTGGAAAGCCAGCGGTTGCCCTTAGCGGAACGGGGACCAGACCTTGACCGAGAGCGGCGGCCTGTAGATACCATTGTCATTCATCATACTGAAGAAGAGCCAGGGATACGGCTCAGTAAGCTATCAGCCATTGGCCTGGTGCGGCAGTACGCATTCCAGTACCTGGCGGGTGACGTGTTGGGGAGGCATGTCAGCGGGGAACCGATCTGGTCCGGCCATTTCCGGCAAGGCGAGATGGTCTTTTTCGCCTATCACTGGTTGATCCGGCCGGATGGAACGGTGGAGCGCTTGCTTGAAGATACGGCGATAGGCTGGCATGCTGGGAACTGGGGTGTGAACACCAGGAGTGTTGGGATCGCTCTGTCCGGCGATTATGAGACGAACACGCCACCATACGCGCAAATTGAAGCGACGGGCCGTATCATAAGGGAATATTATCCTGGTGTAGCCAAGGGGAATATATCAGGTCACAGGGAAGTGACAGGAGGTGTAACCTGTCCGGGGACATCTTTTCTGCATAGTTGGAAGCAAACGCTGCTGGACCTTGTTCAATAGACGCACACCCTGAGTGAGCTTTCTGGTCTTTTCTTGCGATACTTGTTCACCGGCCCTGGCTGCTGGGGACGGGCTGGTGGATATTGCAGAATTCCGTGCTTTAGTACTATAGTTGTAACCACACGGACCTGAAGGGATGGAGTCCATCCATTAGACGAGATGGAGCCATACAAGCATGTGGTAAGATAGCAAGGAGAAAGGCTCAAAATGACCTGTCGGTCGTCCTCTTCTTCGCCTTGTAGTACAGCCATGCACCTTGAACAGGGAGCAGAACGATGAACACCCAACCTGCTTCGGCTCAAACGGTCGTCAGCCATGTGCGACGAGGCGAGACAGAAACGCGCTTGCATGGGTACTGGCTGGTGCTGGTGCGGCTCATATGTCTCTCCCTGTCTGTATTGTCTGTGGGACTCTTTATTGCCAGCATCCCGTCGTACGTTGCGCATCTCCACCTGCTCTGCACGGGCACAGCCGCTGCTTGCTATACTTCTGGGCAGCTTCCACCGGGCGACGTGCAACGGCTTCACGAACTTGGCCTTTCCAGAGACTTCTATGCTACCTACACCATCGTGATTACAAGTCTTGCTGCCCTGGGGTACTGGTTGGTCGCAGCCTTCCTCTTCTGGCGTAAGTCGGACGACCGCCTGGCGCTCCTGGCCGCCGTCTCCCTGGCTACCTTTCCGATTGTGTTCAATACTGGCTTGATGAACATACTTCCATCGCCCTGGTGGAGCCTTTCCTATGTTCTCAGCTTTCTCGGCCCCCTCAGCATTGTCCTCTTCTTTTACGTGTTTCCTAGCGGGCACTTTGTCCCCAGCTTCACGCGCTGGGTCTTCGTTGTGACGCTTCTGTATTGGGGGTTCGTTTATTTCTTTCCTGTCCCTTCTTTGAACCCTTTGAACCCTTTCTCTCGCTCCCAGGTGCTGGGTGGCCTGATTTTAATAGGTCTGGGTGGCGGTATCGTCGTCGTGCAGACCTACCGCTACCAGCGGGTGTCCAGTCCAGCCCAGCGCCAGCAGACCAAGTGGGTGGTCTATGGCGTGTCACTGGTCTCGGGAGGGTACCTGGTGCTGCACACCATCGCTCTTTTCTTTCCCTCACTCTTCTCGACTGGCTCGCTTGGAGACTTGATCTATGGCACCGCCTTCTATGGCCTCCTGCTTCTTTTCCCATTTTCTATCGGCTTCGCGATCGTGCGTTCAAGACTGTGGGATATCGACATCCTCATCAACCGCACTCTGGTCTATGGCACCTTGACCACTAGCCTGGCTTTCGTCTACTTTGGCCTCATCTTTGCCTTGCAATCCCTGCTCCGCGGGCTTATCAACCAGAATAACGATGTCGCCATTGTGGTCTCTACACTCGCCATTTTTATTCTCTTCCACCCCCTACGCAAGCGCATTCAGGCAGGCATTGATCGTCGCTTCTATCGTCGCAAGTATGATGCAGCACATACCCTTGCCGCTTTCACTGCCACCTTACGGAATGAAGTGGATTTGAGTCAGATCTCTGAGGATTTAGTCGCGGTCGTGCAGGAGACCATGCAGCCAGCGCGTATCTCGCTGTGGTTACGCCCTCCTGAACCAGCGCGGCAGCAGCACACGCGACTGCTTCCACGCATCGAGGAGGAAGGGAGACACACACCTTGATGGGAACGAAAGAGCGGCACTTTGCACCGCTCATCAAAATTTCTTTAAAAGACTGCGATGTTTTCACTGCACTTTTCCTCTTGCTGCTACCGGCCAGATGGCTTCAAGCTTGCCATTGCGATAGGCATAGTAGTAGTCATGCAGGTTGATGGTTGTATCGATATGGCTGGGGATAAACTCAATACGATCGCCCACTTCAAGCTTAACGCTGGGTGACTCTGTGCTCTCATCCCATGTTAAAATGCCGTGTTCATCGCCTCCTGGCCGATATTTTACGCCAGGTAGTCCTTTGGGTTCGGGCATGCCGCTATCGATGGAGAGTGACTTGAGGCCCGCGTCTACCACCGCTCTGTTGGGGGCCGGGCGACTGATGACCGTAGATAGTATGGTCAACGCGTTGAAATAGACAGGGCCAAGGGCATTGCGATAGTCAGTATCCATAAAAATGAAGGAGCCGGGTTGCACTTCGGTTACGCCATCACAACCGGCACATATCTCAGCGGTCCCCGTGCCACCGGTGGTGACGATTGCGATAGCGAAGCCTTCTGCTAGCAACTGGGCGGCAGTAGAGGTGAGCAAATGCATTGACTGGCGACAACGCTGCGCACGCTCAACCGGGTCGTGCAAGTGCTGCAAATGGCCCTCGTAGCCCTGGACGCCAATGAGGTGTAAGTTACTCATCGCGCCGATGTGCCGGGCTAAGGCGAGGGCTGCTTCTCCTGGCATGACTCCACAGCGGTTTTGTCCGACATTAAGATCCAGCAACACGTTGAGTTGCAATTGCGCATCGTGGAGGGCCTGGTTGAGTTGTTCTGCACCGATCAGACTATCCACCACTACCTTGATGTGTGGATGCTGCTGCACCAGTGCTACGAGCCGCGCCAGTTTTTGCTCGCCCACGATTTCGCTGGTGATCAATAGGTCTTCAATCCCGGCCTGTGCCATTACTTCGGCCTCGCTGACCTTGGCAACACAGCCACCAACTGCGCCTGCCGCGAGCAATATATGGGCCAGTTCAGGACTCTTGACCGTTTTCAGGTGAGGTCTGACATGGACATGCTTGGTGCGAAAATGGCTCATCAAGCTGGCGATATTTGCTTCCATCAACGTAAGGTCAACAAGCATAGATGGCGTGTCAAGCAGCTCCAATGGGTCGCCCAGGCGGGGTTGATACATAGCTATTGCTCCTTTTTTCAGCAGTCTCTAGTATAGCCTAAGTACAATCACGGACTCACCACCTGACCACAGACGGCACAAAAACGGGCGCGAGGAGTGCGTAATGGCTTTCCACAACGACTGCACGGAAGGCCATAAGTCGAAATGCGGTGGTGCAAAATAGCATTATGATGGCAATCTGCCATCCCTGTCATGCGCTCGTATTCTTTGCGAACCGGCTCAAACAGTTCATGGAGTGTTAAACGCTCTTTGCTTGATATGTTCCCTCGTTCTCTAGCCTGCTGCTGGGCTCGCCGAAAGCACTCCCCATACAAAGCATAGATTGCATGATATTCGTCTTCATCGAGCATGGGAACGTCCTGTTTAGAGCGCCAACACCACATCACTTTCATAGGGGCATTCCTTTCAGCGGGAGAACTACTCGAGAGACGGCCAATTAGTTGAAAGATACAGTCATACTCAGGTGTATCTTACCCCAGCTCTCTTATTCAAGCAAGGAATTAGTGAGTTTGCACCCCGACGAACCCGCCAATGCGGTGTGAGCAAAACTGTCAACCCTTCCGGAAATGGGTAGTGAGAATGTGTAGTTCTACACATGTACTACAGCCTTTCATCTGTTAAACTTACAGTATTGCTTAGGTCGTTGCTCGCGCGGCGAAGCCGCGCCATAGATGGAGTATATGGTGTGGAACATGCGCTTCGCGCATGTTCCACACCATATACTAAAACAAGCGAGCGCCGCATGCGCGAGCAAGCGCTCGTGATGGAAACCAGACATACTCTAGATGAAAGCAGGCATATGATGACTTTACAAAAGGAAAGGAAAGGAACCTTTATGGAGATTAATCCACTGGACCAGTTGCCTGGACGGGCGTTGGCGCACTGGGAGTATGATCCCTATGAATGGGCGGCCTTTGACCAGGTTGACTGGGAGCCGATTAGAAACAAATCCTGGCTGACACTGATTCTCGGCCCTATCATTTACCTTGTGATTATGGTGGCACCTTGGGTCCTGTTCGGGTCATCCGTACGTACACTTATTGTGTTGTCTGCTCCAGCCATCGCCTTGCTGACGGTACTCATCTTTTTGATGGTTTCAGCCGCGAGCTCTGCCAGAGAGGCGAAAAAACGGTACCAGGCACGTCATAATCCGGCGGAGTCGCACAGAGTCACGTTTGCAAGCGATGGCGTCTGGGAGTCGGGTGCATACTTTCCCTTTAGATTCGGGCATTCGAGGCTCGAAAGTCTCAAATTGACGGCTAATCCAGCGGTGCTCCACTTCAAGATGCCCAAACGAAATTCAGACGGCACATGGACCGGCACCACTCGAGAACTCCATGTCCTGGTGCCTCGCGGCCACGAGGCAGAAGCCGAACAGCTCCGGCAACGCTATTACGCCGAGGTGATCACGCCGTGGAAAAAGCCCTCTAACTATAATCCTCCTGAACCGGTGTAGCTCGTGCCGTGTCAACTCTCTCGTTTTTGTTCTAAGGCAAGGTTCAAATGAAGGTGACAGTTCCTCATCAATAGACAGGTCCAGCCCTGTCACCCTGAGCCCTTCGCTGTCATGCTGAGTGAAGCGAAGCATCTCTGTGCCCCGAACGCGTGACCCTTCGCTGCGCTCAAGGTGACATAGTGTGACTGATCGCACTGCCAAGGACTCTTCTTCACAATTGAACCTTGCTTAAGAAGGATAGCTCCTCCTTCGCCGGAGGGTGCAGCACGAGTTCTTCAGTTAGAGACAGCACCGCAGCGAGATCGCGCAGGTCGAGCGTCTCGACGGGAGAGTGGGAGTAGCGGCGCGGGATCTTCAATTCGAGTGTAGCAATGCCACCGGCAACCAGGTGTGCGGCGGCTGCATCAGTCACGCCGCCACTGGCGATTGCGAGCTGGTAGGATACACCTGCACGCTGTGCCGCTGCAATGATGGCAGCGCGGGCGGCACGCGGCAAAAGGAACCCGAAGTCTCCCGAGCCAGATGCCGGTGTGATGAGCACTCCCTGTCCAATACGCGCGTTGTAGGCCATATGGCGCGTATCGGGCGTGCCCGCTGCCGGAAACGTGTCAAGCACGATTGCCAGGTCCGGTTGAAGGCGCGCGAAGGCCGCCGTTGCGCCGCGCAGGCCAACCTCTTCCTGGACTGCTACCAGCGCTGTGAGACGACAGGGAAGGGGCTGCTCGTTGAGACGACGTAAGAGATGCAGCAGTACGACGCAGCTCGCACGGTTATCGATGCCTTTGCCCGCCACGCGCGTGCCTGCCAGGGTTCGCAGTTCGGAGATGACCACTATGGGATCACCTACGCGCACGCCCAGGGCTTCGACTGCTGCCGCATCGTCAACTCCGAGGTCGACGTACAGGTCAGCTAGAGATACGCCCCGTCCCTGCTCCCCCTGAGGTGTCAGGTGGCCGGAGCGCGCCCCGATGACTCCAGGATGCCCACCGACCCATACCGCGCGGCCTTCCAGCAGCCTCGACTGTACGCCACCCAGCGGCGCCAGTCGCAGGAAGCCCTCGGGCTCTATACTTGTCACTATGGCTCCAATCTCATCAGCGTGTGCCGAGACCACCACGTGCGGCGCGCCCAGTGGGCCTTCACGCGTGGCCGTGAGGTTGCCCATGTGATCCACGACTACCACGTCGACCAAAGGCGTGAAGAGATCGCGCAGGCGCGCGATCACGGGCTGCTCGGAGCCAGAAGGGGCATGCAGGGCGGTCAGTTCGGCCAGGTCGGTGCGCAGAGCATCGAGTAGATCAGCGTCTTGCTGCATTGTTGCCTCTCAAGTGTTTGTAATGAGGAAACAACATGACTCACCTAAGGCGAGTCATGTAGATGTGATCTCATCTTGAAGTTATTCTACCACCTGTGAATGCCGGTAAATTACCTCTACCATTTTGATGTGCTTCAGTTTATAATAATGGAGGCAAAACTGTATCACAGAGTTAAAAGGAGGAATGCTTTGAAAGCAGAATCGACGATTACAATTCAGCGACCTATCGAAGAGGTGTTTACCTACATCACAAACACGCAAGAGGTGCCTAAATGGTCACCGGTCAAGGAACTCAAGCAGACATCGGAAGGTGCGCTGGGGATAGGAACGACTGTGACACAGGTTGTCGAATTCCTGGGGCGGACTTTTGAATCGACAACCGAGGTTACAGGATACGATCCACCCAAGGCTTTCGCATTCAAGGCGACATCTGGCCCGGTTCTATTCGAGCAGCACTTTACTCTTTCGTCTACCGGAGGAGGTACTACGGTGAATGCTGTACTCGAAGGAGAGCCAGGTGGACTCTTCAAGCTGGCGGGACCGCTGCTGCAGTCAACGGCTCAGAAACAGTTGGATGAACAGTTGGGCAAATTGAAGAAGCTGTTGGAAGGTTAAGCGAGCATAGCGCTGGCCTCAAAGAGAGGTCGAACGCTTGCCCTGCCTACTTTGCGCCAGCGCTCGCTCCAATCCGTGCCCCAACCATCCTGCGGAGGGGGGCAGATCTCAGCATGGATGCCCGCCTGTTCTAGCTTATCTACCAGTCGACCGGTAGCATGCTCACCCCCGGGATCGGCATCCAGCGCCAGGATTACTGTAGTCACGTGCGCAGGGATCCAATCAGGGCGGATCGCCGTTCCCGCCAGCGCTACTACGTCGGCCGGTCGCATGCCTGCGGCAAGCAGGGCGAGTCGATCAAAGGCCCCTTCTACCAGGATGAGGCTCCTGGAATGGGTTTCCGGGTCATAGCCGAACCAGCCCGCCGGGTTGGTCTTGACCCAGCGACGAGTTGTCCTAGAGCGATCCAGGAGGGACTTGTGCAGGCGCTCATCCATGCCGGGAACCCAGCGCCACAGAGATCGACCGATGTATCCCTGGCCATCAGGCGTGTGCAGCGGTAAGAGTAACCGGTCCGTCCAGCGCCGCAAGAGTAGCCACTTTGTGCGCAGTTCCGGCAGGCGCAGGAGTCCAGGCGGCAGGTAGCCAATACCTGCGGCGCGGGCAATGTGGAGCGGGATGCCACGCTCACGCAGGTAGTCCTGCGCCCGCGCGGACTGTGCCAGGGCATTGCGCATCAATTTGTCCAGGGAGAGCAATGCCTGTCTCTCCTCCTGCTGCCACTGGGGTGGCGTTGGCGAAGGAAGGAGCAATACCGGCTGAGCGACACGCGGTAATTGCGCCTGAAGAGGCTGTCTCAACGAGTGTGTAACAGGAGAGACTTCCTGGTTCTGGAAGGATAGGAGACGCTGCGCTAAGCGGGGATTCCATTCCTCTACCAGCACCGTTGCTTCACAGGCGGCATTGAAGCAATGTCCCCACCCGGTCCCACGATTGATGGACAGGGAGCGCTGGTGATCGCTGCCGTGAATATGACAATAAGCCCGGACGTAATCTCCCCGGTAGAGCGGATCGCGCAGTTCTCGTTGAGAAATCAGTTGTATATGCCTGTCGTTTTGTGTGATTATTTCGACCATGACCCTGTACAGAGGTTTTAGAGAACTAATCTACCAGGACGTATTGAAACAAATGTTCTATTCATATATACGAAATAAATAAACGTAAAGTTGCCTGACTTTCTTGCGCGGCTCACGCAGTCCGGCGAGCAGTATGGGGTACATGCGCCTGGCCGGTTCTCCGCGTGAGAACACTCGTACTAACTTATTCTGCCTATGGAGCACAAAAACGGAATGTGGCGGCGGTTCAGTTCGCTCCACCTCCATCTCTTTTCTTGATGTATAGCCGTAGACTTCCTGCACGGAGAACGAGCATGGGACGCTCGGAACCTTCCAGCTTTGCATTAATGTTTTATACTCAAGTAGACAAACGTTCTACCTGTTGGATCGGAAGCAAGCTGAAAAGGAGTTCGGTTATGAGTAGCAATGCACTTTCGTTGATGAGCGTTTACGAGGGATGGGATGGTCACCAGTTGGCGCTGGTGCGGACCGTCGCCCCACTGTCGCCCGCGCAACTGGCCTGGCGCGGAGCCCCGCACCTGCGTTCGGTGGGGGAACTGATCGCGCATATCATTACCGGGCGGATCGGGTGGATTCATGATATTCTGGGGGTCGAGGGTCCTGAGGCAACCCAATGGCTCGAGATCTGGAGTGCCGGGGATGCGCTCAAGCCAGGTACGGAGGAGAATGCTGCTGCCCTGGTCAGTGGGCTGAAGGCTACCTGGCAGATGATCGAAGGCGCGCTCACCCGCTGGACGACCGATGATCTGGGCAAGACTTTACGACATGTCTGGCAGGGGCAAACCTGGGCAATCTCGCGCCAGTGGATTCTCTGGCGCATTATGGACCACGATATCCATCATGGTGGCGAGCTCGCCTTCGCGCTGGGGATGCAGGGCATTGCGATCCCCGACCTGGGCGACGCGGGGGGACACCTTACCGAAGTTCCTTTGGCCGAGGACATGGCGATTTAAAAGTCACTGGTGCTTCATCTCCGTAGGGGCAAGCGGGGAGTGGATGGGTGGAGTGGGCCTTTATGGTCGCCCGTCCCGCCGTCCCTGCCTATGCCTCCCGACTCTGTCATTGGTCAAGGCGATGTGACCGACGCGGGCGACCATAAAGGCCCTCCCCACGCCGCTCCACCACTCTCGCCCCTACGAGGAACCACGTGAGAGCAAGAATCGCGGTGCTTTAGAGTGAGACGCGGTGGTATAATCAGTGCTACAGTGATTCCCCGCTAGCAGCTTACTTGTGTTCAGAGAGGAACGAGATAAATGCTGAACGAGCCGCAAAAAACTGTATCTCAAACAGAAACCACAAAGGACCCTTCACCCGGTTCTCGCGTCCCGGTAACGCTGGATATATTGCTGGAGATGCGCTTCTCGGATGACATCACTATTTCATCTGACGGCAAAAAAGTAGCCTTCGTGGTATGGGAAAACGTTCCCGACGAGCCTAAACGGCGGGGGCGCATCTGGGTAGCGGATACATCCGGCGGTGAAGCGCAGCCCTTTAGCAAGGGGAAACGTGGGGAAACCTGTCCTCGCTGGTCACCGGATGGCAAACAACTGGCCTTCATCACGCAGGCCGAAGGAGAGAAAGAAAAGCCACAGTTGTATCTGATGCCTGCAGAAGGAGGTGATCCCAGGCAAGTCTGTAAGATGCCGAATGGGATCAGCGATCTGGCGTGGGCGCCGGATGGCAGCCGTATAGCCTTTATCTCGCTGGAGGGAGAGGAGCCGAAGAACGATCCCAAGGTTATCTCGCCTGGACGCCAGCGCCGCCTATGGACGGTGCGCCCGGATCATACTATCCCGGAGCCGGTGGTATCTGATGGCATAACCGTCTGGGAATATAGCTGGTCACCCGACAGTAAACAACTTGCTCTCTACTACTCCATGGGTCCAGGCGATACGGACTGGTATCGCGGTCAGATAGGCGTGGTCGCGGCGGGAGGGGGAGCAGTACGCCAGCTTACGCACCTGAGCTGGCAGGCCAGGGCCCTGGCCTGGTCGCCCGATAGCAAGCAGATTGCTTATATCTCGGGCAGGTGGAGCGACCCTGGACGCGGCAGCGGTGAGATCTTTACGGTTTCACTGGAGAGCGGCCAGACGCGCAACCTGACGCCAGGCATCAAGTTCAGTCCGACCTGGTGCTGCTGGTTCCCCGACGGCCGACACCTTCTCTACGCGGCCTGTAAGGATGTCACGCACCAGATTGGTATGCTTGACAGCAGCGATGGCGCGATCACCTTGCTCGAGGGAGATTTTGTGATGCAGTGGGATCAGCCAAGTCTTTCGACAACACCGGACCGCCGCAGCATTGCCACCATCCACTCGAACCACCAGCGCCCGCCCGACGCCTGGTTCGGCGAATTGACCTACGAAGGTGATAGGGCGAAAGGCATCATATGGCGCCGCCTCTCGCGCCTGAATCCCATTGCTGAAGAAACGCTGGCTCTCTCGGCGAGCGAGCGCATCAGTTACGAGAGTGTCGATGGCTGGCGGATCGATGGACTTTTTACTCCCCCGCTCAAGCGCAAAAACGGTGCGCTGCCACCACTCTACGTCGATGTACATGGCGGGCCATCGGGGGCAGAATGCGATTTCTGGGATAACTTCACACAATTATTCGCCGCGGCAGGCTATGCAGTGTTTAAACCGAATATGCGCGGCAGCTGGGGACATGGCACGGCTTTTGCGGATGCGGTGCTGGGCGACATGGGCGGCAAAGATTTCCAGGACATCTTGAACGGCGTCGAATACCTGGTCGGGCAAGGCCTGGTAGACGGCAGCCGGGTTGGCATCGGTGGCTGGAGTAACGGGGGCTACCTGACCGCGTGGGCAGTTACGCAGAGTAATCGCTTCAAGGCTGCGATGATGGGGGCGGGTATCTCAGACTGGCATAACATGCACGCGCAGACGAATATCGCCGATGCCGATATCCTGCTGCTGGCCGCAGACCCGCTCGAGAATCCTGAAGTCTATCGCAAGCACTCGCCGCTGACGTACGCGGGCCGCGTGACCACGCCAACGCTGATCCTGCATGGAGAGGATGACCCGGCGGTACCAGTGGCCCAGGCATACGCCTTTTATCGGGCCTTGCGAGAGCGAAATGTTCCCGTCGAATTAGTCGTCTACCCGCGCGAAGGGCACGGCCTGAGCGAGAAAGCGCATCTACGCGATGCGATTGAGCGGCAGCTGCGCTGGTTCGAGCGTTATCTACAATGAGCAGTATTTTCCTATGACTGAACACATTGACTACGAGAACATCTTCACACCCCAGGGCATGCTGGGCCACGTTTCCAAGCATCCGAACCTGGACTTTCTCATGAACATCTTCAATATCCCCAGGGTCTACAGCGTCTCGGGCTTCGGTACCTGGAACGTGGGACAGCATACTATGGCGGTTGCGTTCTTGGCGCTCTACTGGTCGGCATTTCTCCATTACCCACAGGAAAAACGGGATCGACTGGTCACGCTAGCCCTCGTGCATGATGCGCACGAGGCAGTGATTGGCGATATCCTGCCTTTCTTCAAAACTGCTGCCGTGAAAGAAGCCATCGATACGATTCAACGTGATATTCTTGACGCGTTTGCGATCGAGGAGGATGAAACGCTTCACGAGGAGCTAAAACTGCTCGATATGATCGGTTTTCTTTACGAGATCGGTCAATCTTCCCCACGAGGGATCGATCCTTCAAAGCGCAAACTGATCAAGAAGATGTACGCCCGCCAGAGAGCGGACATTCTTGCTTACGCCGGGAAGGCAAAGATCGAAAACGAAAAGGTGGAGGAGTTCCTGAAGCATATGAAACTGTGACGCTCCTGGAGATCGGCCAGGACACTGTTACCCCTACGCTACCAGGGCCTGCTCTACAGGCATAATTCGTCCCGTCGTCCACTGTGCTGCAAAGGTTTTCTCGTCCAGGTGAGTGCGCGCCGCAGCTACGGCCTGTACATAGGAAGTGCGGTAGACCGGCGGTATGGGAGCCCCGATGGCTGCGCGGAGCACCGCCGCCGTTCCCCAGAGGCGGACAGCCGACTCTGGCGCTCCCTGGGCCGCCACTACTTCTCCCAACCCTTCCAGGCAAGCGGCGCTCAGTTCCCTGGTATCCAATTCACGCAACAACGCCCAGCTCTCTTCGTAGAGCGCACGCGCGGCAGCCAGATTGCCCTGATGTGCTGTTACGCGTGCCAGGTAGATGAGTGACTCGGCCGTGCCTGTGCGATCCCCTA
>WNFC01019278.1_pt1 | contig 15409 bp, 23 predicted proteins | sample 5400541 | NCBI WGS metagenome assembly WNFC01 (sample SAMN13153342, study PRJNA577476) | soil metagenome | isolation source: 120 cm saprolite under Douglas fir tree site 2 hole 2 replicate 1 | place: USA:California | collected 2015-04-18
GCGAACGTGCTCTCCAGCAAAGATTCCGGGTCAAAACTCCACAAGAAATCGGGCAAGCGGCTCATACGAGAAATTGCCGCGATCCCCGCAGATTCTGCGCCAGCGCTGGATCATTTTTGGTGAGTTTGTGGTGAGTTTTACTTTCACTCACATCAGGGCGCTTAGGCTAAGTAATTGATTTTATGGCGCACCCGACACGATTCGAACGTGTGACCTTTGCCTTCGGAGCAAGATAACGTGCCCATCCGAAAAATGCGATAGGGCACGCTATGCTACGCTATCAATCTGAAGCAACTGGATATTTTCAAGAACAAAAGCGACGTTCCTATCCGAAATTTCGCACCGATTTCTGCCCGTCTGCTTACGCAGTGCTTACGCGAGAGATCGTGCCCGGAACGAAGGAACGTCATGGTTAAGATCACCAAGAGGGTTGTCGACGCGGCAGAGGCGCGAGAGAAGGACTACGTTATCTGGGACGACGAATTGCCTGGCTTCGGGCTCCGCGTCTTTGCTTCGGGCAAAGCGGAGCTACGTCATCCAGTATCGGGCAAGAGGTCGCTCACGTCGCTACACAATTGGGCTTCACGGGGCCTGGGCGCCAGAGACTGCGCGCTAGGAGGCGAAAGTCCAATTCGGTCGAGTCGCTCGGGGAGATGATCCCGCCGAAGAGCGCCAACTCGATCACAAGGCAATCACCGTGAAGGAGTTGTGCACCCGCTATCTCGCTGATCTGCAGGCAGGGCTCATCCTGGGAAAAGGCGGGCGACCGAAGAAGGCGTCAACGATCGTCACCGACACCGGCCGCATCGAGCGTCACATTATTCCGCTCATAGGGGCCAGGCGGGTCAAGGACCTCACCAAGACCGACATCAACAAGGTCCTCAAGGACATCATGGCTGGAAAGACGCGGGTTTCAGTCAAGACAAAGAAGCTGCGCGGAAAGGCGGTCGTCAGAGGTGGAGCGGGAACGGCCACACGCACCGTGGGTCTTCTCGGTGGCATCCTCACCTATGCCGTCGAAGCCGGTGTGATTGAGAGCAACCCGGCCCATGGGATCCGCAAGCCAAAGGACCATGTGCGAAAGCGTCGGCTCTCGGAGGCGGAGTATCGAATATTGGGTCAGATGCTCCGCGACGCCGCCAAGAGCGACAAATACGCCATAACCGTGGACATCATTCGCCAGATCGCGCTGACGGGCTGCCGGCGCAGCGAGATGATCAGCCTGAAGTGGACGGAGGCCGACACCGAGGCAAGCTGTTTGCGATTGGAGGACAGTAAGGAAGGAGAATCTATTCGCCCCGTTGGCCTGCCTGTCGTCGAATATCTCGAGAAGCGACGCTCGGACAAAGTTGGTACATATGTCTTTCCCGGGCAAGGCGAGGATAACGCGTTTGGCAGCTTCCCCAACCATTGGAAGCAGCTATTCAAGGACTCTCTGCTCTCGGACGTGACTCCCCACGTCCTGCGCCACAGCTTTGCCAGCATCGCCAATGATCTCGGTTTTACCGAGGTAACCATCGCGGCGCTTGTGGGCCACGCCAAGGGTTCGGTGACGAGCAAATACATCCATACGCTTGACACAGCGCTCATCGTGGCTGCGGACATGATCTCAGGCTACATTCAGGGGCTCCTTGACGGCATCGAGTTCAAGCAAACCGCCTACGCGCTGGACCGCGATTCACGAAAGGCCGCGCTGGCCCGCTTCCTGAAGAGGGCTTCGGGTGGAGACTTAGAGGAGGGCGAAGAGGAGCGCCGGCTGGCTGCTTAGGCACTGCGCCAAGCCTCTCATGCAACCTCAGCAGCGACAAGCTCCCCCGAACGCTGACGGGAGGATCATGGTTCCGGCATTTCGCGACAATCCAGCGACGGGATGTCAAAAATGAAATCGGCTGCATCGCAGCCTGATTTCACAAAGGAAAGAAAATGAGCAACCTGATCCAACAAAAGACTACATCGGCAACTGACGCCCAAAATGCGAGTACACCGCAACAGCGGTCCTCCCAAGAGGCATTTGCCAAGGGATTAGTCCGCCTCCTCAGAACGACCGAAGCAGCCACCTATGTCGGCTTGTCACCGCGGACTATGGAGAAGCACCGTACATATGGGACAGGCCCCGTATATCGAAAGCTCGGCAATCGTGTGGTCTACGCAATCGAGGATCTCGATGCCTGGGCCGCTCAGGAAATCCGACGCTCAACGTCCGATCCGGGAGTGGGCACGGTCTATCCTGCTAAGCGAATAACCGCAGGGTCCTGACTATATCTCTTTGGTAATGGTTGACGAAAAGAGCGCGGTTGGAGGTGCTTGAGAAGCGGGAGTTGGCCGGTTTCATCAAGCTGCGACGGCGATACGTCTGGAGCATAGAAGCCGACCATCTTTCGACGGGCTCTCTTCAGCTTCGGATCATGAGTTGTCAGCAATACGCTTCCTTCAGTCTGTGCAGGCGATTCTTGATTTCATTGCTGATGGTGTTAGCGACCTCCGCAGAAAGCCTTTGCGAGTGCGTTTAATATCAGAGAGGCAGAACTTGCTGTTGCCGCAAAGACGTTCGCTGAGTTTTCCGGCGAGTCTTATCCGCTCGCCGTGTGAGCGCCAAGGGTCAGCCGACAATCGACTGACTCACAACGGTGCCTAACCACCAGCGCCCCGTCGGCTCCCGTCATCGGGCCCTCAAGCCAATGAAATAAAGCCCGTTTGCGGTGGTAGCTCAACTCGAGAACTAGTCGCGTGCGTAGCGATAATCGCGAGCGATGTGTTACCCGGACGGCGCCCGGATCGCGTACCGCACAATCGCCTACACGCTCGAAAAGCAGAATTCAGACTGGAAAGCATCGGGCACGCTCAAGCCCATGACCGCTAAAGACGGCCCGCACTATGCCGACAACGTCAAGATGAGCGGGCCTGGCGTTTATCGATTGATCTACACCTTCACTCCCCCTGAAGCGAACGGCTTCTACCGTCATGTCGATCAGGAGACCGGCGTGCCGGCGTGGTGGCAGCCTTTCTCCGAAACATTCACGTTCAGCTATCCGCAAAAATAGGCCTGATATCGGCGGGTCCTCTTGTGGCTCGCCCGTCACAAGATCGTGAGGAGGCAGTGCGAAGCCCATCAAAGCGATGCGGGACGCCGCTGCGTCCCGCTTCGGGTCTGGTAGTGGCGCTGGCGAGCGATTATCCTGTCCCCATGGTCAGGTCGAACATTCGACGGGTGTTTGCTTCGCTGATGGCCCTAATGCTCGCCGTCGGCTTCGCAGTGCATGACCTCAGCGGCCCGATGATCGTCAAATCCGCCGCGACTTCAGCGAGCGATATGTCCTCGTCAAGCGATGAACCCATGGAGGGCAAGTGCAGCGGGTGCGCCGGCGACGGGAAGGGAGTGATGCCCTCGGCGTGTGCCGCCTTCTGCAGCGCCGTTGTCGCATCGCCCACGAAAGACCTTGAGTCGTTCGCAGTTTTCGCTGAAGCGCTTGTCCCGGCGCCGGGACCGGACGCGATCGGCTGGACCCATCCTCCAGATCCTTATCCTCCTAGAACGACCATCCTGAGCTAAGGCGCATCGTCTTTCCGACGATGTCGCTTTGGTGTGCGCGTGCGAGTGCAATGTCGCGCCGCGCCAACACGCGTTGGGACTCGCGCTTGAAACCACACGCGCGGAGTCAGCCACTTAGGATGGAAGTTAATGTCAGCTATTTCAGCTATTGTTGGTGCGGCGACCAGCCGCCGCTCATTCCTTATCGGCGCGACCAGTGTTCTCGCGACGTGGACGCTTCCGCGGGCGTCGGCTGATAGCTCGAAGCCGGCCGCGCAAATCACACTGACTGCTGAGAAGGGCCGAGCTTCACTTGTCGGAAAGGCTTATCCTGAAACAGAGGTCTGGTGCTACGACGGCGGTATCCCCGGCCCGGTGATCCGGGCGCGGCAGGGCGAACCTGTCCGTATCGTCGTCGAAAACGGGCTGAGCGAGGGCACCACGGTTCACTGGCACGGCATCAGGCTTCCCATCGCGATGGACGGCGTTCCAGGCATTTCCCAGCCGCCGATCGCGCCGGGCCAACGCTTCACTTACGAATTTACCCCGCCTGATGCCGGAACGTTCTGGTACCACCCGCACGCGGACAGCTTGCAGCAGCTCGGGCGCGGCATGGCTGGCGCACTCATTGTCGAGGAGCCGAAGCCGATCGCCGTCGACCGTGATGTCCTCTGGGTGCTGACGGACTGGCGACTCACGGAAGACGCTCAGATCGCGTCGGGCTTTGGCAACGGCATGGACGCGGCAATGTCGGGCCGCGTAGGCAATACCGTGACGGTGAACGGTGTCGTCTCTGTCGAGGAGCCGGTGCGGGTCGGTGAACGCGCTTCGCTTCGAGGACCACCGGCCGCTGATCGTTGCCATCGACGGCCAGCCCTGTGATCCACACGAGCCGGACGGCGGCCGCCTGCTTCTTGGTCCTGCGATGCGCGTCGACGTCGTGCTCGACATGTTGGGCGAGCCCGGACGGCGATACAGGGTCGTCGATGATTTCTATGAAGGCCTCGCATACTGGCTGACAAAGCTCTCCTATGACGACAAGCCGCCTCTTCGCGCGCATTCCCTCGATCCTCCGCTCACATTGCCGCGCAACCCGGTGCCCGAGCCGGACTTGACGACCGCGCAGCGGCACGAATTGCACCTTCAAGGCGGCATGATGGGCGGCGGCGCGATGATGGGAATGGGTGGCACGTCCGGCATGTCGCATGCCGTTTGGGCGATTAACGGCAGCTCGATGACCGGCGATGGCCAGGCGGAAATGGCGCCGCTGGTGACGATGCAACTTGGAGGCAGTTACGTGCTGACGCTTCGGAACGACACGGCGTGGTGGCATCCGATGCATCTGCACGGCCACAGCTTCCGGGTGTTCACCCGCAACGGCCGCCCGGTGCCGCATCGGCAATGGGCGGATACCGTGCTAGTTCCGCCGAAGGAAGCGGTCGACATTGCGTTCGTGGCCGACAATCCCGGTGACTGGATGCTGCACTGTCACGTGACCGATCATCAGGTGTCGGGAATGATGGCGATCCTTCGCATCGCTTGAACCGTAACGGAACATTGGAAAGGAGAACTTCGATGAAACGACGTACCTTCTGCATCGGCTGCCTGTTCGCCGCAATCGGTCCGGCCTTTCCTGCTATCTCGGCCGAGCCAATTCGCGCCATCCTTTACAAGAACCCGCAGTGCACGTGCTGCGAGGGCTACGCGGCCTATCTGCGCAGCAACGGATTCGAGGTCGACGTCAAGCCCACCAACGATCTCAACCAGATCAGCGAAAAGGCGGGCGTGCCCGAGAAGTATCAGGGCTGCCACACGATGTTCGTCGATGGCTACGTGGTCGACGGTCATGTGCCGGTGGACGTGGTGCGCAAGCTCCGGTCCGAGCGACCGCCGATTGCCGGGATCACGCTTCCGGGCATCGACGGGCTCGCCCGGCATGTTCGGCAGGAAGACGCAGGCCTTCGTCATCTATGCGGTCACGAAAGATGGCAAGGCGCCGACGGTTTACGCCTCGGTATGACCAAAGCGAGGATCGCGAACGTGCTGAAGACACCAGTCGTCAACGAGAAAGGACCCAGGAGGCTTCGGCGGAAATGAAAGGCTGTGTCCGATCGATTTCGAGGCTTGCTGCTGCGTACGCAGCGGCGTTGCTCTTTGCGCTGTCGAATGTGCAGATCGGCGCCGCCCAAAACCTTCCGAGCAATTTCGTCGTTCACGATTCGCCGCGGCCGCTCGCGAACGCTCAATTCGAGGATGAGGGCGGACAGCTTCGAAGCCTGGCCGATTTCAAAGACAAGGTCGTCGTGCTCAGCATCTGGGCAACCTGGTGCGTGCCGTGCCGCAAGGAAATGCCAACCCTCGACCGGCTGCAGGCCGCTCTGGGTGGTCCACGATTTCAAGTCGTTCCGGTCTCGATCGATCGCGGAGGCATCGACTCAATCCGCAAGTTTTACGGGGAGATCGCGGTCCAAAACCTTGGGATGTATGTTGACAAGTCCGGTCAGGTCTTGCGCGAACTCGGTGCAATCGGCTTGCCGACGACGCTCATTGTAGATCGCAGCGGACAGGAAGTTGCCCGCATCGTCGGGCCGGCCGAATGGGATTCACCTGAGATTGCGCAGTTCCTCCGGCCCATCATCGGCGGGCAAGCAGGCACCCAAACCAACACCAAAGCGGGCCACGCCCGCGTCGCCGAAGCGAACCGTGACGAGCCGGGTGTATTGCAACGAGGGCTCGGGTGGCTGATGGCGTTTTTCGGCAAGTAAAAGGAGAGACGTATGACGGTAACGGAAACGACCAGGGCAAATGTCTTCCAGCGATGGAGGATGTTCGACGTTGTCCGACGACGGCTGGGAAGCCGCGGCGCCCTCGCGGCCGTCTCGATTTTGGTCGCCGCCGGTGTGGCAATTGCCGCGGCCGCCAACTGGAGCTGGCTGGTAGCGAGCGGAATAGCCTCCGTCCTCTTCAGTGTGCTGCCATGTCTTGTGATGTGCGGGCTGGGGTTATGCATGCACAAATTCAGCGGCGGTGCAGGCGCAACGGCAACCAAGTTGGCGGCGACTGATGGGTCGGCGGATTCGGCTTCGGTAGCTTCCGGCAGTTTGACTACTGGCGATCTGAGCTGTTGCTCCGAAGCGCGTCACCCTTGTCCCGCGATAGTTCCGACTAAAGATGCTTCCATTCAACCGAAGGAGAAGAACGATGCGTAAGTTCGCCCTCGCAGCGCTGGGCGCCGCTTTCTTGGCCGCCCTCACGTTCTCAGCCACAGTTTATGCCGACTCCGAATACTCGTCGGGCTCGATGATGGGTGGAGGGATGATGGGCCGCTCAATGATGGGAGCAGGCGGCATGATGTCACGAATGAGCCGCATGATGGATGGCTGTAACGTCATGATGCAAGGCGGCACGCGCAGCGGCCGTCCGAACGAGCAGTGGCGCGACGAACGATCAACCCCCGATCGGGACAGATGAGGGATCGGGCCGACTATCAACCAGTAGGTGCGGTCCAATGAGCGATAAATTGTATTGGGCAATTGCCGGCTTTTCGGCGCTGGTCCTCGGAGCATTCTGCGTTGCGGCCGGGTTATCATTCCGGTTTTATCCAGAACCGATTGTCAGCGAATCGCAACCGGTCACCACCTCTGGGACGGCCGCCATCGGCGGCCCCTTTACGCTTGTTGCAACCGACGGCCAGATGGTCACCGATCGGACCTACCGGGGCAAATGGCTTCTGATCTACTTCGGTTACACCTCCTGTCCTGACGCTTGCCCGACCGCGCTCAACAGCATGAGCGTCGCTCTGGAAAAACTCGGCTCGCGTGCCGGCGAGTTTCAGCCGCTTTTTGTCACGGTCGATCCACAGCGCGATACGCGTGACGTAGTGGCCAACTACCTGACGTCATTCGACTCACGAATCGTCGGCCTGACGGGGAGTGAGGATCAGATCGCCAGTGTGATCAAGACGTACCGGTTGTATGTCTCGCGCGAGAAGTCGGATTCTCCCGGAAAGGACTATTCCGTTTCGCATAGTTCTTTCCTCTACCTGAAGGACCCGCAAGGAGCTTTCGTGAGCGTCATCCATAGCGATGCAACAGGCGAGGAGATCGCCACCCGATTGCGCAAGGAAATGGCAATGGCTCGCGCCGATAGATGAGGGAGGCCTGAGATGAGATATGTGGCGAACGCAATCGTTGCGCTGTTTCTCGCTCTTCCGCTCGGCGTCGAAGCGCATGCACAAACGTCGGCGGCTAGTGCAATTATGATTGATCAGCCTTGGGCGCGTGCGACGCCCGGAGGTGCGAAGATGGGTGCAGCGTATATGACCGTGAAGAATAACGGTACATCCGCCGACCAGCTCCTCGGTGCAACGACTTCAGTCGCCGACAAAGTCCAGTTTCATCAAGAAACAAACGACGGCGGCATCTCGCGCATGGCCATGGAGCACGGAAACATGGGCTCGATGCAAGGGCCCGATCACACGATGAAGAAATAGTTCATGAATTTTCAAAGGTCCGTCTGATCGGCGGCAGCGAATAGATGGAGGCTCATATGGCAGATAAACCTTTGGCGCCGTGCATCCTGACGTGGGCCACGTTGCCGATACTGATTCTCGGCGTTGCGAATGTCGAGGTTGCAAAACTGTCCAATTTGCATCTGGCAAATGCCGCCCTGGCTGCTGACGTGCCGCAGGATGAGTTCGAGCAACGTGTCCGAAATTATCTCCTCGCACATCCGGAGGTGATTGCCGAGGCGCTCAACCGACTGCAAGCCAAGCAAGACGAGCAAGACGCGGCCGGAGCAAAGTCGGTATTGAAGGCTCGCGTCGCCGACGTGTATCAAGACCCGGATAGTCCGGTTGGAGGAAATCCAAACGGCAATGTGACGGTGGTCGAGTTCTTCGACTACAACTGTCCCTATTGCCGCGCCATGGCGCCTTTGATGGAGAAAGCCGAGGCAGCCGATCCGCAGCTACGTATCGTGTACAAGGAATTTCCGGTCCTCAGCGCGGGCTCGGTATTTGCAGCCAAGGCCGCGCTCGCCGCCAACAAGCAGGGCAAGTACATCGCCTTCCACCGCGCCCTCTATCATGTTCGCGGGCAGGTCGACGAGAGCAAGGTGCTCGAAGTCGCGGGCACCGTAGGTCTCGACGTCGCGCGGATGAAAGCCGACATGCAGGATGCCGCAATCGAGGGCATGCTGGACAAGAACAACAAGCTGGCGCAAGCGCTGCACATCACCGGCACGCCGGGTTTTGTTGCCGGCGACGAAGTGCGGACCGGCGCGACAGATTTCAATGGTCTCCAGGCTCTGATCAGCAAGGGACGAGAGGTTCAGCAGAGCGTCAAGTGAGCAACTTGCATGACGCAAAGCTCTAAGAACCAGCAAACAGGCGAGAAAGGACTTCACAATGCCGAACATCGCGATAACGCGTCGTGCGACACTCACGCTTGCGCTTGCCGGCGCCGCAGGCATCGCCGATCGACCTCGCCAAGCGCGAGCCGAAGGCGATAGTACGGCGGGATCGCGGGCCGTATCGCCGCCGTTGCTCCGCGACCTGAAGACAGTTGGGCTGGAAGGCCAGGTCACGGCGGTCCGTCATGTCGGCAATACCTTTGAGATAACGACCGCCGATGGACGAATGGCGGTGGTCAGCGAGATCAATCTGCGGTTCAAGATTGATTCGAGCGAGCAAGGTCCGCTCGCTGGTCGGCCGATAATCCTGCCCGGTGGCATGATGGGTGACCGCGCGACGATGTTCTTTGCGACTCCGGCGGAACTCGGCGATCTCATTGAGCCGCGAGGATGACATCAGCGCGCTCGACGCGACGGCGATCGACGCCGCTGCCGCCGTTTTGCAAAGCGCAATGATTGCGGCTTCGGAGCCGAAGCGATCGGGCGAGGGTGGGAACCGAGGGCGCTAAAGAGATTTGATCAAGATCGATGTCCGGGTAGTCCGAGTGGAGCCAATCATGAGGAGAAATGACATGAAGACCAGAACGCTTCTCTTAGCGTCAGTCCTTGCCGCGAGCGCCGCGGTGATTACGGCCGAACCGGCAACTGCACAAGATATGCAGGGCCAAATGGGACCTGGTATGATGCAAGGCGGCATGGGTCAGCAGCCGAAGGCTGAAGGAATGATGCCAGGGAGAATGGGCTCGGAGATGATGTGCCCTATGATGCGATCCGGCATGATGCAGGGCGGCATGATGGGTTCTGAAATGATGGGCTCCGGGATGATGCACGGCGGAATGAGCCCCTTGTTCGGATCGCGGGTCACGCCAGTGATGAACCTGTCGGTCGATGATGTGCGCGGCTACCTCGCCTCGCAACTCCAGCGCCTCAATAACAAGCGACTGAAGGTCGGAGACATCAACAGTGGGGATGGGACGATCACTGCCGACATCGTCACCGTCGACAATTCGCTCGTACAACGATTGAAGGTCGATCGGCACACTGGAGCAATAACCTACGAGAATTGACCCTTTGGATGCGGTGGATCATCGTATCCGGCAGCTCACGGCCCTGCGGAAAGAACTCAAGCGGATGTTGGACCAATGCCACGGCGGCTGCGTGGCCAAATGCAGGGTTATTGAGAGCCTAAGCACACCAACAAAAACACATGCTTGCAATTGAATGACGCTTCGCTAAGCGAAAAGCAAAAACGCCCTGGCGAACCGGGGCGTTTGATGTTGCAGATAGAATCTGCAAGGCCTCACGACGCCTTCGGGATTGATCTCGGTGTAGTTGCCCTTCGTCCCATCTGTAGACGACATGGTCGATCCGCCTGATGTCGCCCTTGGCGTCGAAATTCCATCTTGCCGATCACCGTATCCCACGCGCCGGCATTGTCGTGTCTACCACTGCCTGATGAGGCGCCGCGCGCCTCCCATACCGAGTGGCATCAGCTGCGATTGCGGGGCTCAATCACTTCGGGTCATGCACCGGAAGATCATGCTTGATCATCTCGATTTCGATGCCGATCGGCGCGATAAGTCCATGATCCACTTGACATTGGAGGGGTGATGCTCGGCGTCGATTTACAGGCTATTAGGGGGCCGGACTGATCGATTGTACCGTATAGGTGCCGCCGGATCCGCTCAGGGTGAAATTGACCTTGTCACCCGTCTTCAGCTTCGCCAGATCGACAGAAGGAGCGACTGCGAATTCCATGTTCATTGCCGGCCAGTTGATGGCGGGGATCGGACCATGATCGAATGTGACCTTGTGGTTCGCAGGGTTCACGGCCGTGATTGTGCCGGTTGCGCTCGCGGTTGTTGCCTTTTTCGTGTCGTTCATCTTCATGTCGTTCATACCCGGCATCTTCTTCATGTCGGACATGCCGCCTTGGGCCAGGGCCTCGCTCATCTGCAGCGTCAATGCTGCGCCCATCAACGATGAGGCGAGCACGCTGGCGCGCAGGATGCGATAGGAGTTGTCAACACGATGCATAGATATTCTCCTGTGGTTTCAGATGGCGGGCCGCCATGATTGCTTAGTTCGCAAAGCCAACCCCGTCCGGTTACAAGCTCACGGTTTCGTGAAGATCGATCTGAGAATTCTGGGGTCTGGTGCTGGCCGGGGTGCGGTGCGTGCGGCGGAAAGTTCGTGCGCGACGCCCTCTGAAAATTTCAGCACATTCGAATGTGTCAGACTGTGCTACGCCCTTTCATGCGGCGGGGCATGGTGTATCGCCCAGAGTTCAACAACCGCAATTGCTACGATGACCAGCCCCACCACAAGGTGGATCTGCATAGCCATCGTGTCGCCTTGGAAACCCAGGATCCAGGGGCACACCGCCAACCACAAGCCGATCGTGAGATTGAGCCATTCCTCGGTTTCGATGAAGCTCGGAACTGAGATGGATCCGAAAAGGTCACCAATTGAGAAGATTGCGATAATAGCGATCGCCGTACCTGCGATCCATGATGTGTGCCATCCGAGATCGGACGTGAATCCGAATATCCACGGCGACAGAAACAGGAATACGCCTAAGGCGAGGTTGCTGATATCGATGAAAGCCTCGGTTTTCCTATCTAGCTTGAACATGGCGAGCTCCTTCGATGAGGGCCACGCAAACAATTTCCGCGGAAATCATAATCCCGTTTGTAGAGAGTATTCCAGCGATTTCCTCATCGTTCCGCGACCGATGTTTTCGTCGTCGTTGATGTAACCGGGCGGGCGTTCCTTCCGAACTAAATAGAGGAAGAGCAGGCTAGGCGCAGAAATCGGGAGGGCTCTCCCGAGGAGGGGCGGCCGTGTCACCGCACCGTCGCAGGCCGGCGGGGCCTACGAACGCTAGCGTGCGTCTGCGCAACGACGGATCAAGATACTGTCGTGCCGCTGTCGTTCGCGAGTACGGACCGGAGAAAGCATCGCCCGAATTCCAAGGGTGGTGCGCAACGGTGTTCGAACCCGTCACGTATCGACCAGGAGGCAGACAAATGAACGCAAACATGTTCTCGGGCGGCGCCGCAATTTCGATCGTCCTGGTGTCGTGGGGTTTCTACCGTCTCGTCATGCCGAAAGGTTGGCGGGAATGGACTCGGGCAGGAATCGTGCAAGCGTTCATCATTGCATTTTATGCCGAGATGTATGGATTTCCCGTCACGATCTACCTGCTCGCCCGCATCTTCAATCTGGATGTTGCGGGAAATTTCTGGGATGGCAATCTCTGGGTCTATCTGACAGGCAGCCGATGGGCGATGCGAGCTTCGATGACCGTCGGTTACACTGTTGTCGTCCTAGGAGGTATGCTGCTGATCGCTGGCTGGCGTCAGGTGTATCGATCGAACACAAAAGGGCGCATCGCCACCGGAGGTCCTTACGCCTTGATGCGCCATCCACAATACACCGGCATTTTCCTCGCGCTCTTTGGCGAAGGTGTGGTGCATTGGCCGACGCTCTTTTCACTGACGGCCTTTCCCATAATCGTCATTGCATACTTGCTCCTAGCTCGAAAGGAAGAGCAGCAGATGATGAAAAAGTTCGGCGACAAATATCGGGCGTACCAACAACGGGTGCCGATGTTCCTGCCCGATCGGAACGATTGGGGAAGGGTTTTCGGCGATCACCGAATTTGAGGAGTAACGAATAGGCAGAGCTTCCTCCCGACCACTACCGACCTTTCTGAGCTTCGACGCCGCCGATCTCACGGAGATTTGGGCGCAGTACCCGAGAGCTTCAGCTAAAGTGAACGTCGGATAGGCAAGTCAGGCCACGAACGGAGAATCCGCATGTCGGACAAACTGCACAGTTTGACGCGCCGAAGTGCGCTGGCTTTGGTGGCCGCTTTTCTCGTTTTGCAACGATCTCCCGCCGAAGCCGAGTCCCCGACGATCCTGGTTCATAAAGATCCAAATTGCAGTTGCTGCGCCGGTTGGGTGCGGCATCTCAAGGATGCGGGTTTCGCTGTTAGGGTTGAGGAGACCACAAATCTTCAACCCGTCAGGAAGCGGTTAGGAGTGCCGGTCGATCTCGCGGCGTGCCACACGGCTGAGGTCGATGGCTATGTGCTGGAGGGGCATGTCCCGGCCGCGGCCGTGCGACGCCTCCTGGAACAGCGACCGAGTGCGATCGGATTGGCCGTCCCAGGCATGCCCGCAGGATCGCCGGGAATGGAAGGGGGAACACCTCAGCGGTACGACGTGGTCCTCTTCGGAAAGACTGACAGGCAACCTTTTATGCACTTTGTTGGTGCTGAAAATGTCGGGTGAAGCGCAAAGCCACAGGTTAACCATTTGTGTTTTCGGCGCTTTTAGCGCAGGACGATTAGCTGTCCGGCAAAACATGTGAACTGACCAACCTTCCCAAGTTCCCGATCCCGTGTGATGATAGGGCATGAATTTTCGCCGACTCATCGGTCATCTGCTCGCGGTCTTTGCGATCGTGGGACTGGCTGCTGCGCCGCTGGTAACACCGGCTGCGGCGAAGCGGCTGTCTGCCGGCGAGATGAGCGATATGGCCGCTATGAACGGGGACATGCCGTGCTGTCCGGACGGTCAGAAAAGTAAGAGCTGCGAGGACTGCCCACTCGTTGCGACCTGCATGTTGACGATCGCTCAGGCCGCCCCGTCCGCGACAAACGGTATCCAGGTTTTCTTCCACACCCGTAGGCTGTCCTTCGCTCTCGTCGACCTGATCGTCGATGGCCTCATTGGGGATCCTCCGGATCATCCTCCTCGAATCCTGACCTGATCGGCATTATCATGCCGTCTGCTGCTGCGCCGGTCCTGGGCCGCGCAGACTAATGCATGCCGCGGTCGCGGCACGTCAGGGGATCGAGGATTGCATATGAATAGTTATGTTTACGCGCGCGCCCTCCAGGTTGCGCTGACCGGCTTTGCCCTGACCGGGTCGGCAACGCTCGCGCGCGCAGACATCAAAGACTATGAGTTCCAACTGGTCGATCAGACCGTCAAGAAAGGCGACGCGATCATCTCGGTCCGCCTCGTCCACAAGCCCGACGGCAAGCCCGTCTTCGGTGCGGTGATCTTTGCCAAAAGACTGGATATGGCACCGGACGGCATGGAGACGATGAAGACAACGATCGAACCTATGCCCAGCACCGAGCCTGGAATCTATAAGTTCAAGGCTGCCGTGACGATGGAGGGCGGTTGGCAATTGTCCTTGGCCGCCAAAGTTCAGGGCGAAACCGGCACGGTCGAGAATAAACTCGTCATCAAGGCTACGCCATGATGCGCTTTGTCGGAATCACCCTCACTGCAGTCGGAGCAACCACAGCCATGCTGTGGTTGTCTCCGGCAGCGGCAGGCGATCAGACTCCCCCTGGTGCGACGGTCGAAAGCGTGGTCGCAATTGCCAAGCGCCTCAATCCGACGGTAGCGGCGGCCGCGCTCGACTTCGATGCCGCGGTCCACAAGATCGGAACGGCCGGCGTTTTGGCGGATCCGACCCTCATTCTCGAAGCGTGGGACGTTAACCGGCAAGGCGTTGGCCAGCGTCGCGTCGGCCTTGAACAAGAAATCAAGCTCTGGAGCAAATACGGCCTCGAGCGTGATATCGCGCAGGCTGATGCCGACGCTACAAAATTCCAGGGCCGCGCAACCGTTACCGAACTGATTGCGCAGGTCATTGCCTCGCACGGCGAATACAATGCCGCCTATGAGGCCGTGGCAGTCTCGACCGAAATCAAACGGCGCGATGACGAGATCCTCGGATTGGTGCGGTCACGATATGGCGCAACCTCGGTCGATCAGCAGGACGTCATCAGAGCCGAAGTGGAAGCCGCCACGGCCGAGGGCGACGTCGTTCGCCGGCAGGGGGAGCTGAAATCCGCCGCCGCCAGGCTGAATGCGCTGATCGGGCGTCCGTCCTTGGCCCCCTTGGCCCCGCCGACCGGCTTTCGGGCCGTCAGGGCAATCAGCCTCGCGCAGGCGCAGGCGCTCGCCCGCTCGGCGAATCCGCAGCTGGCGATGGCCGGGGCGCAAAGCAATTCCGCGGCCCAAACGAAGTCGCTGACCGATCTCAACTACTATCCTGACGTGACGCTTGGCGCGAAATACGTGCAGCGGCCCGGTACGGAAGATACCGGCGAATTCATGCTGGGCGTCAAGTTGCCGCTGCATTATGAAGTCAAGGACGCTGAGCAACGCGCGGCGGGCGCGCGTCTTGGCGCTGCGCAAGCCCGCAACGAGGCGCTGCGGCTGCGGATCGATGGACAGGTCGCCGATGCCTGGTTCAGCGTCGATGCGCTGCGGAAGGTCGTGCAGATCTACGCATCCCGCCAAGTCCCCGCGGCGCGCGCTTCACTCGATACCGCACGAAATGGCTTTCAGGCCGGAACGACCGATCTGTTTTTTGTATTCGAAGCGGAGCGCCGGCTCCGGACCGTTCAGCTCGATCTGCTGAAACTCAAAGTCG
>WNFC01012858.1_pt1 | contig 15408 bp, 17 predicted proteins | sample 5400541 | NCBI WGS metagenome assembly WNFC01 (sample SAMN13153342, study PRJNA577476) | soil metagenome | isolation source: 120 cm saprolite under Douglas fir tree site 2 hole 2 replicate 1 | place: USA:California | collected 2015-04-18
GCAAGATGCTCTTCCGCGTGATCGACAAGACCTTCGCGGAAGCGGGCGGGGTCGCGCTCTGGACCAAGGCCGACAGCGTGACGCGCTTCGATCAAATGACCATTACGACGCTGCCATAAGCTCCAATATGGATGCTGACAAATCTGGAAAGGGACGCATGACGAGCATCCCGGCTGCACCAAAGACGTCGGGCGAAACAGCCCTCATCTCGCTGCTCTACGTGGCGCGCGGACTGCGCGGGTTCGGGGACGGCTTTGCCATCCTCATTTTGCCGGCCTACATGACCATTCTCGGTTACGATGCGGCCGCCGTCGGCATCGTAGCGACGGCTTCGTTGTTAGGAACGGCGCTGCTGACCCTGATCGTCGGCTGGATCGCTCCGCGTCATGACTTGCGCGCGCTCCTGCTGTTTGGCGCGGGCTTGATGGTCGTTACAGGCCTCGCATTTCCCAATGTAGAGCACTTTGCCTTGATTGCCCTGGTGGCGTTTGTTGGCACCGTCAACCCGTCGGGCGGCGATCTCGGCGTACTCGTTCCACTGGAACACGCGGTCCTTGCGCGCGGTGCTACGGACGACAAACGTACCCGCGTGTTTGCGCGCTACAGCCTCATCGGCGCGCTTTCGACAGCGGCCGGCTCCCTGGCCGCCTCATTGCCCGACTTTATGGTTTCAGCAGGAGGCACCAAGCTCGGCGCTTTCCGGCTGATGTTCTATGCCTACGCTGCGCTCGGCGTTGTGAGCGCCGTGCTTTATCGTCGAGTCCCACATGCGCGTGGCGAGGAGCAAAGCCGGCATGCTCCGCTCGGGCCCTCGCGCGGAACGGTCTACAAACTCGCGGCGCTCTTCAGCGTCGACGCCTTCGCCGGCGGTTTCGTCGCCCAATCGCTGCTGGTGCTGTGGCTGTTCCAGCGCTTCGACCTTTCGCTGTCCGCGGCGGGATTGTTTTTCTTCTGGTCAAGCACGCTGAGTGCGTTTTCCTATCCGGTCGCAGCCTGGATCGCGAAGCGCGTCGGCCTGGTCAACACCATGGTTTTCACGCACATTCCGTCCAGCATGTTCCTGATACTTGCGGCGTTTTCGCCCAACCTCTACGTCGCACTTGCGCTGCTGTTGCTACGCTCGGCATTGTCGCAAATGGACGTGCCGACCCGTACGTCCTACGTCATGGCGGTGGTCACGCCGGCGGAGCGTCCCGCCGCCGCCAGCGTGACCGCCGTGCCGCGCAGCCTTGCCTCGGCGATCAGCCCGGCCATTTCCGGCGTGCTCTTGACGATGGCATTTTCCGGTCTGCCCCTCGTCGTCTGCGGCACGCTCAAGATCGCCTACGATCTGGCACTCTTATATTCGTTCCGGCACATCAAGCCTCCCGAAGAGTCGCCGTAGCTACCGCGCGGGATGATGCCATCGCTTGCCATCCTGGATGGTCAGTGCTGCGCGACAGCCGTCTTGTCGAGCGCGGCACGGATGCCGCGCGCCAATTTTAGGGCATCGTCGTTGGCCCAAAAATGGATGAAGAACATGCGCGGCTGCTCGTCGAGCATGTGACTGTGGATCGCCGTCACTTCGATATCGGAAGCGCGCAGGACTCGAAGCAGCGGATTGACCTCATCGCCGGTCACGAGAAAATCGCCGGTGATGGCAGCCTTGCTGTTGCCCGTGGGCTGAAAATTGATTGCGTTGGCGCCACCGAGTGCCCCGCTCACCTGCATCCCACTTTCCGTGGACGGATCGCGCCGGGGAATCCCGAACTGGTAGACACCGCCGTTGGCCGCGCCCTTCGCGCCCATCGCTTCGTCGAGCTTCGCGGTGTCGAGATCGACGATGGGAGCCGGACCGGCGGTCGTCGCCGGCGGATCGAACGGCGTCTTGCTGCCGGATGAAAGTGCCGCACGAATCGACGCGGCCATTTTTTCGGGATCGCCGTGCCCGGCGATGTGCATGTAGAACGTCGCGGGAGCGGCACGAAGAATGTGGTTATGAATGGCCGTGATGTCCAATCCGCTGTCCAGCAGCTTGGTCATGACCGGGGTAATTTCGGTATCAAGCAGCACGAGGTCGCCCATCACCATGGCCTCGCCGTGCATCGGCGTGAAAGCCACCCATCCTCCCAGCGCCAGGGCTGGCTTGATGGCGATGCCGTCCAGCGTGACGCGCAGGTCGGATCGCGGCAGTCCATAGCGGTGAACTTCACCGCTTACGGCGGCGGTTTTGCCCAAGGCCGTGTCAACCTTCTTCCAGTCGATGTCAGCGGCATGGGCCGGTAACGATAGCAACAGCGCTGCGCCCAGCGTGAATACTGTGAGAGGATGTTTCATGGCTTTCTCCTTTTTGCGTCCCAAATCGTTCTGGACCGCACCGAGCAGAAACCCCGCGATGCACGATGCAGCGCGGCCCAGCGTTGACAAGTTTTCGGATGTGGCGGGATGGTAACAAGACATGCGTGCGCCCTCGTGAAAACGGGACGCGATACTTGGGCATGTCGCCTCGTGAGGGGATCGCTGTGCCCCCATGCCCCGAATAAAACGCCAGCGGCTTGCGCTGTCAATGCGTTCTCAGATGATCAGCACCGCACCTGAAATGAACAGCAGGGTGAGGACGATTTTTCGGAACATGGCTTCGTCAATTCGCCCAAAAAGTCGAAGGCCGAGCCATGTTCCAGCCAGGAGGAACGGCAGACCGATCACGAATAGTTTAATCGTTTCCGGTGTGACGGTTCCCTTGGCGCCAAGCCAAAGCGCGCTCATCAGAAAAATGCACACGGCAACCGGCTGGAATATCGCGCGCTGCACGTCTTTGGGCCAGCCGCGCAGGCCAGACCATATCGTGACCAGAATGCCCGCAAGGCCGGTGATGCCGGCGAGAACACCGTTCAGAAATCCGACGCCCGCATCGGCCGCGGCACCGCCTCCGGTAACCGGCTTCAGCTTGGGACGAAAAAACGCATACAGGCTGTAAAGAACCAGGAAAATTCCAACACCGACGCGCACGCTGTGCGGGTTGGCCCATGTCAGCAGCGTGACGCCGAGCGGAACGCCGATCGCTGCGCCGGCGACGAACGGCCAAAGTTTGCGCCAGTCCAGCGCGCGCCGCAGCTTCCAAACCGAGTAGCCCTGCACGATCAGCCCGAACGCCACGATCAGCGTTGCAGTTTGCACTGGCGAGAGAATGTAGAGCCAGAGCGATGCCGCGACCAGTCCGAACGCGAATCCTGAGAGGCCAGCGACAAGCGCGCCGGCAAACGTAGCCAGAAGAAAGATCGGAAGCTCAAGGGTTGACCCATCCATGTGCTCGCTCCATAGGAAAGCGAGCAGCGCTTGCATGGGTGTTACCACTTTACGGGGAGGCTGCGACGTCCCCGCGTCCAGGTTAGCAGGAAGACGCAAGCGCGCAAGGACTGTGATTTGCCGGAACGGCTCGGTCCATTGATTTGCCTTTCTGTCGAGTCCTGTCTGCAAAAATATTTCCGTTTTCGTCCATCCCCAAATCACATCTGGAACTCTCGCCATCCCACCCCACGAGAGGGGCGTCTCGCTGTTTGTGGAGATGTACCCATTCACAAATAGGGCAAGTCTACCAAATAGGACAAGTCTACTTCGACTTCACTTCTACTTCGACATCACTTCATAGACCCTGATGCTGGATATGTACGGATTGCTCTGCGCGATCTTCTCGGCTTCATCGATGCTCTCGGCGCTCACGATCGTGAAGCCCGTAATGGACTCACGCGCCAGCGGCAGATCCCTGGTTCCGGCTTTCGAGATTTCTCGACCACTGCTGAAATGGCCGCCCATGTCGATGACGCGGTCTTTGATTGACTGGAACCACTTGCCCCAGGCTGCCATGATTTCCGGCGTGGGCTTTTCAAATCCGTAGTGCAAAAGAACAAACTTCTTCACGGTGGCCTCCTTGCTGGTTGAGCATAACCCTGGACTTCTCCAGTTCCGAACTGACCCAAAAGCCTGCGTTCCTGCGATGCCACAATGCTATTTCTTGCGCGGAGCCTTGGGCTTGATTCCTTCTGCGTACTGCAGCGATCGTTTGATCCACGGCCCGCGCTTGCCTGCATCGGTCAGCAATTCCTCGGGCAGCCGGACATACTCGCGCATCGGCCGCCCCTTCATTGGCTCGAAGATCCGTTCGCCATACTCGGCGCTGAACCGCGCGCGATCCTCTTTGGACAAGCGCATGATGAAGTCATTCTGATGCAAGCCGATGAACAGGTTGCCGTTGGCAAACGCGGCCGGATAGCCGAACATTTTTCGGCGAGACACGGTGACGTTGGACGGCACCGACTTGTCGAATAAGTCGATCAGCGGCTGCGGTGACTTGGTCCACGCCATCAGGTTTTCCGGTTACTTCGCTGCGGTCGTCCCACGCCGGCGTTCAGCCAGGTCGAATAGTTGCGGCAGCTTGCGAATGAGCGCTACCGAGCCGCTGACTTTTGCGCGTTTCGCTGCCACCGCGTCTTCGAGCGATATGCTCATACTTACGATCTGGAGCACGGCGTCGAACGGCGCTTCCAGAGTCGCCTTGCAATCGGCTCCGCCCTTCTGGATGGTTGTACCGTTCTCGTCCCCTGCAACTGTAAAGGCCGCGGATTTCTTTCCATGCGTCACGACAAGACCAACGCTCACTTTGGGAACAGGTGCGCGCTTTGCGATGGCATCGAGACCGAGTAGCACCCAGTCAGGCTCGAAGGTGTCTCCGGGAACGGGCGGAAACAGGAAGCGCCCGCCCCAGCGTATCAATTCCCGGATTGCCGGCTGAATTTCCCTGCCGATATCGGTTAGTTCGTAGAGCTGGGCATTGACCGGTCTCGGCAACGTAATCCGGCGAACCACCTTGCTGTCGATCAAGGCCGTGAGGCGCGACGTCAGCAAAGTCGGGCTGACGCCGTCAAGGTGGTCCAGAAGATCGCCAAATCGCTTCGGCCCCAGCAAAAGCTCCCTGATGATGAGCAAGGTCCATCGTTCGCCAATGAGTTCGGCGGCGCGGGCAAGTGCGCAAAACTGCGGGTAATGGACATTGCTCATCCCTGAAAAATCGTTTCGTCAGCCCTCCGCATCAGTTTCGATAGGCCAGCGCGATGAGGGGTCCAATGATCAGGAACTGCAGGACCGTGAAGGTGGTTTCGAGCAGAACATAATCCGAGATCGAGGCCATCGGGTGTTTGGCTGCAACCGCCAGCGTTGTGAATGACCATGACAACAAGCCGGCACCGAGCCCGTAAAGCACTCCATTTTTCAGGACCGAGCCGTTGCTGCCGGCAAACACGCGGGGAAAAACCCACGAAAAGATGATGGCCTGGATAATCATTGAAGCCAGGCCGAAAGGAATAATCGGATCGGCACGGTAGATCTGCAGCGCGTGGTAGTTTGGCTCGAACAGCACAAGATGCCAGACAAACGCGATCGGAAACGTCGGGACGAGATAGGCGGCCATGCCGAGCCAGAAGCTGCGGGAACTTGCCGGATGTCCGGTGTCGGATGCAATCGCCATCGGTAAATCCGTTTCCTCGATTAACTACATTTATTATAGTATATAGTACAAAATATAGAGTCAATAATCGGATTGAGCGGCCGTCATCGCAATCCGAGCCGTCGCAACAACAAATGATCGATCGAAAACGCACCTGGACCGCGACACAGCAAGACCAACAGCATCGCTGCCCACTGGATATGGGTGGGCCAGGCCAGCGGGTAGACGAAAATTTCAATGATCGCGGTCATGCCCACAGCGACTTGTTGTTGACCAAACGTAGCCGAAGCGAACACATTGGCTTTACATCGCTGACGCTTTTTTCGATACATGCAGCAGGAGGCTACACTAATAATGCGAATTGGCATTCGCCTGACAATTTCCGGTCTCGTCCTTGCATCGATCATGGTGAGCGCAATCGGCGTCCACATCCTGTGGTGGCGGACAGCGGAAGCGAACAGCCACGCCCTGGCAGACACCATTAACGGACAGATCGTTTCCACGGTCGAAAAGGAACTCGCCACCATCACCACCGAAGCGCGCGCCGCGCATACCGCGATCCGGACGTTATTTGTTCAGCACGTGCTTGAGACTCGCGAGGCGGACAAACGCGAGTTCGTCTTTCTCTCGCAGTTGCAGTCGCAGCCAAACATATCGTGGGTCGCGTTCGGTTGGCCGGACGCAGCTTTTTTTGCTGCCCATAAGCTCGGCGATCTCGGACTGGAAATGATGGAAATCGCGCCCGTCAATGGCGCGATCAAGCGACGCATCGACCAATATGATGTGGTGGTCGGAGACATCGAGTTCGAGAAACGCCGATTCGAAGATACCGATTACGTCGTCACCGATCAGGAATGGTACCGGGCCGGAATGCATGCCGACGAACCGCGCTGGTTCAATGTATCGGTCCATCCGGTGGGGGTGCGCCCATCGATTGCCTATGCCGGCCCGATCGATGTGTATCAGAAACGCCAAGGCGTTCTCGCCATCATTATCGAATACACGCGGTTCGCCCAGTTTCTCTCACACCTCTCGGTCGGGAAATCCGGCGCGGCGTTCATTCTGGGGCGCGACGGGAGCGCCATAGCCGCGCCGGATCCGGATGCCGACGAAGTCAATATGCAGCGGTCGGATCAGCCGTTGCTGCCGATCGCGCAAGGCGCGGTGAAGCAGGCCGGCAGCTCCTACGACAGCGACAAGAAGATCGCGAGCCAGGTGAGGCTTGTCAACGCGGGCAGCGCCTATGCGGTCAGTTTGACGCCGCTCGCCTTTCCCGGCTGGACGCTCGCGACGGTGATTCCGGAAGCGGAGTTTCTGGGCCCGATCGAAAGGACGATACGACAATTACTCATTGGGCTGGCTATTCTCATTCTCGCCGCCGGCGTGGTTTCGGCATGGCTTGCCCGGCGCGTTATCGCGACACCGTTGATCACCGTCGTCGACGAACTCAAGCACGTCGCACGCTTCGATCTTGAAAAGGTGCGGCGGCACGCCTCGCGCCTGATTGAAATCGAAAATCTGTCGAATGCCATCGCCGACATGGCCGGCGGGCTTGCGGCATTTCGGAAATACATACCCGCGGATCTCGTCAAGACGCTGGTCAGCGAAGGTGTCGAACCAAGCCCCGGCGGCTCGATCCGGAATCTGACGGTTATGTTCGCGGATATCGCCGGTTTTACCGGATTGTCTGAACGGCTCGGCGATCAGATCATCCCGCTGCTCTCCGGTTATCTCGATACCATGTCACGTGAGGTCAGCGGCCATGGCGGCACGATCGATAAGTTCATCGGCGATGCGGTGATGGCGTTCTGGGGCGCGCCCGCGGCTAACGCCGATCACGCTGTCGACGCCTGCCGGGCGGCACTCGCCTGCCAGCGCGCCCTGCGGACGTCGGGATTGAAAGATGACAGCGGGCGGCCGCTCCGGGTGCGCATCGGCGTTAATTCCGGCGACATGCTGGTTGGCAATATCGGATCGGAATTCCGGCTCAATTACACGGTGATCGGCGATGCCGTAAATATCGCGAGCCGGCTTGAAGGCGCCAACAAGGAATACGGCACCGAAATCATCATCGGCGAGGAAACGCGCCGCCTTGCCGGCGATCGCGTCCATGCGCGCGAACTCGACCGGCTGACGGTCTATGGACGGGCGGGCGGAATCGCAATCTACGAATTGCTTGACGTCGCCGAACGCGGGGCCATGGCTCCCGCCTGGGTGGCGCTGTACGAATCCGGTCTTGCGGTCTATCGCACCCGTAATTTTATGGATGCGGCAAGTTTCTTCCAGCAGGTTTTGGATGCGCGGGCATCGGACCAACCCGCGCGCATGATGCTTGAACGATGCGGCCAATATCTGACGTCGCCGCCGGAAGCTGATTGGGAAGCGACCAATGCAATGAAAGCGAAATAGGCCGCGAGTCGCGCCATAGCAAATCGCGTGCGCGCAGCGAAGGCGATATCGCAATTAGATCCGATGCTTATTGCAAAATTCTGTTTCCATCACGGGATTGTGAGGGCGTAACTGGTAATTCAACAGCGGGACTTGCGTAACAGCAATACTGGGGTCGCCATGAGCCCTGCCGTCGTCCGCCGCTTCGACCGACCGACGGTGAAAGCCTTGTCCGTGTTGTCGACCCGTAACGCCCGACTTTCCAGGGAAAGGAAACTCCTATGAATTCCAAGAACGCCTTCGCCAACGCCACGATCGCCGGCTCCTTCGCCGCCGCCCTCACCATGATCGCTGCCCCGGCATTCGCCGCGCCGAAGCCGCCGCAGCCCACCATGGACAAATGCTACGGCATCGCAATGAAGGGCGACAACGACTGCGCGGCTGGCGCCGGCACCACCTGTGCCGGCACCGCGAGTGCCGACTACCAGGGCAACGCCTGGAAGTACGTTGCGAAAGGGACGTGCGCGACCATCAAGACCCCGAAGGGCACCGGCTCGCTCGAGCCGATCAAGTCCTGAGTTGCAATGAGGCGCGCGCTGTCCTGCGTGCGCCTCATGTTTCCTCGGTAGCGTGCAAAGCCGGAACCTGCCCATGTTTAGAACTTCCAGTCTGCCCGCGAGTACCGGCGTCGGCTTCAAGCCTGCGCATTTTCACGACATTCTCGCCGCTCCGCAGCCGGTCGGATTCTTCGAGGTTCACGCCGAGAACTACATGGGCGCCGGCGGGCCGCCGCACGCGCAACTCGGCGCGTTGCGCGAACGCTATGCATTGTCGGTGCATGGCGTCGGGCTGTCGATTGGCTCGATGCGGCCGCTCGATCGCGACCATCTCGTGCGGCTAAAAACGCTCTGCGATCGCTACGAGCCGGAGAGTTTCTCCGAACATCTCGCCTGGTCGTCGCACGGCGGCGTGTATTTCAACGACCTTCTGCCGCTCCCCTATACACAGCAGACGCTGGCGCGGGTCGCCGAGCATATCGACGAGGCACAGACGGCGCTTGGACGCCAGATGTTGCTCGAAAATCCATCCACTTACATTCGTTTTTCCGAAAGCACGATCGCGGAGGTCGACTTCCTTGCCGAGATATCGAAGCGAACCGGATGCGGGTTGTTGCTCGACATCAACAACGTTTTCGTGTCGGCAAAAAACCACGGCACTCAGCCTCTGCCATATCTGGAGTCGTTTCCGCTGGATCGGGTGAAGGAAATTCATCTCGGCGGGCATGATGAAGAAACGGACGATGCCGGCGCCCCGCTGCTGATCGACAGCCACGGATCGCCGGTTTCGCCGGCGGTCTGGACGCTCTACGCGCATGCCATCAGCCGCACCGGGGCGATACCGACGCTGATCGAGTGGGACAACGACGTTCCCGATTGGCCGACGCTGCGCGCAGAAGCGATTGCGGCGCAGGATATTCTTTCTGATGCGTCCATTCGAGACATCTTTTGCGGAGGCGCTGTTAGACGCCGATCGGCCAATTCCTTACGGCATCGCTGCGCATAATGCGGCAGTTTCTGCGCGACGCTTTGCCGTCTACCGCAACAATGTTGTGGCGGGCTTGGTGAAAGCACTCCAGAGCCGTTTCGCCGTGGTCGACAAAATCGTAGGCGAAGAATTCTTCGCAGCGATGGCGCGGGTCTTCGTGAAGGAGCAGCCGCCGCGTTCGCCCCTGCTCGCAACTTATGGCGACGATCTTCCCGCTTTCATCGCCAGGTTCGAACCGGCGCGTGGGCTTCCCTATCTTGCAGACGTGGCGCGGCTTGAAGCCGCGCGCACACGCTCTTATCATGCGGCCGACGCCACGCCTCTCGGCGCGGAGCATTTTGCGACGCTCGACGCCGACGCTGTTGGAGATATCCGCATCGATATCCACCCCTCGACCGAGGTCGTTCGCTCGGCCTATCCGATCCTGACGATCTGGGCGATGAACAGCGGTGAGCAGGAGCTTGCGCCCATCGAGAATTGGCGCGGCGAGGACGCGCTTGTCTCTCGCCCCTATCTCGAAGTGGAAGTCCGCGTGCTGCCGCCGGGTGGCGCGGCGTTCCTGCTCGCGCTCGCCGCAGGCCGCAGGCTCTGCGAGGCGGCTGAAGCCGCGCTTGCCGACGATCCGGATTTCGACCTCACCGGCAACCTCGCGGAGCTTATCGGCTCGGGCCTCGTGCGGGATATCGTTGATCCGGAGCCGAAGAAGTGCCGGCCGTCATGACCAACGCACTCCCCGTTGCAGCGAGCTCCGAATCGGTTCTGGTGCGGATCATCCAGCGGGGTATCGTTGCTCTGGATCGCATCCCCCATTGGTTCATCGCGCTCGCGGCGCGCGTTTTTCCGGCCGCTGTGTTCTGGCAGTCCGGTGAGACAAAGGTTGCGGGCTGGCACCTCAAGCCCAGCGCCATCGCGCTCTTCGAGAACGAATATCAGCTTCCCCTGATCGATCCCACGATCGCCGCTTACATATCCGCCTTTTCCGAGCATTTCTTCCCGGTCCTGCTTGTTATCGGGCTCGCAACCCGATTGTCGGCGTTGGCACTGCTATGCATGACGGCAGTGATCGAGATTTTCGTCTATCCCGGCGCCTGGCCGACCCATGGAGTGTGGGCGACTTGTTTTCTTGTGTTGATCGCGCGGGGCCCCGGCCTGCTATCGCTCGACCATTTGATCGCGCGCAAATTCCAGTAAGATTCGGATCGTGCCCCGCGGGGGACGGTTCCACCCAAGCGGCGGGGTGGCTCTCAATTCGCGCGCCAGCTTGCTACCTCAGACGCTGCTCAAGTCATCAGCAGTGTGGCTGCTATTTATGCGAGCCAGGTGCACTCCAATTGCCCATGATCATGTTCTTGAGATCGTCATTCGATCGGATCAATTTATGAAGACATTCATCAGAGTCGTCGAACTGTGGGTTCCTGACCGCACGCGTACGCGGTTAGAGTATGGCGGTGGCCTCTGCAGCAACGAGTATTCGGAATTCAGGGCTGTCAGCGAGGATACTCTGTTTGCCTACAACGAGGGCCTCCCCGGCAAGGCGTGGGCTTCAGGTCACCCAATCATCCTCACCGAATTTTCCGGTACCTACTTCAAGCGCAAGGACGAAGCGAAAGAGGCGGGATTGACGTGCGGTGTCGCTCTACCGGTATTCGCAGGCGAATTCCTGATGGCCGTCATGGTGCTGTTCTGCGGTGATGACGAGAAGCACGTGGGCGCCATCGAGTTGTGGCACAATGATCCCGAGGTGTCCCATGAAATGGGGCTTGTCGACGGCTACTACGGAACCGCCGACATGTTCGAATTCAATTCGCGGCATACGAAATTTCCGCGCGGATTCGGTCTACCCGGCCGCACGTGGAAGGCAAACATGCCGCTGATTATCAGGGATGTTTACAATTCGAAACAGTTCTTGCGTTGGGAGGAGGCATCCGAAATCGGCATCAATTGTGGTGTAGGCATCCCTTACAGGACATCCGTCGATCAGACTTGGGTCATGACGTTTCTGTCAGCGCAAGCCACGCCCATCGCCGAACGCTTCGAGATTTGGACACCGAACGCTTCTCGAAATGCCCTGGTGTTCCAATCAGGCGATTGCAGCAAGCAAACTGATCTCGACACGCTCTACAGTTCAAAAACGATCGGCAGAGGCGAGGGGTCAATCGGCGGCGCCTGGGCAACCGGCATGCCGGCAATTTGCGAAGATCTGAAACACGATGCGTCGATTGCGGCATCGCTTGCGCGTGTTTCCGGAATGAACCAGATCATCGTCCTGCCGGTCATCGACAACGCTGTGCTTAAGGCGGTGCTTGCGTGGTACTTGTGACCAAAGCCATAGAGCATGATCCGGAAAAGTGGGTACCGGTTTTCCGAAAAGATCATGCTCAAACAAAAAGATAGAGCGGGATGACGATTCGAAGAAAAGTCATCCCGCTCTAGCACCACGAATGCTCCACTATGCTCGAAGCGTAGCGCAAAAAGGGCCTCTTGAATGCTAGAGCATGATCCGGAAAAAGTGGGTACCGGTTTTCCGAAAAGATCATGCTCGAACAAAAAGATAGAGCGGGATGACGATTCGAAGAAAAGTCATCCCGCTCTACGAATCCCGCGGCGATACAGTCATTTTGTCTTTGGTATAATTCAATCAGGTGTGACTTGTGCGATCGCGGCGGCCATCGCGAGCTATCCTCTCCTATCGGAAGGTTCTTTCGTATGGCATTGGCTTCAATCCTGGGCGCTTGCCTGGCTCTTCATGTTGCCTGTCGTAGTTTTCGCGGCACCAGGCATTCGAAAACTGACGTATGTCCTGACAAGCGATGAGAGCCGCTGAGGTGCCGTCACAAAACGGCCGGCTCGCCAGGCCGTTCGATGTTGGTTTGAAATTGGCCAGGATATACTGGCAGGACATGCTGGATTGTCTGTCCCAAGGCGACTTCGGCGAAGCCGGAGATCGCAACCTTTCCGCGATTGGCTGTTAGCCGTGGCCGCCGACGATGCGCGCCGTCTCCGGAAGATTTTTGGTTCATGATTCCCCGGGCCAGATCACTGCGCCGGATCCTCGTGTAATAATCTCGAATAGTCGATTGCCGCCGCTATTTCTTTCCGCAAGACTTCATGCACATCTGGTACTCAGTCTTACAGGTCGGACCGGCATAGTTCTTCATGCAGGCTTGTTGCTGGTCGCGACATACCTTGCAACTATTCGATTGTTGCGCCTGCGCTGATAGATTGGTTGCCCAAAAGCCAGCCAGCACCAGCAGCGTCGCGGCAAAAACTCTCATGATGGTGGTTTCCTCGTTCTGAAACGGAAGAGTGTTTCATCAGCTTGAAACAAACGTTACCGGCGTTTGGGTTGGCGTGCGATTACGGCGGGCCTGAGCTATTTCGTCTCACCATAAGTCACCTCGTCAAACAATGTGACGCTGTCGGCCTTGGTCCATAGCCCCACCTTTCCGGCATCGGTGAAAGTGGCGTCTTCAACCTCGAACAATTGCTTGTCGTTGAATGAAACGCTAAACCGCGAGGCTTTGAAGTCAACACGCAGGGTGTGCCAGGTGTTAGCGGGCACCGGAACGGAAACTCCGTAACCTCCTTTACGGCCGACAATGTCAAGCTCACTGCGGACGCCGCCGACGGTCTTGTAAAGAACGACATTGTCCTCAAGCGCGTTGGCCCGGAGTACATAATAATTGTTCGCATCTTTTGCCCGCCAGACAATGCCTGCTGCGCGATCCTGAGACCCGGCGATGGCCTTAAACTTCGCCTCCACGAAGCCTTCCTTGATGCTGGTATCGTTCTTTAGAATCAGTGGATAGGTGGCGCGACCGGATTGCCTCAGCACGGTCAATTTTGACGGTGCAGTCCGATCGCTTTCGACCGTCCATTTTGGGTCGCCCGACCCTGTGAGGGTGGATGTCCAACCTTCAGGCGTGGTGCCAATCTGGGTGCTTTCGAAACTGACCGCGTGGTTTGACATGTCGTTTATCTCCAGTAAGAAAAACGTGGCAGCGATAATGGCCCAGCGGGCGTGGGGATAGCGCATCTTGCCTAGGCTCCCTTGAGGTCAAGAACTCCCTTGTGCAAAGGGGAAAACAGGTAAAGCCGATCCGGCTCGACAAGCGCGGTCGTCTTCGCGCCCTTAGCCGTGATGAACTGCGTGCTGGTAGCTGTGCGTGGGTCTACCGTCTGGATCAGCCCTGGATCTTCGATGGCCACATGCACCAGCCCGCTTGTCGGGTTAAAGAAGGTCGCGTCCGGAACGCCGGCCAGCGGCCACTCGCGCCGCATTTGTCCGGACCGGACATCAACTTCGACCAGCAATCCGCCGTCGCATGCCACGTACAGAAGATTTGCCGCGTGGTTGATATCCATCCCGTGCGCTCCATCGGAGGGAAGTGGCCAGCGCTGAACCGCTTTCAGTTCAGGTAGCGTTGCAACCAAGACCATCGAAGGATTGCGAATGGCCAGGAATACCCGCTCTTCCTTCGCGTCGACCACGCACCAGCGCGGCCGCCCGGGGAGGTCCACGGACCATTTCCGATCACCTTCCAATCCGAGAATCTGGAGTTGAGGCGCGTGGGTGTCGTCCCCGATGCAAGCGACGACCGCGACCTGCAAGGACGGAACGATCGCCACGCCATTCGGCCGCGGCCCGGTATTCAGCACTGTCCGGGTTTCCAAAGTGCGTGCATCAACCCAAGCCAGGGTGGCACTGCCGCGGTTCGTGACCAGGACCCTACCTTCGCCAGCAACGACGCCTGCCGCTTCGGGAAAGCCGCGCAGCGTGGCAAGGTGCTGGCCAGTGTCAGCGTCAACCACCTCAAGGCTGTCCCGGGCTGTATGCGCAATAAAAACGCGGCGGGTCTCGGGTTCAAAAGCCCCGTGGTCAAATGCCGAGCCGCGCGAATTGGGTATCTCGATGGTGCCTGCTGCGATTAGCGACATGTCGGTATCCTACGACTCGGGGAGCTGTTCGACTCGTGCGACCCCCATTGCGCTTAGTGCAATAAGGAATCCTCGGCTGACTTCTTCCTCGTTCCGGTAGTAGACGGCTACCGAAGGTCCATCGGAGAAATCGTCTCGGCAAGGTTCGACTTGTCCGGAACGACTTTGCCGCTCAACGGCGACGAGTTCGTCTGACTTCGCTAACTCCGCGGGCGGCGGATCAATGTCAGCCGAGGTCCACTCGGAAGCAGACCGTAAACGGAATTCGCTGGGGGGAATTGGAGGCTTGCTTTCGTCCATGTGCACATTACCTCGACGAGTCGAGCGTTGCACAGTTCTTGGACCGAAGCCTCAAGGGGAGACCGCAATTCCCCTATGCACGTCATAATTCACCAAAGCGAAAAATGCAATAATATCTTTTGTGCCGTAATTCTGAAGGCTCACGCGGCGCTGCGTGCAACGCAAGATGAAGGCGGTTGCTTTCAACGGCCATGGGTGACCGAAATCGTGGCGCAAAAGAATGATAGCCTTGTCGTCGGCCATGATATTGGCTTGCAGCCGTACTGCTCTGAACGCAAACGAGAGTTCATGATGGTCGCTCGATTTTTAATGCGCGTATTGGCCGCATATGCTGTGGTCGGTTCCGGGCAAGTGCGCGCGCAAGAATCGCTCGTGAACTACAAATCCTTGTCTCCGGCCATGGCTTTGGAGTTAGCCCAAGCCGCGCTCGCAAATTGTCAGCAACGCGGATTCCAGGTGGCAGTCGCAGTGGTCGATCGCTCCGGCGTGGTCCAGGTCGTGTTGCGTGACCGCTACGCCGGGCCACACACGCCCGCGACTGCATCGGGCAAGGCGTGGACGGCGGCGACCTTCCACAGCAGCACGAGCAATCTGTTCGCCATCAGTCAGCCCGGCATGATGCAGGCCGGAATTCGCAATCTGCCTGGCGCGGTCATTATTGGCGGCGGATTGGTTGTCGAGTCAGGCGGTTCGCTGGTTGGCGCGATCGGCGTGTCAGGAGCGCCCGGGGGAGATGCCGACGAAGCCTGCGCCAAGGC
>WNFC01021368.1_pt1 | contig 15407 bp, 12 predicted proteins | sample 5400541 | NCBI WGS metagenome assembly WNFC01 (sample SAMN13153342, study PRJNA577476) | soil metagenome | isolation source: 120 cm saprolite under Douglas fir tree site 2 hole 2 replicate 1 | place: USA:California | collected 2015-04-18
GGACGTACTGGCTGGCCTTGCTGATGCTGATGTTGGCCTGCACTACCATAAAGCCGTCCTGCTTTGAAAAGGTATCCATTGCGCCGGTATATCCATGCTCTACCAGCCACGCTTCGGCGGCGGGGTTATTGAAATAGATTTCCAGATCGCGTGACTGGATATCTTTTACTGCATTTTTGGCAATGGTGATAAGCTGGCTCACCGGCAGGTGGCGCACCTTGTCAAGCAGGAGCTGTCCTACGAGAGAAGTGAAACTCTTACGGGCCTCGTGACCGTAATTATGGGTCTTCTGTTGTTCTATCGCGATAGCGGCATAGTTCTGCTGGTAGTAGTGCAGCCGCTCTTCCAGGTTCTTTGCGGTAATGACCTCACCATATAGGGATACATTAATGGGTCCGACCACGTCAAGAATGTGGCTGATCACGAGCGGCGTGAGGGCAATGTCACCGTCGACAGGGCCGCCACCTTCCTCCTGAAATACCTGCATGGCCAGCCTGGCGGTGGTTGGAAAATCGCCGGAAAGGTTCGCATCGCGTAATCCAAAGTTGCCAAAATTCATCCAGCGGTACTGCGGTGGGGGGAGGCGCCCCAATTCTATACCATTGCCAGCGTAGTCGAGCAGGGCAACATCGCGCAAACTAAAAGGGGCCATACGCCCGTCCTGGATTTGCAATATGCCATACTGGCCGGTGAAACCGCCGCCGGGGCGCAGTTCGGCCCGGTCCATCGTCTGTACGAGGAAACGGCGATCGTGTCCAACGCCCAGCAGCCAGGAAACGATACTCACCAATCCCTGGGCTTGCACGATGGCATTGCGGGCTGTGGGTAACAGCGACAACGCAGAGGTTAATTGCGCCTTCTGCTTGTCGCTGATTGGCAAGTCTTTCAACTGCACCTGGCTCATCTGGAATTGTACATCGTCAATATAGTAGAGGGCGTGAACCATGGCACCTTCGATTGCCGTTATGTCTGACACGGTGATGAGCGGCTTGTTAGAGCCACTGGCAAGGGGCGAGCTATGAATAATGTTGGCGCCAAGTATGGCAACATTGCTCATCTCGCTGCCCATGCGCGATATATCCAGGCCGACCTGCACCAGTTTCTGTGCCATAGTCAGTTTACCGCCATACTCCGGCGCAAATTGCGTAATAGCATCCTGTACATCGGAGCGATTTACCAGTTGCTGTAACTCTATAAAATCGCTTTCTGCCTTGTTAAAATCATCCTGTGCCTGCTGTAATTTCGTTGCGTTCAGTGCCGCCATGGGATTGCTTTTAGCGACACTGAGCACGTTCTTGACATCTAGCAAGCGATCGACGCCGTCTGCGGCCAGCCCACGAATGTTGCTGTAGACACTGTAAGCAGCAAGGCCTATTCCCACCGGCATAACTATGGTGAGTATTATAGCTGCTACCAGGGAGATACTGAATATGCGACGCCACCGTTTCCGCTGCCGCTGCTGGCGTTCATCGCGCACCCGGCGTTTCCGCACCAGGCGCCGCTGCTGTACGCCCTTCTTGAAGGAAATATGGTATCGACCTTCAGGACAAAATGGCACCACAGCTGTAGTTAAATCAATTGCATCTACCACTTCAGCTTTAGAGGAAAGGACCAGGGCATGGACTTTGAGAGCCCTGCGCTTTCCTGTATCCTCGTCGTCTTCGGCCACTTCATCATCTAAAGCCTGTGCATCATCCAGGGGACTGTCGAGGTTCAACGCGATATTGGCGATCCCCGCTGTACCTGTCTGTTCTGGCGATTCCACTTCCTGGTCTACGGAGACATATTCAATTGCCGTTGGCTGCTTTTCTTCGGGTCTTGTCGGCACTGCTTCCGTAGGAATTGCTTCAATGGGGGCTGCTGCGAGATGTGATGCATCAATGGATGCCGGTTCGATAGGGGGAGTCTCACTTTGTGTGAGCTCGGCAGGTATCATCCCTGTGGATGGTGATTCGCCAGGCGCGGTCTCGGTCGTTTCTGCCTCGGCAGGCGCTGTTTCAGCAGACCCTTCATCCGGGGCTTCGGTTGCTATGGGGGATTCTGACGTGTGATCAACTTCAGTTACGCCGGGCAACAAGGCGCGAAAACCCCAGGGCCTTCCATCTTCATGTTGCATCAGGCATTGTCGAGCAAACTTCTCAAGGGTTTCCGCCGCGATATGATGCTTTAGTGAGATCTCGTCGATAGAATCTTCGGATGTGAAGTAATTTCGCATGGCGACATAAAATTTATTAAAACGTTTCTTTTCTCTTGCATTCAGCGCGTTGGTATCCACCTCTTCCCACGAAGAGATATCATGCACGTGTGTCGTTACTGCCGGGGTATCCTCTTCTCGTGTGTCGGGCAAGATTCACCTCCGCTCATTCATGCTTATGAAATGGCTTTTGACTTCCCCAGAATGGGTAGACTATTCTCTATCATCTCTATAATAAATGACGCACCAATAGACCAAAACATCACGATGAGATTGTAACATGTAGATAGGGCTATATAGAAGGGGGAAAGGTTAAAAACTCATTAATAGCCAGAGCCATCGAGGATATTGATATGCCTGGCACCATCGAGGATATTGATATGCCTGGCAGCCAGGAGCCTCTCCCCAGGTTGACTTTCTGCTGGCTACCACGCAAGTTCTGCTATTACTAATACGATGCTAGAGTCTAGTTTGTGACAAAAGCAATCACCCTTTGAGTATCCTCCTCAAGAACCTCCCTGTATAGCTCTCTTCGGCTTTCGCCACGTCCTCCGGCGTGCCTTGGGCAATCACCCTCCCACCGGCGTCGCCACCCTCCGGCCCCAGGTCGATGATCCAATCGGCCATCTTGATCACGTCCATGTTGTGCTCGATCACGATCACCGTGTTCCCAGCGTCTACTAACTTGTGGAGCACATCTAACAGGCGCTGGATGTCTGCAAAATGCAGCCCTGTCGTTGGCTCGTCGAGGATGTAGAGCGTTCGGCCAGTTGCCACGCGGCTCAGTTCCCTGGCGAGCTTGATGCGCTGGGCTTCGCCGCCGCTGAGGGTTGTGGCGCTCTGGCCGAGTTTGATGTAGTCGAGCCCCACAGCGTGGAGTGTCTGCAAGATGCGCGTAATCCTGGAGTGATCAGCGAAGAAGGCGAGTGCCTCCTGTACGTCCATGTCGAGCACCTCGGCAATGTTCTTGTCCTTGTAGCGGGCAGTGAGCGTCTCGTGGTTGAAGCGCATACCTTTGCACTCTTTGCAGGTGACCCACACGTCGGCCAGAAAGTGCATCTCGATCATGTTCTGGCCGTGCCCCTTGCAAGTTTCGCAGCGCCCACCAGGCACGTTGAAGCTGAAGCGGTCGGCTCCGTAGCCGCGCTTGTGGGCCTCCGGCGTGGCGGCAAAGACCCTGCGTATCTCGTCAAAGACGCCAGCGTAGGTAGCAGGGTTGGAACGGGGTGTGCGCCCTATCGGGTCCTGCGTGATGTTGATGACCTTGTCCAGTTGCCCCAGACCATCGATATAGTCATGTGGACCAGGTGTAACCTGGGTGTCATGCAATGCGCGCGTCAGGGCAGGGTACAGCGTGCCGTTAACGAGGCTGCTCTTGCCGCTGCCACTCACACCCGTGATGCAGGTCATCAGCCCCAGCGGGAAGCGCACATCGATGTGCTTGAGGTTGTGCATGCGCGCTCCCACGACGGTCAGCCAGTTGCTGGCTGGCTTGCGGCGCTGCCAGCCGTTGGGTGCAATGACCGCCAGTTCTCCGCTGAGGTAGCGACCGGTGAGCGAACCAGAATGTGCGGCGACGACTTCGGGTGGTCCTGCTGCGACAACCTCGCCCCCCAGTATGCCCGCGCCTGGCCCCAGGTCGATCAGCCAGTCGGCACTGCGCATGGTCTCAGCATCGTGTTCAACCACGAGCACAGTGTTTCCCATGTCGCGCAGTTGCAGCAGCGTGTCGAGCAAGGTGCGCTGGTCACGCGCGTGCAGGCCGATGCTCGGTTCATCCAGGACGTAGAGGACTCCTACCAACCCGCAGCCGAGCTGGCTGGCGAGGCGAATGCGCTGCCCCTCGCCACCGGAGAGGGAAGGCGCTGTGCGGTCAAGCGTCAGGTAGTGCAGGCCAACGTTGAGCATGAACTGTAGCCGGTCACGCGTCTCTTTCAGCGCTTCGCCCGCGATCTCGACCTGTTCGTCGCTGAGCCAATCGTAAAGGCTATCCACCCATTCCAGTACATGATCAAGCGCCATCGACCCTACTTCATGGATCCCTTTCCCGCCGAGGGTGACGGCCCGAGCCTCGGCAGAGAGTCGTGTGCCGCCACAGGTGGAGCAGGGCTGCTGGCTCATGAAGCTGGCGTACCAGCGCCGCGTGTGGTCCGACCTGGTCTGGCGGAAGAGGCGATTGATGTGGTAGATCAGCCCCTTGACAACGCGTGTGCTCTCGCCGGACCAACTGCCCTCGTCCCATTCGTTCTTGTGGGTGAAATGTATTCTCTCGTCGCCGGAACCATACAGAATAACGTCGCGGAAACTCTGTGGCAGGTCCTGCCAGGGCTGCTTAAGGTCCACCCCGTAATGGTCGGCAATGCCTTCCAGTTGGCCCAGCGGCCAGTTCGTCTTCTTCTTACGCAGGTTGCCGTACCAGCGCAGGGCTCCATCCAGGATCGAGAGCCGCGCGTCCTGCACGATGAGCGCGGGATCGACTTCTAGCTTTGTCCCCAGGCCATTGCAGTCGAGGCACATGCCGGCGGGCGAGTTTGAACTGAAGTGCTGCGATGTCATATCGGGAAAGCTCGTACCGCACTGCGAGCATACGCGCTTCTCGCTGGCTATTGTTTCATTGCCGCCTCCCAGGTCAACCACAAGCATGCCGTTGCCCAGGCGCAGTGCAGTTCGCACCAGCGTTACCAGTCCCGTGCTGAATGCCTGGTAGACATCCTCTGTTCCCGCCGGTACCTCCAGGCTCGCCACCAGCAGTTCTATGGTGTGCTTCCTGTCCTCGGCCAGGGTGATAGGTTCGTTGAGGTCTACCGGTGTGCCATTGATGCGAGCGTGCTGGTAGCCATCGCGCAGGCAGCGTTCAAGGACTTCAGTATGCGTGCCTTTGTGCTGGCGCACGATTGGGGCCAGCAAGCGGAAGCTGGTACCTGCGGGCAGGGCAGCCAGCCGCTCTGCAATCTCTGAGGGTCCCAGGGGTTGTATAGTGCTGCCACAGCGCAGGCAATGTGCGGTGCCGACACGCGAGTAGAGCAGTCGCAGGTAGTGCAGCACTTCGGTCACCGTACCGACCGTGGAGCGGGGGTTCTTGCTGACCGTCTTCTGCTCTATAGCAATGGCCGGGCTCAGGCCGCCGATGAAGTCAACTCTGGGCTTCTCGACCTTCTCCAGGAAGTGCCGCACATATGGCGAAAGGCTCTCGACGTAGCGCCGCTGCCCTTCAGCGTAAATGGTATCGAAGGCAAGCGAGGACTTGCCGCTCCCGCTGACGCCGGTGAGCACGACGAACTTGTAGCGCGGGATGGTCACGTCGATGTTCTTGAGGTTGTGTTGCTGCGCGCCGCGTACAACGATCTTGTCGGGCTCCAGGCTGCCTGCTGGTCTCTCGACGGCAGGATGGGAAGATCGAGGGCGGGATGGACGAGCATTGACCCCAGGTATAACATCGAACAACTCATTCCCCTGCCGGGTGACAGCAGCTACATCCTCCTTGGGAGGTGGTGGTGATCCTACGTCCTCTTTAGCATCAATTGCTGTATAAGACCGGGGCATATCCGAGTACCAGGTGCCCTCGTTCTCGTCGTCCTCCAGGTCCTGCAGGTAGCGTTCGACGGGGATGTAGATCTTTGGGTCGTTCTCATATATGTACCGTAGCTGGGGGAACCTATCATCGATATCCGCCATGAGTTCGGCGATAGAGTCAAGGTAGGCCAGGTCACCCGTGGTGAAGGTCTTCTGCTCTGCAAGGTCCCAGGGTCGATTCCAGGGCAGTAGTTCGACCTTGTTGAGCGACATCAGGTCCAGCAGCAGGTTGCCACAGATGAAGGGCAGGCCGCAGTGGGGGAAGAAGCCAAAGCTGCGCGAGTTGGCCTGCTTTGTACGGCATAGCTGCCAGGCTGCGCCAGCAAGTATGAACTGGTCGCGCGGCACGTCGCAGGGGTCGAAGTCAATATGCAGGTCGTCAAGCTGGATCTCGTCAAGCTGGGCGTCTACCAGCACCCAGCGCTGTTGACTGGCATTCCAGTACTCGCAAACCCAGTGGTCCCAGTTCCTGTGATCGTCAAAGTACGCGGCGAAGCCCACGCGCGCACGAGCTGCTATGCCGCAATGGCGCAGCATAGCGCAGGTCATGGTAGCAAAGGTCCGGCAGTTGCCGACGAAGCGCAGGTGCGGTGGGCGGGCGATGGTCAGGGGGCGTTCGTCCATTTCTTTGATGCTTGCCAGTATCTGTGCGATGGAGCGCAGGTGTACTTCATGGCGGCGATCGCTCCTTGTCTTCACATTGTACAGGCGGGCTGCATGGCTGTGCATGAGGAGGCCCTGCACGATCCTACTGAGCGCCGGTATGTCGCCGGGCAGGCTTGCAAACATCTCTGCGTGTTCGTGTGGGTCGGTCATGATTCCGGGTTCGGCGTAGTAGCTCAAGACGGCGGTGAGGACAGCAGTCATTCTGTGTGATCTCCCTTGGTGAATGATGAACGTCGTAGCATTGACAATGCTAGCATGCTATAGCTGACACCTGCTGTCATGATCTCCTACCTCTAACCTCTATCTTGTATCTAACGTAGATAATATGCTAGGGTTATAGGGGTAATGAAAGGTTTTTCCATGGCGTCAAAGACATCGCGTATCAATAGATTTTCGCAAATAGTGCGTTTCCTGCGGGTTTCGCGTCTACTTTTGTGGACGATCTGGGTTATTTATCGGGAACGCCGCCGCGTGATACGCGCTCGCGAACGCGGCAACTACGAGGTCCAGCCCAATGTAGAAGTGCTGATCCAGGTACTGGTGGTCTTCCGCAGGACTGCCGTGAAGCTCGGCGTATTGATGATTAAGCTGGGGCAGTTTCTCAGTTCCCGTGCAGATCTGCTGCCGGAACGGGCGCTCGAAGTGCTCAGTTCGCTGCAAGACGAGGTGCCTCCCGCCCCATTCAGTCACGTCGTTTCCGTCATCGAAACGGAACTGGGTAAACCAGTCGAGCAAATATTCAGTGTGCTGGAGCGTAAAGCCACTGCCGCCGCCTCGCTCGGTCAGGTCCACAAGGCTGTACTCGCGGCTACCGGGGAAGAGGTTGCTGTCAAAGTGCAGCGCCCCAACATCGATCAACTCGTACGCATGGATTTGAGCACCATCCGCTTTGTCATCTGGGTGATTAACCGCTTAGTCGACGTCGGTGAGTTTATTGACCTGATGGGCTTCTACCGGGAATTCAGGCGTACCATCTTTGAAGAAATAGACTATATCACTGAAGCGGCCAACGCAAAGCGCTTTCAAGAGATGTTCAAAGATAATCCCACCATCTCCATCCCCAGCGTCTATGATGACTACACGTCCCGGCGCGTCCTGGTGCTGGAGTGGGTGAATGGCATCAAGGTCAATGACTACCCCGCGCTTGAGGCAGCAGGTATCGACCGCCTTGAGGTAGCCAAACGTACCGTGCAGACCTATTTTTACCAGTTCTTTGAAGTGGGCTTTTTCCATGCAGACCCGCATCCTGGCAACATCTTTGTGCAAAAAGGTCCCCCGGGAGAAGGGCCGGTCATCGTCTTTGTTGATTTCGGTATGGTCGGCTCCCTCACCAAAAATATGAAGAAAGCGCTCAAAGACCTTTTCTTGGGCTTCCTATCGCGGGACTCGCATGGCCTGGTAAACGCCTTGCAGAGGCTGGGTTTCATCGGCGAGGGGGCGAATATGACAGCTATCGAACGCGGGATGGCGTTGATGATGGAGCAGTACTACGGTATAACGATGGGTGAAGCGCGCGATTTGGAGTTTCCCGAGGTAGCGCGGGACATAGAGTCATTGCTGTACGGCCAGCCATTCCAGGTCCCTGCGCAGTTCGCGTTCACTGGTCGAGCTGTGGGTACGCTATCGGGACTGGCAACGGGCCTCGCGCCGGAGTTTAACCTCGTTGATGTTGCCCTGCCATACGCGCAAAAGTTCCTCGGGTTGACCGCTGAGGGCGCGGGCCAGACGATCCAGCAAATCCTCAGCCAGTTGCTGGACACAGGTCGCATATTGTTGACGCTGCCAGGCTCACTGGAGCGCGTCGTCACAAAACTCGAGACAGGGCAGATCGAAGTCAGGCTCGCCGGAAGTGCGCAAAACGGCAGGTCACGCCGCCGTGGTCGCAGGCGGAACAACGGCACGGGGGCATTTTCCTGATGAATATACACCAACCTACCCCTGGTTGGTTCTGCCTTGGCCTGGCCGGTGTGACAGTCCTGGGGCTGCTGGTGAGGAGATGAAAGATCGCGAAAAATGGATCTTCTGCACACAGGTGCGTGTATGCCTTGCAGCTCTCATGTAGAATGACTGTACACTACATAATTAAAGAGATCGCATGCTCCAGCTCTAGAGTAGTGGGTGTAGCAGGAGTAGTGGGTGTACTTTAGCATGCAATGTAATTTAAGGAGATCGCATGCTCCAGAGGCTGCGTGCAGTTCGGCCCGCGAGGCTGAGCGCCATCGAGATAGCCGAGGGAGCGCTGCTGGCAGATATTGCCGTGGTGTTCCAACTACTCAGCATCTACCTGCCCATTGGCGGGGGCTATCCTGCTCTGATGGTTCCTATCCCCTTTGCGATACTAGTGTTGCGGCGCGGCCTCTACGCTGGCATCATGGGTTTCTGCGTCGCGCTCTTCCTCATCGTTGTACTGACCGGGCCGGCCAGCGCTGTGCTCATGGGACTGGAAGCGGGGGCTGGGCTATTTCTCGGTGTGACCATGAAGTACCGCCTACCCGATTTTCTCCTGGTACTGCTGGGTGTGACGTGCTGCGCTTTCCTGGTTTTTGGCGTTATCCTGCTCGCTAACATAGTGGCTGGCGTGCCTTTCACCAGAATGATCATATCTATCCACAAGAGCTACCTCAATGGCCTCATTGTCCTGGGATTCATCTCGACCCATGTTGGTCTGAGCGGCTGGTGGCAGCACAGCGCTTACCCGTTCCTGCTTTCGCTTACGCAGGTAATCCTCACCTACTGGCTGCTGGTCGTTTTCCTGGTTACATGGACCGTTTTATGGCCCGTTGTCATCGTGGTCTATTTCATTACTAATTTCTTCGTACGCCTGCTGGGCTATGATGTGCGCCCATTCCCTGGGGGTGTCATAGACAGGTTATTTCACTGGATACTGCGGCTTATCATCCGGCTGGCCGTCAGGCTAGGGCTGGGGAATTACTGGTTGACGCGCTCTCTGATCAAAGAGGTGCGCCTGCAGGGGATGAGGGGACAGGAAGCAAAGACATGAACGACTTTCCCCTCATCGATATCCAGCACGTCACCTATACTTATCCCGATCAGCAGAGCAAGCGAGTGGCTGTACGAGAAGCTTGCGCGGCCGTCTATCAACAGGTTGCCTCGCTGCCTGCGTTGCAAGATGTGAGCCTCCAGGTAGGGCGCGGAGAATACGTCGTGATACTGGGTCATAACGGCAGCGGTAAATCGACGCTGGCGCGCCACTGCAATGCCTTGCTTACACCTGGGAGTGGGCGTGTGCTGGTAGGAGGAATGGATACGGCCGATCAGGCCAACCTGCGTGCCATTCGCGATATAGTTGGCATGATTTTCCAGAATCCTGATAACCAGATCATCGCTACTGTGGTTGAGGACGATGTAGCCTGGGCCCTGACGGTGCGCGGCCTGCCCGCTTCACTTATCCGCGAGCGCGTCGCCTATGCCATGATGGCGGTAGGCATTACTGACATGGGCAAACTGCCGCCGCACCAGCTCTCCGGTGGGCAGCGCCAGCGCCTGGCGATTGCCGGGGTCCTGGCACTGCGTCCGCAGTGTATTATTGCCGATGAAGCCACGGCACAACTCGATCCGCTCTCGCGCATGGAAATTGTGACATTGCTCCACCAGCTCCGGCTAGAATACGGCCTGACGATTATCCAGGTCACCCATTTACTGGAGGAGGCTGCGCTGGCAGAGCGGGTTGTAATAATGGAGCAGGGACAGGTTGTAATGGATGAATCCCCGGCCACTGCCTTCGCTGACCTGGAGAGACTGCGCCGCTTGAAGTTAGCCATTCCCGAACCCGTCGAGCTGGCCGCTCGCCTGCGTGCCGCGGGCATCGCAATTTCACAGGAGGCTTTGACGACAGAAGCTATCGCAAGGGAGCTTGCGCATTGACGGACCCGATTATCATCACCAAAAACCTAGCGCATACCTACCAGTCGGGTCCGCTTTCGCAGGCCGCGCTGGTCGATATCACCCTGGAGGTCGCACGAGGAAGCTGCGTCGGCATTATCGGCGTTACCGGCTCGGGCAAGTCGACGCTCGTGCAGCATTTCAATGGCTTGCTGCGCCCTACCTCCGGCACTGTCATCGTCGATGGGCTGAATATGAACGCGGCAGGCGTGGACCTGGCCCAGTTGCGCCAGCGAGTGGGCATGTTGTTCCAGTTTCCAGAGGCGCAACTCTTCGAGCGCACTGTCTTCGCAGATGTTGCTTTTGGACCCCGGCGTATGAAACTGGGTCGGCACGAAGTGCGAACTCGCGTGATCCGTGCGCTGGAGACGGTGGGCTTGCCGCCTCATGACTACGCGCAGCGTTCACCTTTCGAACTGAGCGGTGGGCAGATGCGGCGTGTTGCCCTGGCGGGAGTCCTCGCGATGTCGCCATCGATTCTCATCCTTGACGAGCCAACCACGGGACTGGACGCTGAAGGACGGGCCGAGTTCTATTCTTACCTGCGCCGTATCCGGGAGAAACAGGGTGTCACCATCGCTGTGATCTCGCATGACATGGCCGAAGTGGCGGCGCTTACCGATTGGCTCTTTGTCCTGTACAACGGGCGCCTGGTGCTTCAGGGAACGCCGCGCACCGTCTTTAGCCAGGGCGATCAACTGCGGGAGTGGAGGCTGGCAGTGCCGCCGCTCAGTGAACTGCTGGCGGCACTGCGCAGGCAAGGTCTGGCCATTCCTGAAGAGGTCTTCACGCTCGAGGATGCCTTCACCTTGTTGCAACAGGTATATAAAATGCCACGGACGCGCAAGCTATGATGATCTTCAAAAACATCCCCATAGGCACTTACCTCCCTGGCAATAGCCTCCTGCATCGCCTGCAGGCCAGGACGAAGCTGCTGCTCTTTCTCTGCTTCATCATATGCCTGTTCGTGGCAAATCATCACCAGTGGCGCTTCGCGCCCTATATTGCCATACTATTACTGCTATGTACAGGTATCGTCCTGTCAGGTATTCCACCCCGCGAGTTATGGCAGCGCATGTGGCTGCTGGTGCTGTTCTCCATTACTGGCGCTATCTTTACACTGCTCGCGCCGCCGGTGACGGGGCAAAAAGTCCTCGCAACATTCGGCCCGTTCCCGTTCCCACTTGTCCAGGTCTACGGAGCAGCGCTGGTCTATAGCCTGTTGCTTGCACTCTATATCCTCGCGTTACTGCTGCGCACTCCGGCTATGCGCCGCTTGCGCCAGCACCTCTGGTTTCGCTTAAGTGGTGCAGCACTTGTAGTGATCACCACGAGTATACTGGGCAACCTCTGGCTTACCCAGGTTACATCCAGGAGCTTAGTGGTTGGTCCCGTTCTAGTGACCTACGACAACGTCTGGTTCCTCCTGTCCGGCTTTACCTTCTTTCTTGTGCTCTACACGCTTGCGCTGCTGCTGACTATGACGACTACACCGGTTGCCCTGATCGAGGGTATGACGCTCCTGCTCACCCCCCTGCGCTGGCTGCGCTTACCCGTCGATGATTTTGCCTTGATGACATTGCTCGCGCTGCGCTTTATTCCTATGCTGATAGAGGAGATAGAGCAACTGGTGAAGGCCCAGGCTTCGCGAGGAGCAGATTTTTCGCGCGGCACGGTCCGCGAGCGCTTGCAGAGCATATCCGCGTTATTTATACCTTTCATGCAAGGGACGCTGCGCCGTGCCACCGAGCTTGCGACGGCGCTGGAGGCGCGCGGCTACCAGGGCGAGGAACGTCCAACGCCGCTGCACGAGACCTCGCTGGGGATAATGGATTATACGGTACTGGGCGTGGTCGTGCTTGTCATGGCGGGATCACTGCTGGTATAACCGGATTCGTCCCCCATAATTACGCCGTCGGCCGGACCAGCGTCCAGCCGCCTTCCTCCAGGCGCTCGGCCAGCCCCTCGCGCTCCAATTTTATCAGGTGCGCCTCCACCGACCAGGCCGCCACGCGATGCAGTCGCGGGTCCACGTCGGTGTAGATGCGCTGCACCATTTGGGGAATGGTTGCGCCGGGAGGCAGCACCTCCAGGGCCTGTAAGACCTGCTGCTCGCGCTCCACGCGGTGGGCGATGTACTCCTTGAGCTTCGCCTGGGGCTCGCTAATAATTGGGCCATGAGCCGGCACAATCTCGGCTATATCAAGCGTTTGCAGGCGCTTGAGGGTATCGAGGTACTCCTGCATGTCCCCTTCCGGTGGAATGATGACTACGGTCCCGGCGCCCGCCACAATGTCACCGGCGAAGAGCGTGCGCCGCTGCTCCAGTAGGTAGCAGTGATGGTCGAAGCGATGGCCGGGAGTATGGATGGCGCGCAAAGTATCATCACCCACTGGAAACTTTGTGCCGTCTGCGATCTCTTCGTCGGCCATGGGCACTCCTTGGCGACTGAAGGCATAGATTGGCGCACCTGTACGCCCGCGCAGCGCTATCGCCCCATCGATGTGATCGTGATGTCCATGGGTAATCAGGATGCGGCTAATACCACCACGCCGTTCTCCTTCCCGTACGATAGCATCAAGGTAGGCAGCATCGTCGATCGCCGGATCGATCACGGCTGCGCCGCTGGCCTGATTACCAAGAAGGATGGTGTTAGTGCCAGGCCCGGTCATGATCGATGGATTAGGGGCAAGGATGATCGTATAGGCATGTTCCATGCTCAGTCTCCGTTCTAAATTATGCTCTGATTATATTGTCTGGCACGTCCCAACCGCTGTCGAGGTCGCCGGGCAGGTACACTCGTCGCTTGCCGTCTTCTTCAATTACTATGGGCATGTTGGTCGGCACGGGGTGCGTTGTGGTAGACGCCAGCGCCTCTTTTACGCTGCTAAATGCTGCCAGGTCGCGCAGCTGGTGAATCGTGGCAAAGACAAGTGGGAATGCACCACGTTTATAGCGCTCCAGGGCCTCGGCAGGCGCAATCCAGGTGCCTTCGCTCGTCTCCAGGCGATCATGTGCCGCCTGCTGCTCGGCAGGGGCAGTTGTGAGAAAGAAGTGCGTATCGAAGCGCTTGGGCATAGCCTCGGGTGTAATCCAGTGCGCAAAGTAGCCCAGGTGATCGGTGGCCAGCGTTAATTGCTCGGCATGTGCCATCTCGACCAGCGAGCCTTTGCGCTGGTTGAACGCCTGCCGGTACGCATCAAAGCGGTCCATGTTCTGCTTGTTGAAGGCAAGCATGACTCCCAGTGTATAGGCCAGCAGCACACCGGCCTCCTCGAAAAGTTCGCGTATGGCTGCGGCCCTCAATCCTGTCCCCAGCGCAGTGAGTCCTTCGGGATCGGCTGCCATTGGCGCTACAGGCGTACAGACGCCTTCCGCCTTCTCCGCGCTGCGGTCATCTGCTGAGACGGAGCCACCTGGAAAGACGTATACATCCGGCATAAAGTCGCTCTGGATGACTCTTCGTACCATAAATACTTCTATTCCCTGCTCTGAAGCACGATCACGCAGCAGCATAACTGCCGAGGATGATCTGGGCTGAACTGCCATGAAAATTTCTCCGTTCCTTGAGTCGGGAGACCACTAACCCGGTCTCCAGGGGAAGTAGCTTTGTCTCTCCTGTTAGATGCTAGTATAGTATCCTCTGAACCGGGTGAGCGCAAGTCCGGCGCGTTGACTATCACCTCTTTTTCAGAATTTGGGAATAGATTCAGGTTGGTTTGCCGCTTCCGATCAGGCTGAAAAGAATAGACTTCAGTATGCTATGATGATCAAGCGACCAGAAGTTGACCATCTCATTCGCTATGTCGCTGAATTCAAACGTCAGGTGGCTCTGACAATCGAGGGAACGCTTATGTGTAGAAACATCAAAACACTCTTCAACTTCGAACCGCCTGTGACCGAGGAAGAGATTCGTGCGGCCTCGTTGCAATTCGTGCGAAAGGTGAGCGGCTTCAACAAGCCATCGCAAGCCAACGAAGCTGCATTCCTTGCTGCCGTTGACGAGATAGCAGCAGTCTCCAGCAACCTTCTCAGGTCGCTTGAGACGAACGCACCACCGAGGAACCGCACAAAGGAGGCTGCCAAGGCGCAGGCACGTGCTGTTCAGAGGTTTTCTAAGTAATCCTTTACGTTCAGCTAGCAGGAAAGGAAGTGAAAAAATAACATGGGAAAAGTTATTGTCGGTGCAACCATGTCACTCGACTGGTTTATGAATGACCGCAATGGTGATGTGAGCCGTCTGTATCCGGATTTTGAAGCATTGCGAAGAACAGAGATGCTGCAAGAAGAAATACAGACGACGGGTGCCGTGGTGATGGGTCGACGTGCCTACGACATGGCAGAGGGGGATTTGACGGATTACGAATTTCAAGTGCCGATCTTTGTCCTGACCCATGCTATTCCAGAACAGGTGGTCGAAGGAGAGAACGACCAGTTGACGGTGACCTTCGTCACGTATGGCATCCAAAGTGCGATTGAGAAGGCCAAAGCCGCTGCAGGTGACAAACAGGTCATGGTGATAGGCGGCGCGAAGACCGCTCAGCAATGCCTACGAGCCGGGCTGGTTGACGAGATCCATATGGGCATCATGCCTGTCCTCTTTGGTGAAGGTCTTCGCTTTTTCGAGCCTGGCGGCAATGAGCAGTTGGAACTGGAACGAACAAGGGTATTTGAGTCCCCGACGAGAACCGATCTGTGGTTCCGCGTCGTCACATAACAACTAGGGGAGAATCAGCATGAGAAAAGTCATGGTATCCATGATGGCAACACGTGATGGCAACATGTGCTCCGCACATGTTGAAATGCATGTGCTGCCACTGACGAGCAACACCATACAGATGAGGCAGAACGGAGGGAACAGGCCATGAGCACTGGAGGATTGTCCAAGGCGCGGCTCGGCCGCATGCACGAGGTCATGGCCGGCTATGTCGAGCGCGGTGACGTGCCCGGTCTCGTCACGCTGGTCAGCCGACGGGGCGAGGTGCATGTCGATGCGATCGGCATGAAGGCGGTCGAAGGCCTCGATCCGATCCGGCGCGACACCATCTTCCGCATCTCCTCGATGACCAAG
>WNFC01004354.1_pt1 | contig 15406 bp, 16 predicted proteins | sample 5400541 | NCBI WGS metagenome assembly WNFC01 (sample SAMN13153342, study PRJNA577476) | soil metagenome | isolation source: 120 cm saprolite under Douglas fir tree site 2 hole 2 replicate 1 | place: USA:California | collected 2015-04-18
GCCCAGCGGTTTGGGTGTTCTCTCTGTGCGGTTTTCATCGCCTGTTTGCAACGAAGCCGGTCAGTTCCGAAACCAGCAAAGCAGAACCTCGGTCAAGTGGCGACCATAGTTCTATCCGGGACTCGTGGCCCATGGCTTTTTCTGGTTATCCGAGAGGGCCTAGGGTCGGGTGTGAGACTAGGTGCCCGAAGCACACAGCGCCTAACTAATCGGCTGAGACTCGCTCTCGAACCAGAGTGTCTCGAGAACCCCACGGCCACCGCCAGAGAAGATCCCCGGGATGGAGCGGACTCGGTCAGAGACACTCAAGCTGTTTGTGGTTTCAGATGTTGGGCGTCGAAGCACACTCCTCTCTTCCACACGATCAGAACGATCGTGGCAATCTTCCTCGCCAGGGTCAGCCGCGCCATTTCCGGTCGCATGCCCCTGGCCAACAATTCCGCATAGAACTCCGCGAAGGGACCGGGCTTAGTCGCGGCGACAACCGCCGCACCTTTGAACAGATTCTTCAGATCGTGATTGTAATTTCTGTTCAGCCCGCGAATCTCGACCTGCTTCTTGTTCCGTTCGAGCTGTCCTTTCACAAGGTGGTGATCAGCGCTGCTGCTCGTTTCGATGCCGACACCGCCATAGGTCCATAGCTGCCGCTTGGTGCGAAACCGGTGCGGGGTCTGCAGGATGCCCAGCAACGCAGCCGCCCGGATCGGACCGATCGAGGGGATCTGGCAAAGCAGTTTCCACGCCTTGTGTTTCTTGCTCTCCGCCAGCAGATCTCTCCGCACCTCCTGGCGCAGACATCGCAGCGCATCGAGTTGCTGGTAGTAAAACTCCGCTCGCCGGCGCACCCCCGGTTCGCTGATCTTCGCAAGCCACTCGGCACGATGACGAGACGCATAGACCTGCTTGCCCGTACAAAGGATGGCCCAACTGCGATAGATGGCCTTCACGCGGGTCATAACTCGGCTGAGATCTCGGGTGATGGTCAGATAACTGCGCACCAGTTCCTTCAAGGTCCGCAGGCCATGGTCTCCGTGATAGACCGAGCGCAGTTGATTGTTGTGCAGCGGTTCGGCCAGCTTGCGGGCGTCCACGCGGTCATTCTGGTTGCCTTCCTGCAACAAGGCATTGCGACGCGGATCGCAGACCACCACTTTCGTGACATGGGGCTTCAGGAGGTCGTACAACCAGGCGGCCCAGGTTCCTTCCTCAAACGTGACCTGCACGTCTCCGCGTAGCCCATCGAAAAACTGCAGGATCGTGCTCGCTTTCGTCTCGATGACACATTCCATCACGATCTTGCCGGCAGCATTTCTGACCGCGATCGAAATACTTTCCTTGTGCACATCCATGCCGATATATTTAGTGCTGGTCATAGGGGCGTTCCTTTCTGGAGAGGTTGAGCTCAACACTCAAAACCTACTCCACAAGGGGCGCCCTTTTATATTGCGTCGGGTTACCGGACAAGTCGGGTTACCGGACAAGTGCCGTACCAGGACTTGGTTCCCTTGATTAGCGGGTATTTGAAGCGTTGGGGCCAACCGTCTTTACCTACTATTGCGACTTCGTGCGGTTCACTGGTTTCATTTCCTGGTTGGCGGGCTGAACTGTTTCCGGTGCGGTTCCATTCGAGATGGACGATTGCCGAAGTGCTTCCAGTTTCTTCATCGCCTCGAACCGATTCTGGTCGAGAACCTGGGCGTAACGAGGGACAATCTGAGTCGATGCGTGCCCCAGCATCTGAGCAATTGTTATGGGAGAAACGCCAGCCGCCGTCATTCTAGATGCAAATGTGTGTCTCAGATTGTAGATTGGGAAGAACGGAATTCCCGCTTTCTTCAGTGCGCTTGCCCAGGCCTTCCGACCGCCCTGCAATGGGTGCCTCCGATTTGAAAGATTGGGGAAGACCCATTCCGAGTATTCTGGACCAACCAGATTCCTCCACTTTAGCAGTTCCGATTTGCAGGTGACTGAAAGCGGAACGCTCCGTATGCCCGCTCTGCTCTTACTCTTCTCTACGCGAAGGGCGCAGTTGAGCAGGTCGATGTCTTCCCAGCGCAAACCCTTCATCTCTCCGGTTCGCATACCAGTCTCGACACCCATAACGGTCAGAACACGAACCCTAGGTGGTGCTACCGCCAACAATTTCTCCTGCTCCTCAAAACTGAGGATATGGGGCTTCCTTCGCTCGCGGGTCTCATTCGCGAAAAACTTCCCCAAATCGAATGGACTCCTTCCGATGTATCTCTCTCGCTCTGCCTGTTTAAGAATTTGAGCGAGGAACCTCAAGTCCCGATTGATCGTGGCCACTTTCACCCCATCCTCACGCCGAGCCCGCTTAAATTCCTCTATTCGTGTCGCCGAGATATGGTCCACCCGAGAGTCTCCGAAAAACGATTCGAGGTTCGCCTTTGACGATTTGTACCGCCGACGAGTGTTTGGGTGTTCAACAGATTCGAGGTACTTTTCCGACCATTCCTTGAGGTGCGGCGCTTTCTTGAGGAGCGAGTACTGCCCTTGAGCAATCTCGGTGCGCCAAGCATCCTGGCGTTGCTGCGCCACTCTCTTATTGGTGCTGGCAGTTGTCTTGCAGACCTGGCGGCCATCGACCATGGCAGTCATCCACCACACTTTACTTTGGACAAGGGTTCCGTCGTTCCGCCGCCATCTTCTTAGATACAGCCCCATCTCGTTGCGAGACCTCCCTTCTCACGGGTCGCGTGTCGGTGGCTGATTTCGGTTTGCGTATCCTTCCTATAAAGGGGACTGTTCGAGAACGAGACGGTCACCGATTAAAACGAGTGATGTTCCTTCAGCAGAGGTGCCTGGCGCTCCCGTCTCAAGGGAGAATTGAAAGACATGAGTGACCGGAAAGGTTCCGTTAAAACCCTTGCAAACGCGATTTTTGGAATCCCTAATCATGAGCCCTTTGTAAGCCCTTCAAAAGAAACGGGATAAGAAGACCAATTTCGCCATTCTTGGGGCTTTTGAAAAGTAATGTCTTCAAAAATGAATCGCCTCACTTTAAACTCGCCTGATACACGGTCCACATGGCTGCTCCCATCTGCTTTGATATCTGGCTCAGCGTCATTCCCTTCGATCGAGCAATGCGAACCCTCTCAACTTCTGCTGCCGTCAATCTTTTGCGCGGAGGCCGTCCCAGTCTTGTACCTCTCCTAACTGCCTCGCGAAGACCATTTTTCACACGTTCGCTAATCAATGTTCTTTCCCATTGCGCCATCGCACCAAAGATGTGAAACGCCAACTCTCCGCCTGCCGTTGTCGTATCAATTCCTTCTGTGGCGCTGATGAAGTCAATTTTCAGTTGTTTGAATTCGTCAAGCGCGGTGAGAAGGTGGCGAAGGCTTCTTCCAAACCGGTCAAATCTCCAGACCACCACGCATGTAAATTTGCCACCCCTCGCGTCCGCCATCAGTTCATCCAATGCTGGTCGGGAGTTCACAGTTCCTGAAACCTTGTCCTTGTAGACCTTGAACACTTCCCATCCCCGGCTCTTCACATATTGTTTCAGTTCGTTTTCTTGGGCCGCAGTGTCCTGTTCCAGCGTGCTGACTCTTGCGTAGACTGCGGCTCTTATTTTCTTGACCATCGGCTGCCTCCTTTACTACTAGGTATATATAGTTTATTTACCCTAATAGTAAAGGCCAAGCCTTTTGTCTGTTCGGGTTGTTCGTTGTGCCCTCGGAGAAACGAAATGCCCGCGCTTTCGCCGGACTTTGTCGGGTTTTACTGGACTTTCGTTTTTTGATTCTTTGTCGAATTTTGTTGGGTGTTCGTTTCCTCCACTCCCCGCAGCAGCTTTGTCCCGGGAATTTTGGGGACTTTACGGAACTTTGGGGAACTTTACGGAACTCTGGAATTTCACGGCTTTCTGCGTCTTTCCGTGTAATTTCAGAAATCCCGTGTAATTGTGGACTTTTGTGGACTTGCGGAAAATTCCGCAGTTCGCTGGACTTCGTCGGGTTTTATCGGGTTTTGCCGGACTTTCAATTCCAGCTCCTTGTCAGCGCTTTCCCCTTTACGCCGCATTGTCCCTGGCCCTTTTCCTCTCTCTTGCCAGCCACTGAGGGTCCTGGGTCGGAACAACTTTTTCTGCAAGCCATTGCTCGATGTCACTTTGGCGAAATCACACGCAACGGGAAGAAAGACGCACCACCGGGATTCGTCTCTGACTCACCCAATGGTAGAGGGTGCCAACCGAGAAGCCGGTAATCCTTGCAACATCTTGGATAGTCAGTAGCTTTTTTTCTTCCATGGCCTAAAGTCCGTTGCGTGAAATCGGCCTCGAAATTCGCCACAGTTGAGTCTGAGGACGCAACCTGCCCGCATTACGAAATAACCGAGCAGCCCATTGATCCGGTCATCTAGTTCTCTGGTTCGAGCCCAACCTCCAGAGATGTCCCTCCAGCGACGCTCCCACGTATCCTCGAAGCCCCGCCAATCAGCTACAAGAACATGGAAGAGGATCTTGCCGTCACGCCGGTACTCCTCCAGCCACAGATAATCCCGAATGCCCGGTCCGCCCGGTCCCGGTCCAACTTGGATTTCCTGAATCCATTGCTCCAGGCATTCCTGAGCAGTGGCGGGAATCTTCTTCCAGCCTTCCCGACAATCTGGGTCCGTCTCGGCGCGGATGCTTTCCCAAAGCTTCTCCCATGCGCCAGGTTTCCGGTGCCTTTCGGGGACATAGCCAAGCGTCACGAACCAATTGAAATTATTCGAATTCACTACCTCCTCGATGAAATTCAGAAAATTCTTTTCCTCCATTGAAGACTCCTGCCCTGACGTCGAGTTCGAAATCACTGCTTGGATACTTTTGGATACTTCTGCCTTGCAAGTGATGGCGAATCAATTGGCTTCATCCGACCTCGAGCCTAGCCTCAGCCGCCTTGCGTCAGGAGCCGGGTTTGCAAACGGCCCTTCGGAAACAGGGTTATTCACGAGCGCCCTCTAGCACAGTGAAAGTCACGTTTAGGGCCGTTTTAACAGGCTCTTGGGACACCGCTAGGTACCAATAGGGCGGGTCAAGAGGGGTTTTGGGGGGTGGGATACGGGAAATACAGGGGGAAAGGGGTTTGCAACCGGGAAAACGGTGGTTTGCCGAAATTTCCGATTTCACACTGGTTCGCCTAAAAACGACATAGCAACTCCGTTTTCTACTTTTTCCTTGACCTTTCAATTTCAATATTGTTTGTGGATTGGGAATACTAGAAGTTAGGCTTACTCCCTCAAGTCGTCGCAGATTCACTCGTAATGCTTCACTGCCTCTCGAATCGCTATTTCGCGCGTCGCGTACGGCCCACGCTCCCCGCAGTGCTCGGCCTCACATTGCCAGGTTCCCATCGTGCACCCGCCTATGCGCTTACCCGTACGATTGGTCTATCAATCGTCCTATTGAATCACGGAGAGGTCTGTGATTTTACAACGTGAGGAAGTCGCCTGACTATGAATGAATCCCATATTCATCCCCTTTACAACTTGCGTGGAGTTCGCCTCTACAATCTTGTAGATAGTCTGTGTATTGGAATCGATTTCGGTGCCGCTTCCGGCCGAATGAGTACACTTGATTTCGAAATCCTTGAATCGGTATTGCGTAGGATTTGTCACAGTAAAATCTGCAACCATGACATTTCCGAAACCTTCTTTCCTCCACGTAAAATCCACCTTAACATCCCTCAGCAATAATTCTTTGGGGTCAGTGGGCGTGGATGGAGAGTCCGAATCGCTACTCGAACTGCCCGTGTTCCCTCGCTGATGGGTCAGACCAATCAGGCTCCCAATACACAATAGAATCATAAGAACAGCTACTCCCCAACCGACTTCGGCGCCTCGCACAGCCTCCTTGCCGCGTTGCCACTTTCGCAGGTTGGAGATTATGTACGCGGCCCCGATTCCAAAAGCAATTGTCGTGCCTGTCGCGCGAGTACCAGCGTCCGCGTGCAGTGTCACGGCATTGAAGACTAAATACAGAATAAAGCCTGTGAGAAATCCTTTTATTGCTAAGCGCCCGCCGCGCTTTGGTTCGACCATTACCACCGTGGTGACTTTCGCCGCAGTTGGTAAGGTGCCAGTGTGTGGACCCTGACTCAGAGCCCCACAAGACGAACAAAACTTTGCGCCTTCCTGGATTGCTTGACCGCAAGTTGAACAGTAAGGCATATAAACTCCTCAATTCTGATGACTAATGGTTTCCCGCAATCTCTGCAATAGTTGGACATCGCTACTCCTTTTTGCGGTGGGGACGCAACTGGGCGTATAAGATGTCTTGTGGTTCGACAACGTGGCGCGCTTGGACAACTGCTGACGCACTCAGGCTGAAAGGTGGAGATCGGAGTGGGAGTCCGCTGGCCATTCAGTCTCCAGAGCTCGACCAGGGCGAAGTAGCCTTCAGATCCTTCGCAGAAATTGCGATCACCGCCCTGTTGAGACAGGCATTCCTGACCGGCAGTGAAATCAAAATAGAATGCGAGTCAAGTTGCGAGAAAGGGCTTGACTCTGGACCATACTCCAGGGTGTAGCTTCTAGAAAGGAGCCAAGGTAATGCAAATTGGAGTCGTCGCAAAAAGGATTGGGGTTAGCGTTGACGCGATTCGCTTTTACGAGCGCAATGCCTTGCTGCCACGGCCTCCTAGGACGCAGGGGGGCTTCCGCCAGTATGGCGAAAATGATGTCGAGACGCTGGCTTTTATCCGCCGCGTGCAGGGTCTGGGATTCAAACTCAGCGAGATCCAAGGTCTCTTGAATTTGCGCGGGAATCGCTTGCAACCGTGTGCGCAGGTTCGCCGCCGATTGGAAGAAAAGCTCTTCGATGTACAGCAGAAACTTGCCGATCTCCAGAAGCTGGAGCACGAGCTCCGTTTGGCTCTACGTAGTTGCAACAAAGAACTGCGCAAGCGCACGACTCATTGCCCAATTTTGAGAGCGACAGACAAGCATAAGCCGGAGAGTAACAAGTGAGAGTTGAAAGGCTTCACGCGCATCAATGTTCGCATCATTCTGGAGCGTTAGGCTGCTCAGGAGAAACCTGATGAAGGAAAGATCTCTCGCAATTGGCTCAACTCTAGCTGCGTTTTTGGCCTCGCTCTGTTGCCTGGGTCCGTTGCTCTTGGGTGGTGCGGGACTAGGCGCAGTATTCGTGGCAACGTTCGCTCCTCTGCGACCCTACTTTCTTGCAGTAAGTGCAATTCTATTGGCTGGAGGATTTTATTTCGTCTACCACAAATCAAAAGCTGGGGAAGCGTGTGCGGGAGAGACGTGCGCACCGGAGAGTGGTACTCGCCGTCTGGCGAAGCCCCTGCTCTGGCTGGCGACGCTCGCGGTCGCGGCCCTGGCTTTTTTCCCATCCTACGGCGTCAAATTGGTCGGCAAACCTGCCGCTGCGGCAGCGCCGATCTCTTCGGCAACTCTCCAAACAGCGGAGTTGAAGATCACTGGCATGGATTGTCCGGTCTGCTCTGGAGTGATTCAGCGAAAGCTGCTCGAAACGCCTGGGGTTGTGAAGGCTGAAGTGCGGTACCCGGCTGGCTCGGCAACAGTACAATTCAACCCCTCCCAAACCGACACCACCAAACTGATCGCAGCTGTGAAAGATACGGGGTACAAGGCAGCAGTTTTCAATTCTGCACAAGAATGAGGCGATTGCAGTATATGAGCAATGCCTCCGAGCGGAATATGGATTCCTCCCGTCGGACCTGAATGCTGAGAGAAAGGCATGACGAGAAAATTTGACCTAGTCGCCATTGGAACAGGGTCAGCGGCGTCGGCAGTGGCGTCGCGGTGCCGCTCTGCTGGGTGGCAAGTTGCGATTGTCGATTCGAGGCCGTTTGGGGGAACGTGTGCGCTGCGCGGATGCGACCCCAAAAAGGTTCTTGTCGGTGCTGCGGAAGCCCTTGACCGGGTCCGCCGAATGAAGGGCAAAGGAATTCAGGCCGAGCGACTTCAAATTGATTGGGGGGAGTTGATGTGTTTCAAGCGGTCTTTCACCGAGCCGGTTCCCAAAAACCGGGAAGAGGAGTTTGCGAAAGCGGGGATCGCGGCGTTCCATGGCCGCGCTCGATTCGTTGGCCCATCCTCCGTTCAAGTGAATGACGACGTATTGGAGGGACGCCATGTCGTCATCGCAGCGGGGCAAAAACCGGCGGACTTGAAGATCCCCGGAACGGAGCACCTTACGACGAGCGACCGGTTCTTGGAACTGGATGAACTTCCAAAGCGGATTTTGTTCATTGGAGGTGGGTATATCGCGTTTGAATTTGCTCACGTGGCCGTGCGTGCCGGAGCAAAAGTCACCATCGTGCATCGCGGTCTGCGTCCCCTCCCGCTCTTTGACGCCGACTTGGTCGACCAAATTGTGAAACATACTCGCGAGCTCGGAGTTGATGTTCAACTCGGGACCGAAGTCGTAGGTGTTGAAGGCGGCTCCGGCCAACTAATTGTCCGGGCCTCTGCTTCTGGTCAGCAGCACACATTTGAGGCAGACATGGTGGTCCATGCTGCGGGTCGCGTACCTGAAATTGACGACCTGAATTTGGATGGCGCAGCAGTAGAGAGGAACAAGCGGGGCGTGACAGTGAATGAATTCCTGCAGAGTGTATCGAACCCGGCTGTGTATGCAGCGGGCGACGCTGCGGCAAGCGGAGGCCCGCCGCTCACTCCCGTGGCAAGCTACGACGGCATCATCGTAGCGGCGAACTTGTTGAAGGGGAATCACCAAAAGCCGAACTATCTGGGCATTCCGACAGTGGTCTTTACGATTCCGCCCTTGGCTTCTGTGGGACTCGGTGAAAGCGAGGCACGCGAGCAAGGTCTGAAATTCCAGGTCAAGAAAGAGATGACCTCCAACTGGTATTCATCTCGCCGCGTCGCGGAGAAGTATTCCGGGTTCAAGGTTCTCGTCGAGGAAGGCACGGATCGCATCCTGGGAGCCCACCTGCTTGGCAGCGAGGCCGAAGAAGTAATCAATCTCTTCGGGGTAGCAATGCGGTCGGGGATGCGCGCCGCCGATCTCAAACACATGTTGTTTGCCTATCCGACGCACGGATCAGATCTGCCGTACATGCTGTAGAAACTTCAAAGGAGACTACGATGCGAAATAGGAAAACTCTCTTGTTTAGCGGGTTGCTGGCACTCCTGATGCCGATGGCAGTATTCAGCCAGGAGCCGTCAAAGCCAGCACAATCTGGAACGGCCAAGCTGCAGGTCATTCAATGCGCGCTGAAGGTCAGCGGCATGACCTGCGGAGGCTGTGCCGGAATGGTGGAGAAAAGCTTGCTCAAGCTGAATGGTGTGGCAACAGCCAAAGTGGATTACAAGACGGGCGAAGCACAAGTCCAATTCGACTCGATGAAGACCACGCCGGAGAAAATTGTGTCTGCGTTCAACCAAGCCAATTCGGGTTTTCGAGTCGCACAATCGAAGCCTGGTGGAAAGTAACTGAGCGTTCTGGGGAAGGATGGGCAGGAGACATTTATGTCTGACTGTTGTTCTGTAAATGCGAAGTCTGGTACCGCGCCAGCGGTGATGGCTTGTCCAGTCAACGGGGCACGTTCGAAAAAAGTGGACGTACTCACCGTCAAAAGTCTCGTTCGTCAGCTACCGCTAGCAATGCCAAACGATCAGTACTACTTCTGCGAAGCCCGTGACTGCGATGTAGTCTATTTCCCGTTCGATCCTCAAGCGCCGATCTTTCGTCGCGAAGACCTGCTGGTGCGGGTTGGTGCTAAAGAGACGGGGGACCCCATTGCGGTTTGCTACTGTTTTGGTTTCACGCGAAAGGACATTCAAGACGAGATCGCCAAGACAGGCCACTCCACGGTCGCAGACCGGATCGCAGCGGAAGTGAAGGCGGACAACTGCGCCTGCGAAGTGAAGAATCCTTCGGGCAAATGCTGCTTGGGCAACGTCGCGCGAGTGGTTCAGGACTGTGTACGGGCCAATGAAAGCACCAAGATCGAGGTCGTTCCGTAGTCTTAGCCATCGGCTTATGCAAGGCTCGCGCAGGCACACACTTTGTAATTGTCCCGAGGAGGTTTTCGATGAGCAAAAAGGTCATCGTTTATAGCCAGCCCGCCTGAATATTCTGCGGAAAGGTGAAAGAGTTTCTTTCGCAAAACAAGATCGAATACACCGAACGAAATATCGTAGCTGATGAGACGGCGTTGGCGGAACTTGAAAAGCTCGGTTACATGACGACGCCCGTCACCGTGATAGACGGTGAAGTCGTGGTCGGATTCGACCGCGCCAGGCTGGAGAATCTCCTACAGCGCAGCTGAAGGTGTTGGTGGCTGCGCATCGAAAGTGTGAAGAGTATGCCCGATGGCTCACAGACGAACGAAGCTTGCGTCTTACAGATGTGAGGATGGCATTTTGACTAGCACGTCTCTGCCGCGCACGGATCGTAATGCCGAGTCATCTTGCTGCAACGGCTTCTCCCAAGCCAATCTCCTCCGGGTGCGCGAAGAGGCTGGCATCAGACTAACAGAAGTAAGGTATCCTCCAGACCTCAGACTGCCGCAGCACTCGCACGAGCAGTCCTGTTTTTGCTTCTTACTGCACGGCGTTTATGACATCACGTTTGGCAAGCAGATTTTGCTTCGTAAGTCTGGCAGCCTGACGTTTACGGCCAGTGGTGAGATTCACTCCAATCTGATACACGGTAAGGAAGTACGTTGCTTCTTCATCGAAATGACACGGCCGTGGCTGGAGCGAACGAACGGACACCTGAAATTCCTGCGAGGTCTGGCCCAGTTCGACAGCGGCTCGCTACCTTGGTTAGCAATGCGGCTCTACAGCGAATTCCGGCACGAGGATGATTTAACACCGCTGGCAATCGAGGGACTGACGCTGGAACTGCTGGCGGGCGCGGCGCGTCAAGGTGCGCATGTCTCCGACAACGGAGCCGCAAGTTGGCTCAATAAGGCTAGAGACTTTCTGCACGAGCGATTTCGTGAGCCACTCACTCTGGCCGACGTGGCTGAGTTCGCAGGCGTGCACCCTGTTTCTTTGGCCCGCGCTTTCCGGCGGACACACCACTGCACGGTCGGGGAGTATGTTCGCAAGCTTCGAATTGAATTTGCCTGTAAGAAACTCACCACCTCGGACACACCTCTGGTGGAGATCGCTTTCTCCGCCGGCTTCTCCGAACAGAGCCACCTGTGCAGAACGTTCAAGCGCCTCACAGGCCTGACCCCATCGGAGTATCGATCCAACTCCCGCCAAGGCTAATCCCAGCCAAGAGCTTCGCCCGTGCAAGACAGGGTTCTAAGACTCTCGATAATCTCTGATAGTCGATTTCTATGGAGGATGAAATGAAGAGATTCCTACCAGTTATTGGCCTGAGTTGCACCTTGGCGCTCTTGGCTGTACCTGGGTTTGCCCAGAAGGAACAGAACAGTCAGAAGAAGGCTCCTCAAACGGAGGGCGAGGCCGCTGCCGGAACATTTGCTTGGGGACACGGCCTGTCGTATGTGCGGAATCACTTCGTGAAAGCCGCCGAAGAGTTTCCAGAGGACAAGTATGGTTACAGGGCAACCGAAGAGACGCGGACCTTTGGGGAGATCATCATGCACGTTGCGCGGTATAACCATCTAAACGCCGCGGATGATTTGGGAAAGCAACCTGAGGACGTGAGCGAATTCGCCTTTCATTCCAAAGCTCAGGCGGTAGCCAAGCTGAAACAATCGTTCCAGGAGCTGGAGGAGGCGCTCAAACACAAACCGGGGTCAGGCAATGTGGGCGATTCAATGATTCATGCGAGCGAGCACTACGGTAACCTGGCGATTTACTACCGCTTGAACGGACTGGTGCCCCCTGCCTCGCGATAATTCGCCATGCACTTTTCAAAGGAGAAGATCATGCAGATTTGCTTAAGAAAGTGGATTCGCAACACCGCGCTGATGGCATCGTTCGGGGCGCTGTTCCTGGCAGGTCTCGGACCGGTACAGGCGCAACAGAAAGCGCTTCCCGCGCTGGACCAGAAACTCGATCCGCTACGTACTCAGTTCAATCAGGATGTTGGAAAAGTCCGGTTGATCGTGATCATAGACCCCACCTGCCCTCCTTGCCGCTGGGGAGCCTCCGAAATTCAGAAACAGGTATTGGAGACTATTCCTAGTAATAAGCTTGCGGTCTACGTAGTTTGGATACCAGTGTTGAATTTTCAGGACGAGGCCACCTTGCAAAAAAACGGATTGAAGGAATCGGGCCGTGTGTCCGATTCGCGGGCAATCCACTATGTCGATCCAAATGGTTTTTCAGGGAAACAGTACTCGACAGTTCTGAATGTTCCTTACCATGCGCCCGCCTGGGATGTGTATTTTGCCTTCGGCCCGGACGTTCGCTGGGAGGACCGTGCTCCGACTCCGACCGATTGGATGTACCAAGGCGAAGGATTTGATCGTGCCCGGCTGCTGGATGGCCGCAAGTTCGCGGAACGGGTCCAGAAACTTCTAGCCACTGCCGATAGCAAGGCCGCCAAACGTTGAATCTACGGGAAAACTTGTGGAGCTAACATATACAGCTGCATTTCTGGCCGGGATGCTTTCTTTTTTATCGCCTTGTGTGCTGCCACTGGTGCCCGGATTTGTTGGGACGATGACTGGCCTCAGCGCGGAACAGTTGCAGGAGGACGGTACCTGGCATTGGCGGACGATCCTCCTTAATGCTGTTCTCTTTGCGCTCGGATTTTCCGTCCTCTTCATATCGCTCGGTGCTTCGGCAGGCGTGGTGGGCCGTTTCCTATCTGCCCATCGCGAATGGCTGAACCGTGTCGCCGGTGCAGGCATCGTTTTCTTCGGGCTTGTTCTCCTGGGATGGCTTCCGATTCCATTTTTGCATCGAGACATCCGATTTCAGCGCGAAATACGCCAGGGCAAGTTCCGTTCCTTCTTGCTCGGGCTGGCTTTCGCCTTTGGCTGGACGCCCTGCGCCGGGCCCGTGTTGGCAGCTATGCTGATGATGGCGGCCACGCGACAATCCGTGTTGCAAGGAACCGGCCTGCTAGCTGTTTATTCGCTGGGATTTGGAATACCGTTCATTTTCGTGGCCCTCAGCCTCACCCGTTTTCTCACGTTCTTTCACAGATTCCGCCGCCATTTGCTTTGGGTCGAGCGATTTGCTGGAGTTATGCTTGTTAGTGTCGGCATCCTTTTGTTCTTCGACAAACTGGCCGATCTTGCCTTCTATCTAAATCGGTTCAACCGACTCGGATGGTGAGGTTGAGTGCACGCGGGTATCGGAACCGTAGGCAAGGGAGCCGTGGTTACGATGGAAATCTTCTGGCAAGACTTGCGATACAGTCTACGGACGCTCTTCAAAAGGCCAGGCTTCACGTTTGTGGTGGTGACCACGTTGGCTTTGGGCATTGGCGCCAACGCGACGATCTTCACATGGATCAAGGCAGTCCTTCTGGCATCTTTGCCCGGCATTGAGCAACCGGAAAAGCTGGTCGAGATCTGGGGCGCAACACGCAACAACTCCGCCCTCTCGTCGTCCTACGGCGACTACTTGGACTACCGCGACCAGAATAAGGTCCTCTCCGGTTTGATAGCCCACCAAGTGCTACCTCTTAATTTGGGCCGCAGCGAGAAGCCAGAACGTGTGTGGGGAGCCATCGTTTCGGGCAATTACTTTGACGTACTGGGTGTAAGGCCGCTGATCGGGCGCACGTTTCTTCCCGAAGAGGATCGGACACCAAACACGCATCCGGTCGTTGTGATCGGCTATGGATTGTGGGAGCGGCGCTTCGGTGCTGATCCAAACGTTCTCGGACGAACGATCACCCTAAACGAGCATGACTTCACGGTCATCGGCGTCGCTCCCAAGGATTTCGGCAGCCCCTTTGCCGGGCTCGCACTCGATGTGTGGACCCCGGTGATGATGAAGGACTACGTGGCCCGCCCCCATTTTTCACTCACCGATCGCGGTAGTCGTTGGCTGATGGTCATGGGCCGTCTCAAGCCCGGCGCGACGGTGCCCCAGGCGCAAGCGAATATCGCCGCAATCGCCAATCACTTGGAACAGGAATATCCGCAAACCAACGAACAGATGGGCGTTGCGGTTTACTCGGTGCTGCAGTCGCCGTTCAGCTTGAAACAGAACATGCGACCAGCGCTTGCGATTTTAATGGCTGCAGTTGCCGTTGTGCTGCTGATCGCCTGCGCTAATGTTGCGAACCTGCTGTTGGCGCGCGCTGCCTCACGGCGCAAGGAGATCGCCGTGCGGCTGGCCTTAGGCGGTAGCCGGGGACGATTGGTGCGGCAAATGCTGACCGAGAGTTTCGTGCTCGCTTCACTCGGCGCCGCACTGGGGCTTGCGATCGCATTCTGGACGGCCCGATCGCTCGCGGCATTCCTTCCGCCCTATGCCAGCAGAGCTAGTTTCGACACCCGCCCAGATGCAGTTGTCTTTGCGTTCACCCTCGGGCTGACAGTGATTACAACGCTCCTTTTCGGTTTGGCTCCGACGCTGCACGCCTCCAAGCAGGATCTAGTCACGGCCATGAAAGACAATACGGCCACGGTCGGACGCGGACCGCGCAAGGTTTCCCTGCGACACGCACTCGTGATCACTCAAGTAGCGCTCTCGATGGTGGCGTTGATCAGCGCGGGGCTATTCGTCCGCAGCCTGCGGGAAGCGTACAAGGCTGATCCGGGATTTGATCCTCACGGCGTTCTGCTCGCTTCGTTTGACCCGTTCCTCAGCGGCTACGACGAGAGCCGCGGGCGCGAGTTCTATCGCCGTCTGGTCGAGCGCGTCAGGACGGTACCGGGCATTCAATCGGCGACCCTAGCGCGACGCTTGCCCCTCACCGATGGCGGAATTGCGTTTGCAAACGTCGCTATCGACGGCTACGCGCCCGCTAAGGACGAAGACATGCGCCTGAATTATGAGACCGTCGGTCCACAGTATTTTCAGACGATGCGCATTCCGTTCGTGCATGGCAGGGACTTCGATGAGCGAGATCAGGAGGGCGCTCGTGGTGTGGTGATCATCAACGAGACGATGGCGCGGCGTTACTGGCCCGGAGGCGAGGCCCTCGGGAGGCGCATAAAACTGACCAAGGATTGGCTGGAAATCGTTGGCGTCGCCAAGGATGTGAAGTACCGCAGCTTGAACGAAGCGCCCCAGCCATTTCTCTACTTGCCCTTACTCCAGGACTATCGCTCGAACATGATTTTGGTCGCGCGCACGGCAATCGAACCGGAAAAGATGTTCCAGTCGGTGCGCGCCGAAGTCGCTGCACTCGATCCGGAGATACCCATGTTCGACGCCAAGACCCTAGAAGAGCACGTTGGCATCTCGCTCTTTTTACAGCGCATGGCAGCAACGCTCTTGAGCATCTTCGGCCTGCTCGCGCTTTCGTTGGCCGCAATTGGACTTTACGGCGTAA
>WNFC01004356.1_pt2 | contig 15405 bp, 20 predicted proteins | sample 5400541 | NCBI WGS metagenome assembly WNFC01 (sample SAMN13153342, study PRJNA577476) | soil metagenome | isolation source: 120 cm saprolite under Douglas fir tree site 2 hole 2 replicate 1 | place: USA:California | collected 2015-04-18
GAAGTCAATATTCTGTGGTGGTATTAGGATGAGACAGTTGTTGCTGCCGACAGGAAAGCTCACTTCGCCTGGGCTGCGGCCTTCATCATATCTGCCCCAAACCGGGTTGGCTGCTGCGAGAACGCTCGTCCTGGAGTTTAAAACAGTTGTGATGCCAGCTTTTGCAATAGATATTGTCTGTTGTTCCATGGCTTCATGTATGGCGACACGGTCTTCATCCCGCATCTTATCGAACTCATCGATACAGACCACGCCTGTGTCTGCTAAAACCATAGCCCCTCCTTCCAGATAGAATTCCCTCTGATGTACGGGTAAATAAGACTCGAGGCCTGCGTTTCGGGTAGACCTACCGATATTGAGTCGCGCTGAACGGAGGCCGTAAGACCTGCAGCGCTAGAGCCCTTGCCCGACGTGTAAACAGCGATTGGCGCGACCTATGGGAGGAACCTGTCAGCGCGTGAGGACACACAGCTAAAAGGTCATAAAACCTTTTCAACGAATTTCAAAAGCTGGCTTTTTGCCGTCCCGGGATCACCCAATAACAAGACATTAATGTCTCCCCTCAACCGTATGCCGTCCGGCAACACCTTTTTTGATCCGCCGAAGAGAAGACAGGAAATAGCTTTCTTAATATCTGACGAGACGTAAGTTGGAATCTAAAGGGCTCATAAATAAAATGTACCCAGGCTTCCAAAGATACTTGGGGCAACGCTTTTCGCAAATCGCTCATAAAATCCTTCACTCCTGGCCATCTCGTTGAATTCTTCCTCATCCTCGGGGGTAAATTGAATACCGAAGGGGTTTAGACCACCGGTGCCCGAGGTAGATGGCGAAGATAATTCAAGATGGACAACTCGAAGGTATGGTGTGCGTAGCGCAGATACACCAGCGGATTTCTGTAGCATGCTTGGTCAATCCAAAGTAGTGAAGCTGGACAACTGCGTACATTCTTTGACGAATTGAAGGTAGAATAAATTCCTGTGGCAATAACTCTAGAACCGGGAACAACCTGGGCGGTGTTATATCGATCTGTCGATAGAATTATGTGTCGGGGGAGTTCTCCAACGGGGACCATATCTGGTGCTTCCTGGAGCTTAAGAGTTTGATGGTCGGAAAACGTAGACTTGGAGTGAATGATGAGGTATGGATCCATGGGGCAATCCTTCTTCTGTCCTTCGGGCTCTGGTGCATCGCATACACGAGGGAGACCTCGCTCCGCCCCTCCACCTAAGCCGCCCAAACCGCCCGCAGGGTAGAGTATTTTAATAGACCGGCAAGCACGACATTGCAAGTGCAGTTTCGTTGCTCGGGAAGAAAGTACTGACGCAGAGATGACGATGCCTGGTATCCGAATGAGTTTGTTCATAGTGTCCGCCGTGAGCTCACGAAACTGAAGCATATTCAAGCCGGACTTGATGGATATTTGAATCTTGGGAATGGAATGTGCAGCCCCTTCAGGGCTTTCATCGAGACCGCTCTCGAGTGGGAATAGAATACTCCGAGACGCCTTAGTAGCGGCATTCTCGAACTGAGAGAGAATCAGTGGATGCAGGTCACTCTCCAACTCAACGCGACACACCAGAGGCAGGACGTCAGCAGGCTTATCCTGTATCAAATGCGCGAGTTCATCATTGTAGAGACTGATGTGACGCAAATCGACTTCTAATTGGTAGTGTTTCAGAAGTAAATTTGCCCGAAGCTTATCTCTAAGTTCAGCGAATCAGCGCAAGACATGGTTGGTCCAGACGAACGCGTACCGGTAGGTGAATTCACCCCCAAGACGGTACTGAAGGAGAAAGTCAAGCATCAGCTTCTCAGTTCCTGAAGGAGACTCGGTAGAGAAAGAAGGGCCATTTTGGTATACGGCGACTGAGTAGACACGATCAGCATCGAACCCGGACATGGTTGTGCGTGTGATGCGACGCTTGGTACGCGCAGAGTGTGGGACGGTAATGAATGTTTAGGGCCGGCTTTGACGCGTCATACACGTGCCATTCCACCCACCCCTTATCTAAGCCATCACCTATCCTATCCACACCTGCCCTTCACCCAGGACCCAGGAGACATGGATATCGGTGGACAATCTGTTGTGCTGCCTGCAAGCACAGTTTCCAGTCTCTCCCTCTCGTTGTAAGTTTTATAGGACAGAAGGCAATGAATTACCGTGACTAATCACATCGCTACTCCAGACATCCACTCCCGATTCTGAATATCTCAGAACACTTAACTCGTTTACGACTGCAGACGAACACCACATTACCTTTCGGTGCACACCCTGTCTATCTTCCCTTGTTCCTTGGACTCATCTCCCGTAGTCCTCGGTGCTCTCCTTGGGACTCAGAATGGTCGTGAGGTCGAGATTGTCAACACTTTCGAAGTGGCCTTGGAACAAGGCGAAAGAGTCGATCATGGGTCTTTTAGCGTGAGAAAGGAACAATGTGCGCCAGTAGTTTCAAATATATGATACGCTGACGAGAACGCCGTCCCCAGACAAACAGGTCTTCCCGTCGCTAGAGTTCATTGGATGGTACACTGTTGCCTCGTATCCCACTCAAAGGCACATCACTCTCCACGAACAGGTTAGCTTCCGATTTCCTCTGTATATCCGTCGTATAACGTCGTGCAGTTCTCTATATACTGCTCAAATCCCCTCCTTCTGATCTTGCAACCCACCCACACTGTAGGTGTCAATGAGACACTAGGTCATCTACCTCTCAAGGCATACGAACCGACGATAGAGATCCGTGATCGTGCTCCACGGTCCGTATATATCGAGGCACCTTTTAGCGTCGAGACAGGAGAGGCGGAGAGAATCGCAGTTGACACGACCGCCCGTGGGGGCGAAGGCGGTGCAAGCCGTGCGTCCACCTCGCCATCTGTCGGCCTGTGTCGCCTGTGTCTACATCTTGCTTCCTAGTCGAATCTCATCTTCAAACGCAACGAGCTGCTGTCAAAATGTTACACGACCGAATCCTGGTCCTTGTGAGCTATGTCAAAGATGTCCTCTCAGGAACGTCATATTATCTCGTACGTTACTCTTACCTTATCCCACTTTCAGGCTCTACACCGAAAGATCACGCCACCATACGGTCCCTGGCCGCCTTGATAGCTTCGCTCCCAGCAAGCGACAGCCAGGGTTTCAGGGATGAGTTTGAGACTGTACCAAAACTTCCATCTAGACCCGTTTCTTTCCCAACTAACGGCCTGTGATAGGAATATGAAGATGTTCAGCTCACGGCGTATCTGTCCACTCTGACTAAATCGACCAGCATCCTCAATGACGTACGTGTATTAGCTCAACGATGCGACGGTAACCTTAATGATTCACAGATTGTCGACAAGCACAACGTCCTACACTCCAGCGGCAAGGAAGAACGCCCAGCTGGCTTAATGCCTGGTCGGAGGAGAGGCATACCCGGGCGCGGCTTTGGTGGCTTCGGCGATTGGGATAGGATGTATTAAGAAGCTTTGCGGCGCAATATTACTTTCGACTTTCTCAGTTTGAGGTCAACGACGTTTCTGTATTATAAGCCTAGAGGTGTACCTATATGCTCATGTTATAGTTGAAATGATAAGACACTACGAAGAGCGCAAAATACTGTATGATCAGTGTATATAACTGGCTTGTAATTCGCTTAAGACCCGATTTACCTCGTGATATAGTTCGGATATAAAAGCTGATAACTGATCAGCCCCTCTCCTTTCTCAACCTCGCTCGACCCTCGATCTACTTAGCATGTCGACGAAAACAGTAGATTCTTTGACGTTCGAAACACTCGTTGGCCTCTTCAGTTTCAGAGGCTTTTACACCCTGGGCTTCTCTTTCATTTTTGGGATGTGTGAGTCGACACATTGTCAATGTCGAGTCCGTCAGTCCTGATGTGTCACACAACGCCCCACAGCACTGTGGGTGACATTCATCGGAGGTTAGAGGGTCTCCTATGTCCTTTCTCCCCTGATCTCACTTGTTCACCAGGTATCATCGCCAGCCGGGTGCTGCGTGAGTCGCCTGTTCGTTTGAGGCTATGATCTGCTCGTCACAACCACTTTAGCGCGGCAACAGTTCGCCGTTCTTCAACAATACATGTTCCCCATATATTTTAAGCTCAACACCTCCATTGCCTCTGGTCTGCTGCTCGCCTGGATTCGCAATCACAGCACCGTCATTACACACCTCGCGTACCCCACAGTCCCGGATGTCTCCCAGGCATACGCTTTGTTTGTTGTGATCGCTTTGCAAGCTTTGAACTTGTTTTGGATTGGCCCCGCCGCGAGCAAGTATGTAACGTGGCAATCAACCTTTCGCACCGCCTAACTTGCTCCATAGGGTCTTAGCAGAACGACTCGAGTTGGAAAAAAGGGAGGGAAAGGATGCTGAGAATGCCGATGTCCGCCTTTTTCTGTGGCCATTGCACACGTGCTGCTAACCATGTATAAAGACCTCGGCAGATATGCAGACTCTCAAGGCGAAATTCGCGAGGTTGCATGGGTATAGCTCGCTCGCTAACCTAGTTGCATTCCTTGCCCTAGCATTTCACGGGTTATGGATCGGGAATTATGGGATTACTGCCTGAAGAGGTACAATCAAACGAGAAGAAAAGCTCTGGGAGAAGCCCTGCGTACATAGTCATCTGATAACTGATAAAGCACACATGTGGCATGCGTGTAGGAAATATAATGTGATGACAACTACACCCCCACACTCTCCATGCTGGGTAGGAAGCCCTCCTGCAATCTTCTCTCCAAACGGCGGATTTCCTCGACCGAAGTGGCCTTTGCGATGGCCTCCCTGACCTTGTTTGCTTCATCCTTTGTCAAAAGCCGACCCGCCTTTCCCGGTGCAACCACAGTGCGAGGCTCTTCGGTTATTGTGACGTTCTTTGCCGCGCCTGTTGACACAGTCGTCGATAATGTAGTAGCGAGGGCGTTCATGAGCCCGTCTGCTGTCAAGAACAAGCTCTTCGCTGCTTGTCTCTCCTACAACCAATACTGAATTCGTGTGCCCTCTCCGTATGCGGTGGGTAGCGCACCTTGTCACGAATTCTCTGGAAATCTAAAACTCTCAGCCCTGGTAATCTCCAGGCAAGCCACTCGCGGTACCATTTTTTTTCCCTAACAGGATTCCCTAGCAAGCTTAGATACTTGAGTCCTTTGAGCTCTTTTAGTGGTTCAAGATCGCCTAATTCTGTGGTATTGTTATTCGTGAGGACGAGAGTCGTAAGATTTGGAACAGAGAGATGCAAGGAGGGTGAGATGGTTGATATCCGGTTGTTGGCTAAGAGAAGGGTGTGAAGCCGCCTCAGAAGAGGTAAATTGCTTAGTGCGACGAGGGAATTATCCGTAAAGTCAATGGCATCGTGTTGATCCTGCAGATGATGCGTTCACCAAAGTGCGGGGCAATTGAGATCATATACACACCTTGGTCACACCAAGATTTTCGATTGCAGGGATTTTATATCCTGACATGACGGTTGGAGAGCGATCACAACGCGAATTTTTTGTCAACTTACCGCGAAGGTCGAGCTGACGTTCTTTAACAGGATTAATTGTTGATGATGCCTGAGCAAGTAGCTCTGGGGTGAGCTTCATGGTTCAAACGATCGAGGGTGTGCGAACTCAGAGACGCTGCGTCCGTGGCTACAACGTGCCTTGTTCTCCGCATTCGACTTGCACCTGTCCCTCAACACGCAAGGCACGTGGTTTGCCTCCTCTCCAACAACCCACCATGAAGCCCATTCACGAACGTTTGAACTTGTTGAGCCGACTCTTCTCGACCTTTTATTCTGTCTAATCAAGCGGAACAGGTATACCAACGATGACGATTCGTACATTTTTGCACCTGCGGAGTCTGTAGGTGCTAGATCCCTAGTGGTTCACAGACACTCAGGAGATATCGTCCTCGACCGTGAGTCTTCTATACACGCGAGCGATGGCGCGTAATCGTTGAGTGCGACAGTACCCAACTCTTCGATACCCTCCTCCGCAAAACGCTACAAGAAGACGATTTATGGCATTTTTGGCTTGATCTCGTTGACCCAATGTAAGTCACTCCAACGTTTAGAATCCTTCCTCGGCTAGAATGGACATACAGCAGAGTACCTCATCGTAATCACGGGACGAGAGCTTAGGGGGCACCTTTTGGGACATCCCATTTATCGTGCTGTAGACTTTGACATCCTCCCATTAGACCCCGGCGTCTCAGTTTCCAAACCCTCTCACCCTGTGGAAATACATCTACTTGCACTCGTTCGCTCTCATCTGAACAACGGCAACTTCCTTTATAGCTATGAATTTGACGTCACACGGCGGCTGCAAGCTCAATACGTGGCGAGAGAAACCGACGAAGGCAAACCCATGTGGGAAATAGTACGCATTACCCCCCCTTGGAACACTACTACTTTCTGATCCTCAACGCTCAGGCGGACGACAGGTTCTTCTGGAATAAGTGAGGCAGGGTTTCCAGAAAGTGCATGCCAAGCTCATCGTTGTTTCCCACAGGTTTCTGCAATCGAGATTAATGGACATATCCATCTCGGACCTCAACAACGATGTGAGTCGCGGAAGAACATTGACATGGTAGTTCTCACTCTCTATACAGATGAACGCATACATCCTTCCTGTTATAAACGGCAGTGTGTACCCCATCCTCATGTCCAACACGCGGTAAAGTACCATCTAACATGCTTTTCAGCCTTCGATACACGTACGGTGATGGTCAACGGTCGGAAGCTGCAGCTGTGCCTCGTCAGTCGGCGTTCCCGTTTCAGAGCCGGAACGAGGTACTTCAGGCGTGGCATCGACCATGATGGCCACGTTGCCAACTTCAACGAGACGGAGCAGATTGCCACCGTTCCATCCCAGACCGATCCAACTGAGGCTGCCACGACGCTGAGCTTTGTCCAAATTCGCGGTAGCGTCCCGGTTTTCTGGGCCGAAATCAACACGTTACGTTACAAGCCAGACCTCCAAATCATGGACCTGCAGGACTCTGTAATTATCCCACTTAAGGATTCTTTTGCTGTGAATTGAACCTGTCGTCAAGGTGGAGGCCACCCGCCGTCATCTCCAAGAGCAAGTCTCATTGTACGGAGATCAGAGCCTCGTCAATCTGGTTGACCAAAAGGGGCACGAAAAGCCGGTCAAAGAGGCCTACGAGCGTTACGTCGCAAAAGTGAATCCGCCAATCTGTTTTGTTCAGTACTTCGCTGATCACGTTCAGGCAAACGTACCTCAAGTCAATTACCAGTACTTCGACTTCCACAACGAGTGTAAACATATGCGTTGGGACCGCATTAGCCTTCTAATGGACGGCCTCGCTGATGACTTATTGCGAGACGGGTACGTCTTCCGGAAGTCTGCTTAAAAGCATTGTCTCACGCCCACGTTTCAGCTACTTCCATCATGACTCGAAACATCAGGATCCTGTGAAATGGCAATTGGGCGTCGTTAGGACAAATTGTATGGACAATTTAGACCGTACCAACGTTGCACAAGCAGCCATTGCAAAATGGATACTTGACTTGCAGCTGAAAGCCGCGGGCATCCTATCCGAGAAGGATAGTGTAGATCGGCAGGAGGAGATTGACATGGCCTTGCGTGAGAGTATGGAAATGGCTTTTTCTGTTCCTTGTTCCCGTGCTGATAATGATTCTCCAGTGTGGTCGAAGCATGCCGATCTCATCTCCAAAGCGTATGCTGGAAGCGGAGCGTTGAAGACGGATTTCACGCGCACTGGCAAGCGCACGCGCCAGGGAGCATTTGATGACTTGAAGAAGTCAGTGCTGAGATACCTGAGAAACAATCACTTTGATGGTGCCCGTCAGGTGTGGTCTGATTAACTTGGGAATGACACTACCCGCTTATCCTCTGCAAGGATGCATATGATCTTATGACAGGTGTATGGGTACCGCGAAAGGGACCGTCCTCTGCACTGTTTCTGATCGCAGATACGCGACCACTGATTCTCCGCGCCGTAGGTTCCGGGAGTAATTTATTTTCGATGTGATTCTAATCAGTATTGTTTGTCATCTCAGGTTCCTTACATCTTGAGCTTTTCGTTGTTCATGATCCTCGCCGGTCTCACATTGCCTCGTACATCGGGTGCGTCCGAGGTTGTGTTGTGGCTTGTCTGACCGCCCAATTAACCTCGTTTCCAATTCTAGACTACTCGTTGATATACTACTTTGCCCTCTGGTTTACTCTTGTCGTCGTTTCCACCGTCTTCATCTTCATACATGGCCTCGACTACGTCGCTTGGCCCCGCCTCCTTCCTCTCACTGAGGTCATTCATTACAATGGCCCAGGCTTCCGCTCTGGTCGTCATGGGATGGGATTCGGTCTAGACTTTGGTAAACTAAAGTCTGGGGCGAATGCACAATGGGTGACTCGTGGTACCCGACGCTCAGATATGCAGATGGAGGAGATTGAACTGGGTGCCAAGAGGCATGTTGATTGAGAACGCTTTGTCTTTTTTTGGCGCTATTTTACATTACCAGACTTGCAGCACAGTATATATTTATTTATAGTTTTTGAGCCAAGTGCTCGGTTGAAACAAACTCGCAAGTTGCCGCACACTCTTGGAGCCGACAACAGCCATTGGGTATCTTTTTCACAACACATCACATCATGTCCAACAGTAAAAAGCGCAGCTCGCCCGGCGCCGATACGACAAAAAATGGTGATCCATTCACCGACGTTGATATCGGGGATGCAGAGGAGAGCATCCTTACCGAATATCAGAAAAAAATTCAACGTGTTGAGCTTATTCTTGGTGGGCCACATCTCTTTGTTTTCTATGATCACATGAGCGCGCTGTCTTTGGATTAATCATGGATCGCTTGCAGAGCGTCGTGCGCAGGAACAACTGACTCCTGTATATCAACAGCGTCGTGAGGCGCTCAAAAATGTCCCCAAGTTCTGGCCCGTCGCACTTTTGAAGCATTCGATGTTCGCTATCCAAGCGCAGCATGACGCAGATCGGCTTGCGCTGAGCTATTTGGAGGACGTATGGGTTGTCCGTGATCCACGCGAACCGAAGGTGTTCACGTTGGAGTTTGTGCGTCGTGTTTTTTTATGATTGGAATTGATTCGATGCTAAGTTACGATCGCTCAGTACTTCAAGGAAAATCCCTATTTCAGCGATTCGGTGCTGAAAAAGGAGTACAAATTTGAACCATCGAATGCCGCGGGCGACGAAGAGCCCGATGCTGATGGCATCACACCCTCAATGCTCGAGTTTTCGTGGGAGCGAGATGTGACAGCTCAGGTCTGTTCATCACGACGGCGAGTGTGGTTTTGGTAGTGTTCTTATAGGTGATATAGGCCACAAAAATTAACTGGAAGGACGACTCGAAGAAGCTGACAAAGCTATATCCTCTCCAAATTGATGAGGATGATAGTGAAACGCTGGCCGACCAGGGAAGCTTCTTCAACTTTTTCGAGGTTGCCCAGGATTATCATGACGTGAGTTTTGTTTGGGCTTGTGACAAAAGTGATGTCGGGGCTAAATGCACGGACAGCTTGGAGTGGTGATTGCGAATGAGGTATTCCCCGACGCGATCGAGTACTTCCGAGGAGATGCAGGAGGAGACGAGCTTTACTCTGATGACGAAGATGAGGAAAGTGATGAGGACGATGAGAATGAGGAGATTGACCTTGAGAAACCGCGTGCGAAGAAGGTCAAGCAGGGGTGATCTTAGGGAGTGTGATGTGATTTATTCTTGTGTTCGTATATCGTACAGTACAGTACCAACGTCGTACCAAACATCGGACGTGCACCATCCATCGTCTTTGACACTTGGCTCAGCGCGGGCGTGGGGTCGATCGTCACACCTGCCGAGCAATGCCGTGTCGGAGTTTCTTGCACTGGGGTTGAAAAACAACGTTTCCAAGCGGTCATGTGACGTAAGTGACGAATCGCGTATCGCCGCTTAGCGACCGCGTGCCGCCTCCTTGCTGTCATCGGCACTAGCGGCACTAGCGTGGGACAGCCGTATTTATATGCTAACAACCTTTTTTCCTGTCTTTCCTGCACGACGCTTCGTCTCGTCCTCGTCTCTACTCCCCACCTGCCCGACCTTCCCCCTTTCCTTACACTCTTTTTCTACTCTCATTCTTTAGACCGTCCGGCTATGAAGCTCCCTTCCTCCCGCGTACTTCCAGTGCTTTCCTTTCCCGTCTTGGTTTTGGCTCATGGCAACAGCCCTCATTTCAACCGCCAAGCCACCCCCGGCTCTTCTTCTGCCGTCGCTTCTTCTGCAGTCGCTTCTTCTGCAGTCGCTTCTTCTGCAACCTCGTCTGGTAGCAGTGCCATACCCATACCTAGCACCGGTCTCGTTAGTTCTAGCGGCAGCTTTGTGACGACTCTCTTCCCAACACCCACGGGGCCTACTCCCTCCTTCACCTTAGTGTCGGAAAATCCGACCGCCGTTCCCCTTTCTTCAATCGTTGTCAATGCTGCTCCTGTCCCGACCAGTCCCGTACCGCTGGCGTACCCAGTAGGTGCAAAGCCTAGCAATTTTCCCAGTGCACCTGGTCTTCCCGATAGTGAGCACTTGACACATGCCTCAGGCGAAAGAGACTGACTTTCCCCGCCTTTTCCTTCATGCCGCCAGTTTCACAGCTGTCTGCTGCCAACTATCCAGCGCTTGACAAACCACCGCCTACGGATTCTCCTCAAGTCCTGGCGTGGATCCAGGAGGTCAGTCAGACCGGTGTCACAATCCCTAACATCGCAGCTACCGTCACTGGTGGATGCCCTGCGAACCCGGCGGCTGCGACTGACTCGACCCGTTGTTGGTGGACTTGTGGTGGCTGCACACGCTCAACTGATATCACAACTTGCCCCGCGAAGCTTCAATGGGGTCTCACATACGATGACGGCCCTTCCTATTACACGCCCTACCTCCTCCCTTTTCTGAACCAAAACAACCTTCTCTCGACTATGTTTGTCGTTGGTTCTCGCGTCATTTCCTTTCCCTCTCTTCTTCAGGAGGAATTCATGGCCGGTCATCAAATCGCCGTTCATACCTGGAGCCATTATCCGCTCACCACTCTGACCAATGAACAAATAATAGCTGAACTTGGCTGGTCCAAAAAGGTTATTCACGATGTTCTTGGTGTTACTCCAACTGTAATGAGGCCTCCGTATGGTGATATCGAGTGTGTATTTCCTCCCTTGTGTGACGTGTGAAGGAATTGACGATTACCACCATCACTCAGCGATCGTGTGCGTGCCATTTGCACTGCCATGAACCTCATCCCAGTCATGTGGACTCGCATCAATACCAATGCGACCTTCGACACAGGCGGTGAGTAGTTATCGTTCTGATTGAACTGTTGTTGACATTGCATGAAGACTTCGACATCCATAATGGGATAACAAATGTTCAACAAGTCCTTTTCAATTGGGAGAACATCATGCAAAACGTCATGACTATGAATACTGGTTTCATTGTTCTTGAGCACGATCTATTCCAACAAACTGTTGAGGTTGCCACTGGCTATATTCTTCCGGATGCCCTGGCGCGCCAGCCTAAGTTAAATATCACCACAGTCAACAGTTGTTTGAATCGTCCACTGGGCGATGCTTACCTTGAAACAAATGATAACACCTCAAACCCCCTACCACTCAGTGGTGCGTCCCCTTCCTCTCGATGATGAATTCTTTGTCTTCATAGCTGAACTTTTGTAGCCTACCCGGCTTCAAATTCGAGCAGCGGCTCAGGTAGTACCAAAAAGAACGGAGCCGTTGCTGCGACTATTGCGAGGTTGGATGCTCTCGCTGTCGTTGCTGCTGCCGTCCTGCTTGGCGCTATGGTACCCATTCTCTAGGCCGTACTTACAATTGGACTGGACTTCCATTCATTGAATGTTGCCTCACTACACTCACTAACATAAGATACCATGGACATGCTCTGATTCCCAATTCCCCACGTAACATTAATGTTTTCCACCTACTTGCCTTCATTGCTGGGATTCTGAACGTTCTGCAGTGGTTGTCATCCTGGGCGTAGTACTGGTTAGTTACGCGTAGCCTGGCAAAGTTGACTGTCTACTGTTGCTATTTCAACCCGCGACGTCGCGGCGATGTTGCTTGGTCTTTAGATTTCACGGTCAGCTCGACTGTGAACTCTCAATTGGCCCGACCTATCACCAACTCCAGTTTGTTGTTCGCTCCTGCCACAAATACAATCATTGTTGAGAACATGTGTTCCAATTAGCAAAGGTCTTGGTATACGGTATACAAGGTTAAGTGAAGTGCGAATGCAGGGCTTGTTCCTGCAGGCAATCACAGACAGTGCGACGGAGATTAAATGGCAATCAATGGTCTCAAGGCATGGCCTCTCTACCTCCCTCCCCGCGGTGGAGCATGTTATTAATGAAAGTACTTCGAGCCTGGGCTGCTTCCTTACCATGGCCACTATGACCCGTAGACCTTCGGATGCGACGCCATAAGCTCTGATTTGGTGGGGACACGAGTTCATTTAGTGAAACAGGGGTTGAAACAGACGTAGCCGATAAGGTGGGTGACGCGGCACTAGTTGAAGTCTTGGCGGACAGCGACTCGGAGTTGAGAGCAATGATCGGGTTGCCTGCATCAGAAGAGGGCTTGCTCGGGCTCGGAGATGATGTGCGAATGGTCGTCGGAGACTTCGCGCCGTGCGCAGCAATTTGTATTTGTTCTGTTTTATGAGTTCAGGCCCGCGGCGCTGCTGTCATCTGGGGTGTGAGCCCACCTGTTCGCTCGCCCGGTACATTGTCTTTCTCGTCCTGCTCGTATATGCTTTCTGGGCGGTCAAGACTTGTCGGAAATACGGATTGAGTCGGTGAAGGGATAATCAAGGTTGTTGGGAAATCCCACGAGTCGATCGTGCTGTGTAGTTGGAATGAGGGTTGCTTTCGACGTTCCAGACGCCGGGCCAACGGGGGCAGGTCGCCTGCAGGCGACCATCAGACTATCGAGGTGGGAAAGACAGCAAGTAGGTGCATACGGAGAATGGCTCCAACGAGGTAGGAACCTTTCTTAGCGTTCTTGAAAAAGGGTGTCTGGAGGAGTTGCGCAGCTGGTGGCCTGCGCAGTGCGTTGTCAGTGTCCGGAGGAGGACCTGCAGGAAAAGGAATAGTGTGAACCGGAGAGAAGGGTCCTTCACGAGGCAACGCTCCACGATTTCCTTGAAAGCGCGAGAGTATTTGTGCACGCCACCTTCACGATCGAGAGTAGGTGGCGCGGCTTCCACGCTGCCGGTAAATGACGGTCAGATCGAGTTCGGTAAAGAGGGAAAGATCGGCCCAGGATTGAAGATCGGCCCAGAATTGATGGATCATGATAACCCAGGGGTCAGGTACGTGGGAAGGGAGTGGACTCACATGTGAGAAAGGAGTGTACGAGAGGATTCTCGTGATCGAGGGGCACGCCCCTGAGCCAACTCGAGGGCTGTGATGCCGAAGGACCAGATATCGGCGCACCAATCGTATTGGATGCCCGAAATGAGTTCTGGCGCCATCCAGCACGGCTGAGAGTGTGATAAGGGTCGTGTGATACCGCGGCTTCCAGGGGAACAAACCAACCGTGCCAACAAAAGAACGCCGCTTGCCAACCCGGGAATGGCGTGGCACAGGCTCGACATCTGGGTCAAAGATAACGGCCCGGAATGCCATGGCACGGTCATTGAGGTGGGTGTGATCCTCATCGTTCAAAGGGGCAGCGACGCCGAGGTCACCGAGGAGTACGGTACCGTCATCGTCGATGAGGAGATTCGCTGCTTTGATATCCCGGTGAATAAAGCCGTTGATATGGAGATAACTGTTGACGGGAGAGGGGTTGAGGAACAGATCGAGATGAGAGAGATGAATAAGCTTGCTTTAGGCCCTCGAGGGCTTGCTTGAGGATGCAACGGACGACCTCCTCCTCCATGCCACCGGGCCATGCATAGTGCATGACGTCGGCGGCACTTCCTGCGTTCATGAGTCGGAGAGCGATGTGTAATTTATGGCCGTCCAACCAGCTTCCTCTGACGCGAAGGACGTTTGGATGCTTCGAAAGGGACATGAGTTGTGTTTCCCTCTGGAGAAGGCGCAAAGAGCCCTGGGGAAGTCTGTCGAGGTCGAGAACCTTGAGGGCACATGGTACAGGCGTGCCTTGGGAATCCTTCGGGTGGTACGTCGCCTGATAGACGATGGACGACGAGCCAAATCCGATCGTCGGTCCGAGCGTATAATCTTCTGCGCGGTCGCTGCGATGAGAGGCTGAGTGGGCCAAACGGGCCTCGAGAAGAGGAAGACCATCCTGACCTAAAGAGCTGCCAGTCGTCTTTGACGGCGCCGATAAAGGGTGGGGAGCGTGAGAGCGTGGCCATAATGATGATGGATGGCAGCGTCACTATCACTAGGACCGATGCGGTCAAGGCTGCGGCGAAACTTGGCGGGGGGATCACGTGACAGGAGGGGGAGGTCTTATCTGCTCTGCCTCACCTAAATCGCCCTCCACTTGCCCGTTACACTCCATCTCCTCAATGTCCCCAAAGGACGAGGAATCACCCGCAGAATACAACTACGGTGGTTATCTCCAGGTTAAAGTCGCAGATTCCTTCAAAGATCAACGGTATACCGTCGTCAGGAAGCTCGGGTGCGTCCTCTTCCCCTTTTTCGTCGTCGGCCCGCCTCAATTGTCTATAGTTGGGGTCACTTTTCCACCGTATGGCTTGTCAAGGACTCTCTGTACGTCATCCCTCTCTCCATAGGCAACCACCTCAACTTTTCGCGACAGTGAGAAACGTCATTCCGCGTTGAAAATCATCAAGTCCGCTGGCAGATACTCAGAGACCGCTCGGGATGAAATAAAACTTCTTCGCCAAATAACCAATGCCTCCCCTTCTCACCCCGGCAGGGCCTATATCGTCTCCTTTCTCGACTCTTTCATCCACACCATCTCCTCCACGACCCATATATGCATCACCTTTGAACCACTCGGTGCAAACCTGCTCTCCCTCATCGAGAAGAACCGCAGGAAAGGCGTTCCCCCTTGCGTCGTCAAAAGCATTACCAGGCAAGTTCTCCTTGGCTTGCAGTATCTACACGACGAATGTGACCTCGTGCACACGGATATCAAGCCTGAGAATATTAGTCAGTTACACGTTGCCCTTTTGCACAGGACACGAGCTAAGCCGTTGTCTCTCATCTAGTGATGTGCATACCCGACATCGAGTCTCACATCACCGCTCAGCTGTCTACTTCTCCTCCACCCCAGATACATAAACTTCCCATCCCTCCCAATCCTCGCAGCCGCCGCATGTCTGCCCTCACCTCCCATGCACTCCCAGTTCCGAGCCGTTCGGTTCATATTGTCGAGTCGCAACCTTTATCCACCCCTCCCGATCACTATCACCTTCCCTCTCGTCTCGGTTC
>WNFC01004359.1_pt1 | contig 15400 bp, 14 predicted proteins | sample 5400541 | NCBI WGS metagenome assembly WNFC01 (sample SAMN13153342, study PRJNA577476) | soil metagenome | isolation source: 120 cm saprolite under Douglas fir tree site 2 hole 2 replicate 1 | place: USA:California | collected 2015-04-18
GGCGGGCCCAGGTCGCTGCCTGACATCGACCTGGACAACAGGTGGGGAATCCATATCTTCTGCGGAGCCTCTTCGAAGCCGACTACCCCCATCTCGTGGCGGCGTTGAGAGCGGATAGCGGGATGCGACTCTGTGTGGTTCGCGAAGGCTGCCCCCCGCCCCCACCCGGCGACTTGCCGACACGTATCAGCGACGCAAAGCTAGAACTGGAGCTTGTCGCCGGGGCTGATTGGGAAGACCTGCGTGGTGGTTTGGCCGAGCGCGGCCTGGTATTCCTGGGGCGTGCCCTTGAGGACGGGGAAGGTGCCGTAGTGGAACGGGATGGCGTACTTCGGCTTGAGCATCTGGCTGGTCGCGTACGCCGCGTCCTTCGGGTCCATCACGAAGTGCCCGCCGATCGGGATCATGATGAGGTCGGGCTTGTAGTACTCGCCGATGAGCCGCATGTCGCCGAACAGCCCCGTATCGCCCATGTGGTAGAGCTTGAAGCCGTTCTCCATCTCGACGATGAAACCCGTTGGCTCACCCGCGGGATAAGTAGTGCTCTTTTTCGTTGCGGGATCGACGACGGTGATCTCTGAAGTATGCTGGGCCTGGGTTTGGGTGATGGTGATCTGTGGCCCCGCGGGCTGCACCTTGCCGCCCTTGCCGAAGCGAACGGCCTTCTCGGGCGCCACCCAACCCAGATCCATCATGGTCTGGATCAGTCCCCCGGACCCAAGGACCGTGGCGCCAGTGCGCTTGGCCAGCTCCGACACGTCGCCCGTGTGATCGCCGTGGCCGTGCGTGACGAGGATCACGTCCACCTTGCCGATGGCGTCGAGGTTCTTGTAGGCGACCGGAGTCTTCGGGTTGTTGACCATGAAGGGATCGATGACGATGACCTTGCCGGTGAGCGTGGTGATCTTCGTCGTCGCCTGCCCGAGCCAGTGAACCTCGATCTTGTTGGTCTGCGCCCAGACCGGCTCGGCGACGAGACTGTAGGTAAGGGCTCCCGCGCCGAGCTTGAGGAAGTCACGCCGCTCCATCTCCATGGTGTTCTCCTCTATTCAGGCAGGCTGGATAGTGTCGCCGACTCGGATGACGCCGTCGTTGAGGATCTGGGCCCGCAGGCCACCGCGGTGGAGAAGAGCGAGCATCGTGCCGGCTTGGGTCAAGCCCTCGAGGTACTTGCAGGGCTCGCACAGGCGCGTGCCGCGGAGCCGCACCGCGCCGACACGGAATTCGCGGCCGACCAGGTGGTTCAGCGGCACGCCCGCGGTCGCGACATTGCGGCGGGTCTCGGCCGCCGAGAGCTTGACGCCGAGGGCGGGAAGGGCCTCGAGCGTCTCGGTTTCGATGAGCGTCAGCTCGCGTCCGCCCGGGCCGGGCGTGTTCGAGTAGTACCCGATGCCGAGGGTGTAGCGGTCGCCCTCGAGGCCACGGCCGGCGATGGCGCGCGCCTCAGGCACGGTCTCCATCGGGAGTCCCGCCTCGGGTGCGATGTGGATCGACACCACCGACCCCTGCCACATGGCCGCCATCCTAAGCGACGCGGGCCCATGAATCAAGCGGATGCCCCGGCGGATCGGCCACGATTGACGAGGGGCGCGATGCGCGAAAGGACGACGGCCACCGCCGCGCCGGAGCAGGTGAGCGCCAGCCACGGCCACCGATAGGTGCCGAAGGTCTCGAGCGCGAATCCGAACAGCGCCGGGCCCACCAGGATTCCGCTCCACGCGCAGGTGACCGCAACGCCGGTGAGCAGCCCGGCATAGCGCGCGCCGCCCACTTCGGCAGCGAGCGCCAGATAGAGGCCGGTCCAGCCGAAGGCGCCGGCGCCGAAGACGAAAGTGACGAAGGCAGCGACCAGGCCGGGCAACGGGAGCCCAAGGGCGAAGACGAGGCAGGCCGCGGCGCCGATGCTCGCATTGATGATGAGGCAGGGACGGCGGCGCCCGCCGAAGAGCCGGTCACTGACGGCGCCCCACGCCAGTCGCGAGACGGTGCCGCCCGCCTGGGCCGCCGCCAGCAGGCCGCCCGCGGCGACCACGCCGTAGCCGAGACGTTCGCGGGCGTAGAGAGCGAAGTAGGCGAGCACGGACGACTGGGTCAGCGCCATCGTGAAGCCGGAGACGAGCAGAATGACGAAGGAGCGGTTGTGCAGGAACCGGCCTACCTCGGCAAAGCGCGGCGGGTTCTCGATCTCAGGGGCTGCGATGCCAGTGCCCGGACCCCGGCCGCTCAACAGCCCCGCGAGCGCGCCGAGGGCGGCACAGCCCCCCGCCACGGCAAAAGCGGCGTGCCAGCCCCAGCGAACGGCGACCGCAGGCAGGGTGAAGGCCGCGAACATGCCCCCGAGCGTCAGGCCCGTCTGCTTGATGCCCATGGCGACGCCGCGCTCGCGCATGGGGAAGCGCTCGATGATGGCCTTGCCCGTGGTCGGGTTGACGACCGAGAAGCCCACACCCGCTCCAAAGAGGCAGGCCAGCAGCACGGTGAAGCGCGGCGCCTCACCCGCCAGCGCGATCATGACCGCCTCGAAAAGAAGGCCGGCCGCCAGTGTCGGGCGAACTCCCAGGCGGTCCGTGATCCAGCCCGCGGGCAGGGACATGAGCACGCCGCCCAGGTAGATCGCGGGCACGAGGAGCCCGATCTGCGCGCGCGTCAGGTCGAGCGCGTCGAGCAGCACGGGGGCGAGCGGAGCGACGGCGAGGGCGGCGGCGGCGCTCAGCGCGTGCGCGCCGGTCAAGAGCAGGAGGACCGTCCAGCGTGAGCGCTTCACAGGAGTCCCTCGAGCGAGTACACTGCCCACCACCTTTAGCATAGCCGTTACACCGGAGGAGGGTTCGACGCGTGGGAGCATTTGATCTGAAGGGGCGGGTGGCGGTGGTCACGGGTGGCAACGGCGGCATCGGACTCGGCATGGGACGCGGGCTCGCGGAAGCGGGCGCGGCCGTCGTGGTGGCAGCGCGCAATCGCGAGAAAAGCGGGCGGGCCGTGGCCGAGCTGCGCGGGCTGGGAGCCGAGGCCGAGGCCATCGAGGTGGACGTGGCCGACGAGGGCTCGGTCGAGGCGCTCGTCAAGGCGACCCTCGCGCGCTTCGGCAGGCTCGACGTCCTCGTCAACAACGCCGGCATGAACATCCGCAAGCCCGTGGAGAGCCTGGCCCTCGTCGAGTGGCGTCAGGTCATCGACGTCAACCTCACCAGCGCTTTCCTCGCGAGCCGTGCCTGCCACCCCGTCATGAAGAAGCAGGGTGGCGGCAAGATCATCAACATCGGATCCATGATGTCCATCTTCGGCGCCTCGTTCGCGCCCGCGTACGCGGCCTCCAAGGGCGGCATGGTCCAGCTGACGAAGGCCATGGCCGCGGGGTGGGCCGTCGACAACATCCAGGTAAACGCGGTGCTGCCGGGCTGGATCGACACGGAGCTCACGCAGCGGGCGCGCCAGCAGATCGAGGGGCTGCACGAGAGTGTGGAGAGGCGCACGCCGGCGAAGCGATGGGGCGTCGAGCAGGACATGGCCGGCGTCGCCGTCTTCCTCGCCAGCCCCGCGTCCGATTTCGTCACGGGTGCGGCCATCACCGTTGACGGCGGCTACTCCATCCAGGGCTGACGGGGTAAACTCTGAAAGCAATGATCCGCCCGGTTGGCCTGTTCCTCTGTCTCGCGATGGTCTTCGGCGGGTGCGCGTCCACGCCCCCGATCGAGCGGGAAACGACGCGGCCGAGGTCGGGCGCCGCTCTCCGGTTCGGGGTGGACACGTTCGCGTTCCGCAATGACATCCGCTGGAAGAATCCTGGCAAGATCGACATGTACGCCAACTATTGCTTCGTCATGGCTCGCGGCGTCACCCAGTTCCACCGGTTCGCGCGCTTCGCTCCGGAGCTGCCGCGCGTGGAGCCTGACGCCTACACGGGGCTCGTGAGAGCGGTGGTGGCGCGGGCGCCGTGGGAGGATCCGCTGCCTGCTTCGGAGCGGATCGTGATTCCCGGCTACGCCTCCCTCCACGAGTTCTCCGCCGCCCAGGAGCCGGCCGTGAAGGTAGGCCTCGGCGGGTTCGTGTGGACGTTCATCCACTGGACCAACTGGCGCGTGACCTTCCCGGTGACGGTGGAGCAGCAGGAGCGCGTGGCGCGCGAGACGCTGGCCGAGCTCGACGCGGGCCGCATGGTGCAGCTCCTCGTCACCAACCTGCCCAAGGTGGAGCTGAACCACACGGTCATCGCCTATGACTACCGGATCTACGAGGGCCGCTTCCTCGAATTCATCGTGTACGACCCCAACGAGCCAGAGGAGCCGGGCTGGGTGGCCTTCGATCGGGCCGAGCGCACCTTCTTCGCCTCCGGCGTCTACGACACCGAACCGGGTACCATCCGCGCCTTCCGCATGTACTATTCTCCCTTCCTTTAACATGACCGAGCGCATTTCCATCGTGGCGGCCGGTGTGGTCACGGCCATCGGCCAGGACATCGACACCTTCTGGGCCGGGCTCCTGACCGGCACCGAGGGAATCTCGGCCATCGAGCGCTTCCCCGTGGACGATCTCCGCGTGGGGCGCGGCGGCGAGATCAAGAAGCTCACCCGCCCGGTGGACTGGCGACGCGTCCCCGATTGTCGCGCGACGCGCCTGCTGGTGTCGGCCGCCGACGATCTGTGCACCCAGGCCGGCGAGCGGCCGCTGGACGTCGAGCCCGAGCGGCTCGCGATCGTCGTGGGCACGGCGCTCGGAGGGGTGGAAGAAGGCGAGCGGGCCCTGCACAGCGGATCGGCGAGACGCCTGCGGAGGGCGCTCTACGACGCGCCCGCGCACCGGCTCGCGCGCTGGCTGGGCGCTCGCGGCCCCGCGGTGACGGTCGCGACGGCGTGCGCCTCGGGCGCCACCGCGCTCGGGATCGGGGCCGAGATGCTCCGCCGGGGCGAGGCCGACGCCGTCGTCGCCGGCGGCTACGACATCCTCTGCCGCTTCGTGATGCGCGGCTTCGACGGGCTCCGCGCGCTCACGCGCGAGCGCGTGCGGCCCTTCGACCGGCGCCGCAGCGGGCTCCTGCTCGGCGAGGGGGCGGGGCTCCTCCTGCTTCGGCGCGAGCGGGAGGCCGGCGCCCGACGGCTCGGCACGCTCCTGGGCTACGGCAGCGCCAGCGATGCCGCGCACGTCGCGGCGCCCGACCCGCACGGCCGCGGCATCGAGCGCGCCATGCTCTCGGCGCTCGTGGACGCCGGGGTCGCCTCGGGCGACATCGACTTCGTGAGCGCCCACGGGACGGCGACGCCGCTCAACGATCCCATCGAAGCGGCCGCGCTTCGCCGGGTGCTCGGGCCTCGCGGCGGCGCGGTGCCCGTCAACTCGATCAAGGGCGCGCTCGGCCACACCATGGGCGCCGCCGCGGCTCTCGAAGCCATCGTCTGTCTCCTCGCGGGGCGCCGCGGCCAGGTGCCGGCCACCCTCGGGCTCGAGGAGCGCGATTCCGCCTGCGATCTCGACTGCGTCCAGGGTACACCGCGCGCCCTGCGGCCGCGCGTGAGCTTGTCCACGTCGCTCGGCTTTGGCGGATGCAATGCCGCCCTCGTGATCGAGAGCGCCTGATGCGCGCTCCGGCGATCCGGGCCATCGGGCTCCTCTCGGGCTGGGGACGGGGGGCGGGGGCCGTGCCCGCCGACGCCGCGCGGGCCGCCGGGGGACGCGCCGTCCTGACCCTCGAGCGGCCCGCCCTCGACCCGGAGCGCTTCCGGCGCTCGCGGCGCGAATGTCTCCTGGGGGTTGCGGCGGTGGGCGCCATGCTGGAAGATGCGGGGGTAGGGCCAGAGGCCATCGCGGGGGAGCGCACGGCGCTCCTCTTCGCGACCGCCGCCGCCTACGCGGGCTCCAACCGCGAATTCATCGAGGCGCGCGGCGGCAGCGTGTATTTTCCCTACACGGCGCCGGCGGCGCTGGCGGCCGAGGTCGCCATCGAATTCGGACTGGCGGGACCGTACGAGATCCTGATCGGCGGGGCCCCGGCCACGATGCGAGCCGTCCTACGCGCGGCGGCGCTTCTCGATGCAGGAGCGTGCGATCGCGCGCTGGCCCTGACCGTCGACGTTTTCGAGGAATGCGCGGACCTGTTCACGAGCGGACGCGGGCGGCTCGCGCGCCCGCTCGTGGAGGCGGCGGGCTGCCTCTGGCTCGAGCCGGGCGAGGGAACGCTCAGCCTCGCTCACCAGCGTGGCGGCGCTCGCGAGGCCAACGGCGCTCGGGAGCGCCTGGGCGAGACGCTGGCCTGCGAGCCGGTGGCGGCACTGGCGCTCGCGCGCGATAGCGGCGCGAGGGGGCCGGTGAGCGTGCATGGTGTGTGGCGCGGCGAGACGGCGCGGCTCGCGTGGAGCCAGAGTCCATTCCTGGGGCCCGGAGCGGCGCAGCCCGAGGGGAGGCGGATCGCATGACGCAGAAGGAAGTCCTGGACGAGCTCAAGGCGCTGATCGTGGAACGCCTCAAGTTCGATCCGAGACGCGCGGCGGACATGACGCTCGAGACCACGCTGCCCAGGGGCGTCGAGGGCTCGCTCGGTCTCGATTCCCTGGACTTCATCGAGCTCTCCGTCGCCATGGAGGAGCGCTTCGGCATCGTCATCGACGAGGCCGAGAGCCTCGCCGACGATTTTCTTTCCCTCGATACCCTGTCCCGCTTCGTCCTCTCGAAGGTGAAATGACCCGCGTTGTCGTTAGCGGCCTGGGCGTCGTCAGTCCATATGGCGCCGGCGTCAAGACGTTCTGGGCCGGCCTCTCCACCGGCGAGTGCGCCATCCGGCCCCTGACCGTCATCGACACTGAAGGCTTCCGGTCTCGAATCGCCGCGGAGGTGCCCGCCGACGTCATCGGTGGCCTCGGCGTCTCCCGTCGGCGCTCGCGCGCCGATCGCCTGGCCCTGGCCGCGGCCCGCGAAGCGCTGGCCGATGCCGACCTCGCGCCGCGGGATCGGACGGACATGGCGCTCATCGTCGGTGCCGTGGGTGGCGGCATGCTCGAGGGGGAGTCGTGGTACTGGGACGAGGCGCTCCGGCCGGGGTCTTCGCCAAAGATCGGAGCGCTACGCTCCATCTTGCCCACAAGCCACTCGGAGGTCATCGGCTGGCGGCTCGGCCTCGGCGGACCCAGGGAAACCGTGGTCATGGCCTGTGCCTCCGGCGCGGCCTCCATAGCCTTCGGCGCCGACCTCATTCGTTCCGGCGCGACTCCGCTGGCGCTCGCGGGGGGCGTGGACGCCATCACACGCATCTGCTTCATGGGCTTCAACGCGCTCAAGCTGCTCGACCCCGAGCCGTGCCGCCCCTTCGACCGCGGCCGGCGCGGCATGTCCATCGGCGAAGCCGCCGCTTTTCTCGTGCTCGAAGACGCCGAGCACTGCCGCAGCCGTGGCGGACGCGCGCTCGGCCAACTGCTGGGCGCCGGTGTCACCACGGACGCCCACCACGTGACGGCGCCGCACCCGGAGGGCGAGGGGATGATCCGCGCCATGCGCGAAGCCCTCGCCGCGGCCGGTCGAGAGCCGGGCGACATCGGCTACGTCAACGCCCACGGTACAGGCACGCCGCAGAACGACCGTGTCGAAGCCCTCGCCATGGCGCGCGTCTTCGGGGAGGGCCGGGTGCTGGTGAGCTCGACCAAGTCCCTGGTTGGCCACACGATGGCGGCGGCGGGCAGCGTGGAGGCGGCAGCGACGCTCCTCTCGCTGCAGCACGGGCTCATCCCGCCCACGGCGAACCTGCGCGATCCGGACCCGGACGTGCCTTTCGACTGTGTTGCCCAGACGGCGCGCCCCGTCGAGGTGGACGTCGCGCTGTCCAACTCCTTCGGCTTCGGTGGCCAGAACGTGAGCTTGATCTTCGGCCGATGATGTCAGGGCGCCGGGTGGTGATCACGGGGATGGGCTCCGTCAGCGCGGCCGGGGCGGGCGGCATGCCGGCGGTGGCCGAGGCCCTCGCGCGGCGGCCGGCCACCATCGCACCGGTGGCGGCCTTTGCCCTCGACGGGTGCAAGAGCCGCCTCGCGGCCGAGGTCGACGAAGCGCGCTTCATGGCGCTGCTCGACCCGGACAGCGTGCGCCGGCTCTCGCGCATCTGCCGCATGACCCTGGCGGCCTGCCGCGCCGCTGTCAAGGAGGCCGGGCTCCCGGGCGGTGCGCGACTGGGTCTCGTCGTGGGCAGCGAGTACGGAGACTTCCGATCCGGCGCGGAGTTCGTCGACGGCTTCCTCCGTCGCGGGCCGGCGGGGCTCTCGCCGCTGACGTTCCCGAGCACGGTGATGAACAGCATGGCCGCGGTGACGGGCATCGCCATCGATGCCAAGGCACCCTCGGTGACGCTCAATCAGGCGACCGTGGCCGGCGACCTCGCCGTGGCGCGGGGGGTCGGGCTCATCGCCGACGGCCGGGCAGAGGCCGTGATCGCCGGTGGCGTGGATGAGCTCTTCAACCACGTCTACCGGAATCTCGCCCGGTTGGGCGCGCTCTCCCCGATGGGAGGAGGCGCTCCCGAGGGCTGCCGGCCCTACGCAAAGGACCACAACGGGCCCGTGCTGGGCGAAGGCGCCACCTTTGTCGTGCTGGAAGAACGGGAGGCGGCGCGGGCGCGCGGCGCCGACATCCATGCCGAGATCCTGGGCGCCGCTTGGGGCGCGATCCCCGTGGCCCCGCATTCGGCCCCGATCCGCCGGCGAGACGCGCGCGCCATCGCGCGACGCGCGTTGGACCAGGCCGGCGTCGGCGCGGGAGCGCTCGCGCGGTGCTACGGCTCGGGCAACGGTGACCCCGCGCTCGACGACTGGGAGCTCCGGCTCCTGGAGGCCGACGGCATGCGGGAGCCGGTGTCGCTGGCGTCCCTTTTCGGCCAGCACGCAGGCCTCGGCGCTCTCCGTGTCGCCGCCGCCGCGCTCGACGCGCGGACGGGACGCGCGCCTTCGCTCGTGCACGGCATTGCCCGCGGAGGCTGCCGCACGGCCCTGGTGATCGGGCGGGTGGCATGAGCGACCACGTCGCCGTCATCCCGGTCTTCAACGAAGCTCCGACGATCGGCAGTCTCGTGGCGCGCGTGGCGCGTCATGGCCCCGTTCTCGTTGTTGACGACGGCTCCTCCGACGACAGTGCGGGGGCCGCCGCGGCGGCCGGCGCGGCCGTGATTCACACGGGCCGCCGCCGCGGCAAGGGCGCGGCGCTGCGTCTGGGTTTCGCCGAGGCGCTCCGACGTGGCGCCCAGCGCGTCCTCACCCTGGACGGCGACGGGCAGCACGATCCGGAGGATGTCCCGCGACTCCTCGCGGCTTCCGCCGCACTGCCCGATGCGCTCGTCGTCGGCTGCCGGCTCGCCGACGGCGGCGCCTCCATGGACCCCGCTCGCTTCAACGCGCTGCGCATCGCCGGATTCTTCATCAACTGGCTGACCGGGCAGCACGTGGGCGACACGCAGTCGGGCTTCCGCGTCTACCCGCGGGCCCTGCTCGAGGCGGTGGTGCCCCGACGCGGCGGCTTCGTGCTCGAGAGCGAGATGCTGGTGCGGGCCGGTCTCGCCGGTTTCGCCATCCGCGAGATCGCGGTCACGCCGAGGCTCGGGGCCGGGCGACCGAGCCGCTTCCGGCCGCTTCGCGACGGCACCGCCGTGGCGACGTACCTCATCGGCCGCGGCATCGTGCGCTGGGTGCGCGATGCGCGGATCGTCGCGTCGGCGCTCCTGAGGCCCTTCACCCCCGCGCGCTTCGCGCAGCGTCATCGCGAGATGCACCGCTTCGCGACGCCGTATCGCTATAACTACGGCGCCTACGGGATGGCGATGGGAGCCTTCGTGCTCGACCGGATCGCCCAGACCTGGCGCGGCTGGTGGGTGGACCCGCGGGCGCAGGCCATGCGCCGCGCGGCCCTGGCCACGATCGCGCTGCCCGCGCTGGCGGCGACGGCGGCGCTGCAGCGGGCGCTGGGACTCGGACGCCGGCGGGGTCCCGATCTCGTCTCGCCCATCGTGCGGTGGGGTTACTCGCAGCAACGGCTGGCCGCCTCGCTCCCCGGCGCCCTACGGCCCGGAATACCGCCGGTCGACTACGACGTGCTCGTGGTGGGCGGTGGTCCCGCGGGATCGACGGTCGCGACCTTCCTCGCGCGCGGAGGCCTGCGCGTGGCGGTGGCGGAGCGCGAGGTGTTCCCACGCTTCCACGTGGGCGAGTCGCTCCTGCCCGCCATGATGCCGGTACTGGACCGCCTCGGCGTGCGCGAGCGCGTCGAGCGAAACGGGTTCCTCGTCAAGTACGGGGCGGCCTTCCACGACCAGGAGTCGGACCTCGAATACCGTTTTTACTTCCGCGAGGGCAACCCGTGGCCCCACTACAGCTACGAGGTGCCGCGCGGCGAGTTCGACCAGCTCCTCCTCGAACACGCCGCCAAGGAGCCCGGCGTGAGCCTGCTGCAGCCGGCCACGGTGGAGCGCGTCGCATTCGGCGTGGACGGCGCCACCATCGGAATCCGTGAGGACGGCGCCGCGCGAGATCTTCGAGTTGCCTTCATCGTGGACGCCAGCGGCCGTGACGGCTTCCTCGCCTCGCGCCGCGTGGGTCGCCGCGAGCCTATCCCCGGACTCGGCAAGGTCGCCCTCTTCGCCCACTACGAGGGCGCGCCGCGCTGGCCGGGGCGCGACGAGGGGCTGATCCGGCTGTACATCTTCGAGGAGGGCTGGTTCTGGTGGATCCCGTTCAGCGGCGATCTCACGAGCATCGGCTGCGTGCTGCACGCCCGGACCGCTCGTGGCCGCGAGGGTTCGCTCGAAACGTTGTTCGAGGAGATGGTCGCGCGCTGCGGCCGCGTCGCGGACGGTCTCCGGGACGCCCGGCGCGTCACGCCGGTGCGGAGCGCCGCCAACTTCTCCTACCGGACGCACCCGGTGGCGGGCGACCGGTTCGTCTGCGTGGGCGACACCCTGGCCTTCGTGGACCCCATCTTCTCCTCCGGCGTCTACATCGCCATGCAGACAAGCGAGATGGCGGCCGAGGAGATCCTCGCCGCCTTCGCCGAGCGCCGGTTCGAGGCGCGGCGATTCAACGGGTACGCCCGGCGCGTCCGCCGGGGCGTCAGCCCGTTCGTGCGCTTCATCCGCCGCTACTACGAGCCCGCCTTTCTCGAAGTGTTCCTCCAGCCGCGCGACCGGCTCGGGGTCCTCAGCGGTGTCTTGGGCGTCCTGGCGGGCGGCGCCTTCCTCCGCATGCGGCTCCGTATGCGGAGCTCGCTCGCGATCTTCTTCCTCCTCGTGCGCGTCAAACGCTGGCTGCGGCGCTGGCGCGGGCGGCCGGTGGAGTCGAGGCTCGGGTGGTGAAGCTCCGCGAGTTTCTGCCTCGCGGCTACGTGTTCACGGTGGTGGGTATTGCCGTCGGCGTGGCTGGGCTCGTGTCCCTGGGCGCCATGGCCGAGCGGATCACGCGCTTCATCGAGGGTGGTGACCGCTTCGTGCTGGGCCAGATTTCCGTCGCCGGCGAGGGGATGGGCATGGGCACCGGCTTTACCGCCGGCGGGCTCCTCTCGGCGGCCAAGATCCGGGAGATCGCCGCCGTGCCCGGCGTCTCCGGGGTCCAGGCGCAGGTCATGCTGCCGCTCAACACCAGCACCTCCAACTTCATGACCCTGACGCAGGAGCTGGTCATGGGCATGGACCTGAGCGTGCCCATCCCCAACCGTAACTACCGGGAATTGCCGGTCGCCTCCGGCCGGCCGCTCCGCACGGACGACCGGCGATCCGCGGTGCTGGGTGCGGAGTTCGCGGCCTCGCGGCACCTCCGGACCGGCGCCACGGTGTTTCTGGGCGGACAGGATTTCGCCGTGGTCGGGATACTCGAGAAGACCTTCACCGCGCCCGACCGCTTCGCGCTGGTTCCGATCGAAGACGCGCGCGAGCTGTGGCTCAGGCGCGATCCGCTCCTCGTCCAGGTCTTCGGCGCCGGCAGCCTCCGTCGCGGAGACCTCAACACGGGGGCGGCCGTCGGCTGGAGCGACGGCGAGGACCCCGATGCGGTCGCCCGGCGCATCCAGGCGACGGTGACCGGCCTCAACGTCACCATCCCGGGCGAGCTGAGCCGCCTCCTGCGCCAGTCGACCGCCTTCTTCTCCGCGCTGCTGCTGGGTATCGGCGCTCTCGGGCTCCTCATCGGAGGCTTGTCGCTTGCGAACACGGTGACGGCGGCCGTCTTCGAGCGCATTCGCGACTTCGGGATCAAGCGGGCGCTGGGCGCCACGGACATGGCTCTCCTCCGCGAGGTGCTGGGCGAGGGGCTCCGGGTGAGCCTCTGGGGCGGGGCGGCGGGCGTGCTGCTGGCGTGGAGCATCGGCACGGCGGTCGACGCGCGCGTGCTCCGCGACGGCCAGCAGCTCTTCCTCTTCTCCCCGCGCCTGCTCACCTTCGCTCTCGTCTTTTCGCTCGCGCTGGGTGCGCTGGCGGCCGGGTACGCGACGCTCCGTATCGTCAGGCTGTCGCCCGCGGAGGCGATCCGGCGAGGATCTTGACGTCTCCAATGCTGAGGGCGGCCGGACTTTCCAAGACGTATGCAGGCCCGCACGGCGTACCCGTGCCGGTGCTCCACGGGATCGAGCTCGAGGTCAAGGGTGGCGAATTCGTGGCGGTCGTCGGAGCATCGGGCTCGGGCAAGTCCACCCTGCTGAACCTCCTGGGGCTGCTCGAGCCCGCGTCGGCCGGCGAGGTCTGGCTCGGCGAGGAGCGTGTGAGCCACCTGGGCCGCCGTGCCCAGGCGCGAGTGCGCGGGGCCTCCATCGGCTACGTCTTCCAGTCCTTCCTGCTGCTCTCCGGACTGACCGCGCTCGACAACGTGCTGCTCGCCGCGCGCTACGTCGGCCGGGACCGCGCCCTGGCCCAGCGGCAGGCGCTGGCGCTCCTCGAGCGCATGGGCGTCGCGCACCGCAAGGACCACTACCCGCCCCAGCTCTCGGGCGGGGAGCAGCAGCGCGTCGCCTACTGCCGGGCCGTGCTCAATCGGCCGCCGCTCGTGCTGGCAGACGAGCCGACCGGCAATCTCGACGACGAGCACGCGCGAGTGATCCTGGCCGAGCTTCGGGCCTCGACGGCGGAGCGCGGCGCTGCCGTGGTGCTCGTCACGCACCGGCCCGAGGGGCAAGCCGGCGCCGACCGCGTGCTGCGGCTGCGCGACGGCCGGCTCGTCTAGCGGGCCGGACCGCGTGACCGTCCTCCGCTCGCCGTGGGCCGTCGCCGGCCTCGCGGCCCTCCTCGGGTTGCTGCTCCTGCTGCCCGGCCTCGGCAGCGCACCGTTCGACGATCCAGGCGAGGGCCAGCACGCCGAGATTGCGCGCGAGGCGTGGGTCTCCGGCGATCTCCTCGACCTCCGGTTCAACGGTGTCCGCTACTTCGACAAGCCGCCGCTGCTGTATTGGCTGATCGCGCTCGACTTCCGTGTCTGGGGTCAATCGGAGTGGGCCGCGCGGTTGCCTTCGGTCGCCGGCGCGGCAATCGCCGCTGCGGCCACGGCCCTGCTGGGCGCCCGGCTCCTGGGCCCCCGCGCCGGTCTCCTCGCCGCCGCCGCGCTGCTGTCCTGCGCGCTCTTCACCGTCTTCGGCCGCTACGTCCGCCCCGAGACGCTCTTCGTGGCCGCGATCCAGTGTGGCCTGACGGGGCTCCTGCTCGGCGTGGAGAACGACGGGCGGCGTGCCCGGCGCTGGGCGGTCGCGGGCTGCGCCGCGCTCGGCGTGGCGGCGCTCGCCAAGGATCCGCTCGGGCTCGTGGGGCCGCTGGCCGCCGTCGCCGCCGCGCTCGCGGCCTGCGGGCGCTTGCGACCCGTGCGCCGCTGGCTGCCGCCGGCGGGACTCGGGCTCATGCTCGTGCTGGGTCTGGGCTGGTACGCGTGGAGCGCGCTCCGCCATACGGGCTTTCTCTGGTATGCCGTGGTCGACAACCATGTCCTCAATGCCGTGGGGCTTCGGCGCTTCCCGGACGAAGATGTCCCGTTGGAAGCCCTCGAGTTCCTCCTGGTGGCCGCCCTCGGCGCAATTCCGTGGATCATTCCCGCTGGACTGATGCTGGTCTCGCTCGTTCGCAGACGCGCCTGGCGTGACCCTGCGGAGACGCCCTGGGTCGCCCTCGCGCTCTGGCTGGTGGGACTCTGGGGCTTCTTCACGCTCTCGGCCTTCAGGCTGCCGCACTACGGGCTGCCGGCCTATCCCGCCCTCGCCCTGCTTGCCGCACGGTGGTGGGCCGAGCGCTCTGAGCGGAGCCGTGCGCCGGCGCTCGCCCACCTGGCGCTCTTCGCTCTCCTCGCCGCGGGGCTGGGTCTGGCCTCGGCCTCCGACGGCAAAGGTTTCGTCGATGCGGTCTTCTCCGCCACCGACATCTACACGCGAAAGGAAATCGCGGTCGCGCAGTCGTCTCCGCTGCCGCCCTGGTCCGCGCTTCAGCCGCTCGTGGCCCGCACGGCCGCGATCATGGGCGCGGGCGCGGTCGCGCTCGCCGTCGTCGCGTGGCGCCGGGCCGGGCGCTCCACGGCCGCCATCGTGGCCGCGACCATGCTGGCCGTGATGCCGTCGGCGACTCGCGCGCTGGACCTGGTTTCGACCGCCCGCGCCGTCTCGAGCATGGCACGCGAAATTCGGCGGCTTGCGGACTCGGACGCGCTGCTGGCGCACGAGGGGCCGCTCGAGAACTCGGGCGCGCTGGAATTTTACTCCGGGCGCCGCCCCGTGCTGGTGGACGCGCGGCGGAGCGTGCTGGGAATCGGCGCGACCTATCCTGACGCCGCGTCGCGGTTCTGGACGGCCGCCCAGCTCGCCGAGGCATGGCGTGGAGGGCGACCCATCCTGCTCGTGACCCCACGTGACCCGCGCCGCTCGCTGGTGGCGGGCCTGCCGCCCGAGCGCGTGCAGCTGCTCCGTGCCGAGAACGGGCGCTGGCTGTACTCCTCGCGCTAGCGGGCCTATTTGCTATGCTGGGCGGGTGATGGCGGCCGACTACCTCCGTACGCTGTTCCTGCATCCGCCGTCACCCGACGGCTTCGACGGCGGCGCCGGCTCGCGCTACCAGGCGAAGCGCGAGATCCGCTCCTTCTGGTATCCGACCTGGCTCGCCCAGCCCGCTGCGCTCGTGCCGGGCTCACGTCTCGTCGACGCGCCCCCCGACGGTCTCACGCTGGACAAGATCCGCCCGCTGGCGCGGCAGTACGACCTCTGCGTCATGCACACGAGCACGCCGTCCTTCGCCGGCGACGTGCGGGTCGCCGAGGCGCTCAAGGCCGAGAACCCGCGCCTGATGATCGGCATGGTGGGCGCGGCGGTGGCGGTGGCGTCGGAGGCCTCGCTGCGCGCGTCACCGGCGCTGGACTTCGTGGCGGGAAACGAATTCGACTTCACGATCCAGGAAGTGGCCCAGGGGCGCGCGCTTCGGGATGTCCAG
>WNFC01004360.1_pt1 | contig 15400 bp, 16 predicted proteins | sample 5400541 | NCBI WGS metagenome assembly WNFC01 (sample SAMN13153342, study PRJNA577476) | soil metagenome | isolation source: 120 cm saprolite under Douglas fir tree site 2 hole 2 replicate 1 | place: USA:California | collected 2015-04-18
GCGACTGCTCCACCGAGATCATGCCAATCGCCACCCATGGCAATTGCGGCCGCGCGGATCGATCCGCCAAAATCGAAGGCAAAGATTTGTGATTCGGGATATCGGCGAAATTGCAATGCCATCAGCGCAAGCAAGACGGATTTGCCTGCACCGGTCGGCCCAACCACTAAGGTGTGGCCGACATCGCCGACGTGCAGCGAGAAACGAAATGGTGTCGACCCTTCCGTTTTGGCCAGAAAGAGGGGCGGCGCCTTGAAATGATGGTCCCTCGCCTCCCCGGCCCATACGGCGGACAACGGGATCATATGCGCCAGGTTCAACGTCGAGAGCGGAGGCTGCCGGACATTGGCGTAGACGTGGCCGGGCAAACCGCCAAGCCAGGCCTCGACCGCATTCACCGTCTCGATCATGCAGGTAAAGTCGCGCCCCTGGATCACCTTTTCGACGAGGCGAAGCTTTTCGTCTGCGGTCGCGGCGTCATCGTCCCAGACCGTGATGGTCACCGTGACGAAGGCTTCTCCGATCTCGTCCGAACCCAGTTCCTGGAGCGCCGCGTCTGCATCCATAGCCTTGTTGTGAGCATCAGTGTCAAGAAGAGCCGAAGCTTCGTTGGTCATGACCTCCTTCAGGATCGCGCCCAACGATTTCCTTTTGGCGAACCATTGCCGCCTGATGCGGGTCAGGAGTTTTGTTGCGTCGATCTTGTCGAGCATGATCGCCCGGGTTGTCCAGCGATAGGCGAAGGCGAGACGATTGAGGTCATCGAGGATTCCGGGCGTGGTTGCAGTCGGAAAACCGACGATGGTCAGGACCCGCAGATGAGATGAACCAAGCATCGGCTCGAGGCCACCGGTCAGCGGCTGATCAGCGAGCAGCGCATCGAGATACATAGGAATCTCGGGCACCCTGACGCGATGGCGCTTGGTCGAGACCGTCGAGTGTAGGTAGGTCAGGGTCTCCTGGTCATCAAGCCAGGCGCATTCCGGCATGAACCCCTCGACGAGCTGAAGCACGCGATTGGTCCGATCGACAAAGCCGCGAAGGACTTCACGTGCATCGGAATCGACAGTGCGGTTGCTGCCTTCGTAAAGCAGCCGTTCGGCTTTCGCGGTGCCCTCCGCCGGCGGTAGATAGAGAAATGTCAGGAAGTAGCTCGATTCGTAGTGCGCGCCGGCTTCCTCGAACTGTGCTCGTCGCTCGGCGTCGACGAGACCTGATGCCGCGTCCGGAAAGGTGTCTGGTGGATATGCTCCCGCATAATGGCGCTGGGCTTCGACAAAGACTGCCCAACCGGATTCGAGACGCCGGAGCGCATTGTTCAAACGACCGGCAATGGCCACAAGCTCGGCCGGCACGGCGCTATCGAGGTCGGGTCCCCGAAACCGTGCAGTCCTTTGGAACGACCCATCCTTGTTGAGGACGATGCCCTCGTCGACGAGCGCACACCACGGCAAGAAATCAGCCAAACGGGTGTTCGAGCGGCGATATTCTGCAAGATTCATCATTTGTGAACTCACATGTTGAGATGACCGGGGATACGAAGGTGTCGTCGAACGACTTCGACGAAGTCAGGGTCGCGCTTGGCGGCCCAGACGGCAGCGATGTGGCCGACGAACCAGAGCAGGAGGCCCGCGATCCAAAGCCGCAGACCAATGCCGAGCGCGGCGGCCAATGTGCCGTTGATGATGGCGATCGACCGCGGAGCACCGCCCATCAGGATCGGTTCTGTCAGCGCACGATGGACCGGTGTCACGAAGCCTGGGATCTCGCCGCTCATCAGATCACCACGCCGCCGCCGAATGAGAAAAAGGACAGGAAGAAGCTCGAAGCGGCGAATGCGATCGACAAACCGAACACGATCTGGATCAGCCTGCGGAAGCCACCCGACGTATCGCCGAAGGCGAGCGAGAGGCCTGTGACAATGATGATGATGACCGCGATGATCTTTGCGACCGGACCTTCGACCGACTGCAAGATCTGGTTGAGCGGCTGTTCCCACGGCATGTTGGAGCCGGCAGCCGATGCTGAAGTGGCGGTAAGGCAGCTGATTGCGAACGTGGCTACCGCCACAGCGCCTCGCTTGCCGAGGTGAATAGACTTCATGTTTCGTCCCCTATGGCTGAAAGAATGTAGTCGCCTGAAGCCCCTAACCCCTCGACGCCGGCGAGTTCGGCAAGCCGGCGTTCGTTGCCGCGGCCGGAAAGCACAGCGATGACGTTGATGGTTTCGGCGATCAGGGCGCGCGGCACGGTGACGACCGCTTCCTGGATGAGCTGTTCGAGCCGGCGCAACGCACCGAGCGCGCTGCCAGCGTGGATCGTTCCAATGCCGCCGGGATGACCCGTGCCCCACGCCTTGAGCAGATCGAGCGCTTCCGCCCCGCGCACTTCTCCGATCGGAATGCGATCCGGCCGCAGACGAAGAGATGAACGCACCAAATCCGATAGCGAGACCACGCCATCCTTGGTGCGCAGCGCCACAAGATTTGGCGCCTGGCACTGAAGCTCCCTTGTGTCCTCGATGAGCACAACCCGATCCGAGGTCTTTGCGACTTCCGCAAGAAGCGCATTGGTCAGCGTTGTCTTGCCGCTAGATGTGCCACCCGCGACGAGGATGTTCCGGCGGCCTGCGACCGCGCTTCGCAAAGCGTTGGCCCGGTGCGAGCTCATGATCCCCGCCGCCACATAATCGCTAAGCGTGAACACAGCGACCGCTGGCTTGCGGATTGCGAAAGTTGGCGCAGCCACTACCGGCGGCAGCAGCCCCTCGAAGCGCTCTCCTGTTTCGGGTAACTCTGCCGATACGCGCGGGGCCCCGGCGTGAACTTCTGCACCGACGTGGTGGGCGACCAATCGAACGATCCGTTCGCCATCCGAAGCGGACACCGTTTCGCCGGTGTCCATCAGGCCGCTGGACAACCGGTCGGCCCAGAGCCGGCCATCGGGGTTGAGCATCACCTCAACGATTGTCGGATCGTCTAGAAGACGCGCTATTGCCGGACCGAGAGCCGTACGCAGCATGCGCGCGCCGCGCGAGGTCGCCTCCGACTGATTGGAAAGGTTTGCCACCCTGGTCCCCTACGAATGAGGCCGTCCCGAGCGGCCTCAGATGGGGATGAATAGAAAAGGCAGTAAATGGCTCAACGCAACAAAAGGACTATCGGTCTCGTAGCCTGGCGTAGAAAAAGAAACATTAGCTGATGTTTCTATTCTTTCGCTCTATTTCGTGGACGCACAGGGCAATGCTGAAATGACGAAAGGTCTATCGGTGCGTAAAGTCGAGACGTTGATCGGCCTGTTACGTCGCGTCTTCGCAAACGTTGAGGTGATGGAATCCGTGTCGACACCGGTTAAAAATCAAGCAGGTCGCCACATTGATTGATCCTCATGCGCACCGCTCGCAGTCGCAACGCTGTGTGTGGTCTGCTCAAGCCGACTGGCGGCCGGGGTCCGATCCACATACATGTGGGGGGCAACCGGCAGCGATTGGTGTGACTTGACGAGCTGCACCGCGTGTCGTGCTGAGATTGTTGCGTGGGGGTATCAATGGATAGTGAGTTTTTCAGGCAGCGGGCGGTGCTTGCCCGCGGTTTGGCCGAGAATGCCGATCCGTTCACCAAAAAGCGTCTTCTCGATCTCGCCGAGAGGTACGATGCCAGGGCGGGCGGCGCCGGACCTTCGCGAGCTTCGCGCGGTATCGTGCAGCCCACGCCTCTTGCAAGCGGGTGGCCCTTATCGACCGCGGCCGGCGAGGCATGAAGAAGTCAAAGCCTGACGCCGCGGCGATCGAGGTGGAATGCGACGCCTGTGGCGGAACGGGACATCCTCCCGTGAAGGAGATATCCCCTGGACGGCGGATTTATCCCGCACCCTGCAAGGCCTGCGGCGGCAAAGGCCGGCTTACCAAATCATAGCGGGTCCGAATTACGGGTGGTCGTTGGCTTCGTTTGACATCGGGACCTTCGTCTAGTTGCGACATCCCGATCTCACCAATCCAACCCTTGGGAGCCTTCGAGGATAGATCCTTCGGCTGGCGCGAGCACCAATTCCAGCTGGCTAGCCGGACCGGCGTCCGGATGCGCAAATGCGGCGAAGAGTTGCTTACTAAGGTCACGGAGCCAAGGCACTGCGAACCAGATCAGGGCGATAGCCTGGAGCACGATGCTGAGACCAAACGCGGTCTGATAGGCAACTACGGGATAGTGTCCGCCCTGGGTCGACCAGTGCCCAACGATCAGCCCAATTCCGTATTGAACCACGAATGCCCAGCCGAAATGTGCGAGGTTCAGTGCACCATTGGCGCGTGCGGCGATTTCGACGGGAAAGTAACCCGCTATGATTGCATAGCTCAGCACGGTGCCAGCACCGACAACCGATACGACGGACCAGGGCAGGATGGATGGCAGTGGTACGCGCAATACCAGTGCGAGTTCGGCCAGCATGAATAGCCCGCCGAATACTGCCAATAGAACTTCGGTCGTGATGCCGCGTTTGCGCAGCCGATCCGCCATCGTTCCCAGCAACAGTGCGCCGAGACTGATTCCCAGGGCCATCATGAAGAGCTGGTTGACCACGGCTTGATGGTCAAAGCCTTCGACATCAGACAGCCACGACCCAGCCCACAAAGACTGCATTGCCCAGGAAGACCCTATGCACGTTGCCGAGAGTGGGGCAATTCTCAGGAATCGTCGATCCGAAAAGATTGAGCGCAACGTGAGCGGCTTACCCGAGCTTGCGGAGCTCTTGGGAACCTCACCGCGTTCGGGCACGACAAAGTAAATTAATCCGGCTGTCACGACCGTCATGATGGTCAGAAGTCCGAACAGGTCCCGCCAGCCGATCAAATTCAGCAGCCAATCGGTCGGCATCGTTGCCGTGACGGCTCCAAGTGACCCCAACATGATCATGCCGCCGTTGACGAACGCGATTCGATCTTTTGGAAACCAGGTTACGATTGCTTTAAGTCCCGCCATCAAGGCGGCGGCAACTCCTAGCCCGATCATGGCGCGGCCGATGAGAAGCTCAGCAAAACTATCGGCATTGCCGAACAGGCTCGCACCCCCGACTGCAATCACCAGCAATATGCTTTGGACTCGCCTCGGACCGTAACGATCCAGAAGCACGCCGATGGGAATCTGGGCACCGGCAAAGACAAGGAAATAAATCGAGGCGAGCAAACCCGTTTCAACTGCACCGAGCCCGAAATCGGACGCCAGTGCCGGCGAGATAGAGGCATTGATCGTGCGAAAGAGGAAGGAAAGAAAGTAGCCCGCAGCGAAAGGCAAGAAAACCGAGAAGATCAAGCGCCAGTTGGAGAGTGAAGGCTCTCTTGAGACCTCCGCTTCCTCCCTCGGCCTTGTGCTCCTCTTGGGCGAGGTCGAACTTCGATCCCTTTCAGTATTTCGAGAACCATCATGCGGGTCAGCAGAAGGGATCGGAAGGAGCTGAGCGCGCGAATTGCGATCCACTGCCCCGGCGCTTGGTCGCGAGGCCTGGGCGATTTCAATATCTTCAGAAGCAGCGTTGCGCCTGTTCTCCTGCACCCCCGAATCGCGCGGGGCTTGCTCGCTCATTGCCTCCCCCCTTGGCTCGTCGCCTTTGGAATTGAGACGGTCGATCGTCTCCTGCATGAGAGGCCGACACTGCCGAACGCGACGATCGACCTGTTCCGCCAGAACATTGAAACGCTCGTCACCAAGCAGAATCGCGTCGTGCTGGCGCTCTTGCGGGACCGGAGGCGTCACGGCCAACTGGTATCGTGCGTGTAGCGCGACCGTCTCGGCCATCATGCGCATGCCGTGTTCAAGACGGTCGAACCTGGCGTGCATTTGGTCGAACCGCTCGTGCACCAAGGCTTCGACTGAAGGCGCGGGTTTCAGAAAATGCTCAAGAGCGGCTTCCACGAACATGCTCTTGCCGACGCCAGGTCGGTCTGTTGCGACGTCAAGTCGCCCGCAGACCCCTTCACTCAAGCGAACCGTGATTTTGCGACGCGCCGAGGTCTTGCGCTTACGCGGTGGAACGCCGACATGCGCGGCATGCACATCCTGATCAGACAACTGCTGCATTTTTTGACATTTTCCCCAAGACCTCACGATCGATACCGCCGCTTCGCGATACGATTGATGAGGTGACCCAAACGGACGGGAATTACAGAGAGGACACGCCGTCGATGGGTTCAATAGATCAGAACCTGCGATCATGCGCTGGCGTAGAAAAAGAAAGGAGATGCGGAATCCCGCTGACTGCAAGCGAGCGTTAGAGCAACGGCCAACTTTGGTTGATAGCTGGATCGGCGAACGAGCTGCTAAGCGGTGCCGAAATCAAGCATTATTGGGCGTGCAATCGTGTATGGGAAACGAGGCGTTGGGACCGCCGGCTCTGGAGACGAGTTGACGTCATCTCAAGGAGAGCCGGTCTGATCCTTGACTTGTGCCGCTTTTCCGACGCCAGGCGATTCGATGCTGACTTCCTTAAGGATCGTCGATCCGCTGGAGAGGCGCCGGCCCAGCGCTTCGACAAAGCGATCGTAGCGCTCGGCGCCTTTGGCACGGGCTGCGGGGCTTGACTGCTCCGGGAGCGCCGGCGTCGACGTCAGCCAGAAGCGGATGAACAGACCGATCGTCTCGAGTGTGATCCCGTCGTTACGTTCGAGCCGCTCGAGCACGCGCACGATACGGTCCAGCCGTTTCGCTATCGCGGCCTCCCGCCGGTCGGAATCGTCAGGTGAGAGAAACGACGCGATGGCGGCCTCGGCAACCAGTGACTTCGGCTTGCCCTGACGCTTGGCGTAGACTTCCAGGCTCGCGAATATTTCCTGATCGAGGTAAATGCTGAGCTGGGTCTTTTTCATCTGGTTAGTTCAAAGGCCCATCTTGTCGTCGGGATCGAGGCTGACTGCGCGCGCCAGGCCCTGCATCGATCGGTTCAGGGCCGCCGCTTGCCAGGTGTCGGCGTCGCCTTCGTCAGGTGCAGCGTCAAATTCGCTATCGGCCAGTGGCGACGAGAGAACGACTTCCTCTTGTTGCGGCAGCTCCGGTTCGCGGCGAAGACCGCCATCCTGATCGCGTGCTTTTTTCTTGAGAGCCGCAAGCAGCTTGACCGACGGAGCAATTGCGCTACGTCCTGACCACTCGTCCGATCGCGCGATCCTGGCGATCGGCACGGCGTGTGATGGTTTCAAAATTCGAGTCTGGAACTGCGGATCCTCGTAGTACCGGACCTTGCGGGCACGCACCGGCCGCATGCCAGAGATCATTACGATCGCCTCATTCGGGGAAAGTTGCATGACTTCCCCTGGCGTCAGCAATGGACGCGACGTCTCTTGACGACTCACCATCAAATGGCCCAGCCACGGCGAGAGGCGATGCCCGGCATAGTTCTTCATCGCGCGCATCTCGGTTGCGGTCCCAAGCGCGTCTGACACGCGCTTGGCGGTGCGCTCGTCGTTGGTGGAGAACGCGATACGAATATGGCAATTGTCGAGGATCGCGTGGTTCGGCCCATAAGCACGTTCGAGCTGGTTCAAGCTTTGCGTGATCAAAAAGCTTCGGATGCCGTACCCGGCCATGAATGCGAGCTGGCTTTCGAAGAAATCGAGCCGGCCGAGTGCCGCAAACTCATCGAGCATCAACAAGAGTTTCTGCCGCCGCTGGCCAGTATCCAGGCTCTCGGTGAGACGCCGTCCGATCTGATTGAGGACGAGACGCATCAGCGGTTTCGTGCGGGCGATGTCTGAAGGCGGTATCACCAAGTACAGGGATATAGGTCGATTCTCGTCCACCAGGTCATGGATTCGCCAGTCGCTCCGCCCCGTCACCTTCGCGACCACAGGATCGCGGTAAAGCCCCAGGAAGCTCATCGTCGTCGACAACACGCCTGAGCGCTCGTTCTCGCTCTTGTTGAGCAGCTCCCGTGCCGCCGAGGCAACCACCGGATGGACGCGGTCACCGAGGTGCGGCGTCGCCAACATCGCGTTCAAGGTTGCCTCGATCGGGCGCGACGGATCCGACAGGAAGTTGGCGACCCCTGCGAGCGTCTTATCGGCTTCCGCGTAAAGGACGTGCAGAATCGCGCCGACCAGCAACGAATGGCTGGTCTTCTCCCAATGATTGCGGCGCTCGAGCGCGCCTTCGGGATCAACCAGAATATCGGCGATATTCTGGGCGTCACGTACCTCGTAGTCGCCTTTGCGGATCTCGAGCAGCGGATTATAGGCCGCGCTCCCGGGATTGGTCGGATCGAACAAGAGTACGGATCCAAACTGTGCGCGAAAGCCGGAGGTCAATTGGAAGTTTTCGCCCTTGATGTCGTGGACGATCGTGGAGTGGGGCCAGGTCAGGAGGGTCGGAATGACAAGACCGACGCCTTTTCCCGACCGGGTCGGCGCAAAACACAGAACGTGCTCGGGACCATCGTGCCGCAGATAGCGGTCGCCCAGACGGCCAAGCACGACGCCGTCGGGCCCGAGAAGCCCGGCACGACGAACCTCTTTCGTATCGGCCCACTGCGCCGATCCGTATGTCGTGACGTGCTGGGCTTCTTTCGCCCGCCAGACCGAAAGAGCAATGGCGATGACCATGGCTGCGATCCCACCGCTCGCGGCGATGCCCCCGCCTTGCATGAATATCGTCGGCGCGTAGGCATCGAACTTGAACCACCAGATGAAAAAGGCGAGCGGCTGATAGACCGGCCAGTGCCCGATCAAAAACAAAGCAGGTCCGAGTTCCGGCTGAAAAGCAAGACGCCAAGCCGTCCATTCGGTTGCCGCCCAAAGAAAGGCAAGCACGACCATCGATACAAGGAGGAGCTGACCCCAGAGTATTCTGGTTGCGGACATGCACAGAGGTGATGCATGCCTTCAGCAAACGTTCAACAGCAATCCGCCCGCCGTCGTGATCACGCGCACCATGGCGCAGAGATCGGCGGGTCAGAGCGAAAGGTTGCGTTTGCGTCCAAAGCTCCATTCAACGCCGCCGGGACCTGCAATGCCGTTCACGTGCCGGCCAAGTTCACGTTCGAGGGACGGTACCCAGGGGACCAGCTGAAACCCCAAGCCGTTATCGATCATCGCGAAGCGGCCGGAAGCAAGCGACAGCCGTCGCCGATAAGTTCCTGCGACGGGCTCTCCTGGCTCAGCAGGCAGGTGCGCCAACCCAGTCTCTGAGGCGAGACGTCGTCCGATCGCATCGAGCTCGCGGCTGCGCAGCGTGCCGACCAGGTTACGCCCGATTGTGACCTTGTCGCCGTCGCGGCGCGCAAGCCCCTGCATCGCTAAGGTATCGATCCGCCGATCAAGCGCGGCACGAACGTCGGCGCCGAAGCCGGCGCGTGAAAGCTCGCCACCTTCCCGGGCGACCAGCCGCCGGTCAAGCCAGGTTGCCCCCTCCGCTGCTACCTGCTGGTCGACATTGAGATCCGAGCGGACCGCCAGCGCGATGCGCTGACGTCCCCTGGCATCGTCGAAACGGCGCAGCTCTACAATACCGCCGATCGGCCCGTCACCGGCCGATTCGATGTCGGGGAGCTTGAGATGATGAACGCGCCCGTCAATACCGTCGACTACGGCGAATGCTGAGGCCCTAAGCTCGTCATCCAGCCCGCGGGAGATGAGGCGGCCGATCACGGGCTCGCCATGGCGTTCGCCTTCGAGCGCCCAGGATGACGGGGCGCGTGTCGAGCCAACCTTTGTGAGGCTCTTGTGCAGCCGCTTGATGATATCGCCGCGCTCGCCCAGCTCCCGCAAGCGCAGCTCCGCGTCGGCCGCTAGCACCCAGCGTGCTGGCCCGGCAGGTTCGGCCAGACCCAACCGTTCCAAGGTCCGCATTCGGCCAATTCGAATCTCCCGCAGTGGGTCACCCACGGCATCCCGGTTCGGCCGAAGATCAATGACCCCATCCGCCGCCCCCGCTTCCCGGGCAAGCACCCGATCGATCCGTGTCCAGCGCTCGGCCGTCGTCTCCGCCTCGAGGCCTTGGCGAGCTTCGAGTTCCGATCGCGGGCCGAGTTCGCGCGTGACGAGATCGCCGGCGCGGGCCCGAAAACCCGTCGAAATATAATCTCGGCTAATGACGAGGTCTTTGCCGTCGTCGGCGCGACCTCTCACGAGGATGTGGACGTGTGGATGCTCTGTGTTCCAATGGTCGATGGCGACCCAATCCAGCCGAGTGCCAAGGTCGCGCGAAGCCTGGTCCATGAGCTCGCGGGTGAAGGTCCGTAAATTTTTCAGTTCGCCGGCATCATCGGGCGAGACGATGAACCGGAAATGATGCCGGTCGTCCTTGCAGCGTTCGGCGAAAGCTCGGCCGTCCGCCTCGTCCCCGGCCGCATCGAATAGCTTGCCAGGCGACTCATCGCGGGTCACCCCGTCGCGCTGGAGATATCCGATATGGGCGCGCAGCGCGCCCGGCGAACGCATTTGGCGCACGACCCGCGCCTTGACGATGGCGCCGCGGGCGCGGCTGTTGAGGAGCCGCGACGCGGCAAGGCTCGCGGCGCGGCCACGCCCAAACGTGCTGCCGCGCCTCTGGCCGTTCCGCGAGAGGCCGCCGGCCTTCTGCGCGGCTTGGAGCGCCTGCGCCAGGAACGGTTTTGCACGAGCCGCGCGCGTCGAGCGGATGCGGCCTGGACGGATGCGAAAATCGTCGTTTCCGGTCATCATGGGCTCATAGGGTGTCAAAAGTTGTGATCCAATAACGCGTTGTCGGAAAGGGGAAGGTGCGCTGGATCTTCGCAATGTTCGGAGCTTGGTTGAAATTGCTGCCATCTTCCAACCGACCGACCGCGCGCACCTTGCGCGCTTTATCCTGCCCTCCTCGGTCGCTCATCCCCAGCGCCCAATTCCCGAGTTGCAGGCTTCCAAGAAAACGAAGCGAATTGCGACGAGATGGACTTCCAGTCATTGCGATAAATCCTCACATGAACGCTGCACGAACAGGTAGCCGGGAGCCGCTCCGGCGCGAAAAGACAGCCGAGACCTCACAGGTGAATTGCAGAGCTGTTGCTCGTTGAATGCAGACCCACTGTCATTCATCGCACATCCGTGCGCTCAACAAACAGCGGCGCTTCCCGCCAACGAATTGCGCGCCTAACATGAAATGCGGCCTGTTCACCCTGCCCGTCGCCGAGCAATTGCGTGACTGCCGCAACGTAGGCCGTGGTCTCCGGTGGAAGCGGTTGGCCTGTCGCGAGGTGCTGCTCATACCGCGCCGGACCCGTGTGATAGGCCGCAAGGAAGCCTGCCGATCCGAAGCGATCGAGCATCTCCTTGAGATAGGCGGTCCCCGCTAAAATGTTGTCGCGAGGATCAAAGGGATCGAGACCGAGACCGTGGCGAACGCTGAGTTCGACCCAGGTGCCGGGCAGGAGTTGCATAAGTCCCATTGCACCGCGAGGCGACGTCGCATGCTCGTCTCCTCTACTCTCAACCTGCATCACAGCACGGATCCAACGCGCCGGGACGGCGAAGCGACTGGACGCCTCGTCTATGAATTCAGCGAAGCGATTGGTGGAATCAGAACGCGGCGCAGTCTGTGCGCCGGCGCTCGACTCGAAGACCGTCAAGGTGGCGGCCTGGCACATGAACGGGGTGATGGCCGCGATGACGCGCGCGATGGTTTGGAGCGAAGGCCGCCAAGCGATCGGGCCCGCCGACGCGAAGGAACAACTCTTCCGCTGCAGGCTGGACGAATGTTGATTGACTTCTGGACTTGGCCGGCAAGGAAAGATCGGAGGCGGTTTGGGGAGGCCACACTCAGGTGAAGGAGTGAGAACTTTGCGCATAATCACTTCTCGTCCGTCCACACGGGTACCGCCCTGCCGATCACCGCGGATGCAGGTAGCGGTCCAAAGTATCGACTGTCGAGCGAGTCCGCGGACTGCCAGTTCATGACAAAGACATCGCCATCAGCAATGACGCGGCATCCGTGCCAGACTGGAAGTGGACGGCCTCGCCCGTCGCGTTCGTGGGCCTGCCCCATGTCGATGCCATCGACAGCGATCGTTAGGCCGTTTCTGCAAACCGTTTGTCCGGGCAGCGCCAATACGCGCTTGAGCATGGGGACGCCGATCGGCAGGTAGCCATTGAGATCGAGAAACGCAGCGAGCAGATCAGGGGGCTGCACGGCGACGAGTTCAGTGACGGTCAAGCGTGTCGCAGGTTGAACGTGATAAAGGCCGATCGGAACGCTGTTTGATGCGTTCCATATGTAGTGCGGCGTCGTTCCTCCGACTGTCGAAAGGAGAAAACCTGTCGCAACAAATGTAATGAAAAGTGCAGCACACCGAGCGCTCATGACGTGACCCTCCGGCGATGGAGCCAGGCCCGGTGGCGGGATCGTGTGTATTGCCGAGGTGTTTCGTTGACCGACAGCCGGTTATGAACGTGGTGCCAATAGTCAGGTGCTGCGTCGGCCGGATTGATGTCGAGCGCCTCGGCGGCATCGATCAATTGCAGGACCCGTTCGACCTTCGGCCAGCCGGATAGCCGCAGCAGGCTTTCACCGCCCGGCGAGATCCAGGGCACCGTCGAATAGCGCTGACCCGGTGTCACCGCCCGTAGGATATCGATACGCGACAGGACCGTCCCAAAATCGTTGGACGTCCAGCGTACGAATGCGAAAATGCTGCCGGGAGCGAAAGAGAGGACGCGCCGGTTGCGGTCCAGAACCTTCTCCGAAACGAGCCGGCCAAACCGAACGCGATTCTCGATACGCTTTTCATGCCACAGAATCTCAACGGTCGTGAGGTCGCTCGCGCCGACCTCGTTCGTTGAATGGCTCTCAGGAGTGTGAGGGTGTGTCTTCATGGGTCAGCGACGCTCTTTTCCCGCATAGGGAATGGGAGCGTGCCGCTTTGCCGGCAGCACTGTGCCGATGCCTGGATCGCTGGTGGAGGTTCTTGTGCCGAGGTCGGCCCATGCGTTGAGATCGGCAACCGCGTAGACGACGCGGGCGCCGATTTTGCGATAGGCGGGACCGGTGCCGTAAATGCGGTGTTTTTCCAGCGTGCGAGGTGAAAGGCCGAGGAATCGGGCTGCTTCGGCAGTTCGCAAGTATCGTGGCGGCAGGCCGGCGTTCGGATCAGGCATATGAGGGGCTCCGTGGTCGTCTGGTACGCCGGCGAAATCATCGGCGCGTCGACGGACACCATGGCGGAAGAGAGCCTCCAAGGGGGATGCCGAAGATTGGGGGGTATGTTTTCGATACCCCCTGACAGGCAGCCTACTTTTTTCGGGAGGGTGGTCTTAGCAAGGCGCGGTAGCCGCCCTGCACCAAAGCGAATCCAGTTTTGACCAGGCGGATAATCCGATTCCGCACCTCGTGCGTTGCCCAATCTCGCTTGGGGATGCGATGAGTAGGAAGCAGGACCTCGGCGATTTCGCGATAAGTGGCGCCGTCAATCCGAGCGTCCAGCGCGCGCAAGGCAAGCGCGAGCCGCCGGCGGCGGTAGGGCGAAAGCGCATGGAGCGGCTCTCCTTGCGGTCTGCCATTAAGGCCTCGCCACAAGCGCCTCCCCGCATCGACCCTGAATTCGAAGTCGCGGTCGAGCGGAAATTCAACAGTGTAGGTAGCAGCGACGATCGGCGCCTCTTTGAACCAAATGCGGTGCTCTACGCCGTGCAGATGCATCACGGCGTGCCAGCCGTCAGGGCCTTGACGGAACTGACCTTCGTTCAAGTTGCCAAGGTCCAGGCGGACGCGCGAATGCGGGCCGACGATCAGCGTAGGACGTACCGGTATGATCGTCACCAGGACTTCCGGCGCCCAGAAGATAGTCTGCTCAAAGTAGGACAGACTCGGATCAGCTGCGAAAAACCAACCCCCAATTCTGGCGGAACTCAGTCCCCATGCTGGTGCCAGGATGCGGCGCTGTGCGATAATTCTGCTGGAAGGTGCGATTGCGGCGCAAGCACTCCCACGCCAAGCCGGTTATTTCGGCACCTTCAACACGATTATAAAAATCGGCCGACGATCTCCAGTTGAATCTCGACATGTACGCGTCCCCACTGCACTGCGCGATTGCGGCGCAATAATTCTAGGGAGCAATGGTTGCAGCTAGTCCCCAATCGTGCATCGCGCGATGCAGTAAATTGATCCGCGACATCAGCAAGGAAATTATTCTACGGATGGCTCAAAGATTTGGATTCGATGCTCCGCCCCGTAGCAAGTGGCGATATCCATGCTCCGTCATCCATTTTGCGCGGGTCAGGTGGCTGTCGAACGCACGTCTTGCGCGGTCGTGCTCCAGCTCGGGATCGATGTGGAGCACGATTTGCGCCACCTCGCGCCAGTCCGCCCCCTCCGCGTCTGCATCGAGCATGCGCAAATAGGTGATGATATGCTCTTCGTCGTAGACCGTGAGCACGGAATCCGTTGGCGCGACGTCGGCAACGTCTGGATCTGCAGGTGGTTTCTTCATGGGCCTGTCATAGAGCGAACGATTCCAACTCCTCACAAGCCAAAATGATCCAACGGACTTACTTTAGTCCCATTTTGATCGCTGCCGCCAGCAGCATCCCTATGAATACACATTATAGGAGATAAACCTCATAGTATGTAAAGACGCAACTTGCGCACATGGATATGCGCAAGTTGGTTGGCCGCAATTTTGGGAGGTTCAGAAGAGCAAAAGGCTTTACTCAGGAAAGCTTTGCTGAGGCGTCGGGCTTTACCCAACAATATATCAGTGGCCTCGAAAGGGGCCGGCGCAATCCGACTATCGTAACGTTATTTGAACTCGCAAGTGCGCTCGGGATAGGCCACGTCGATCTTGTGATGCCCGATGATGAAGCTCGCGCCGAGCGGACGAGGAGCGGCAAGCGCAAATAAGCCTTATCTAACGGGGTGACATCCGAAGACGAACGTGCGGACGAAAGGGAAAGCCCCGCCCGGGGATACCGGACGGGGCTTGGCGAGGAAATCTACTCGCCGTTCTTGCGCGGCCGCGACCACAGCAGGGTGTAGCCTTCGCCACCTTCGTCGTCGAACAGGTTCGCATAGATCGGCGCGTTGAAGGAGGGATCGTCGAGTTTGAGCGATAGGTAGTCGCGACCTTCTTCGGAGCGCTTCGACCAGGCGGCGCCGATCTCCGTTTTATGTGGTGCACCACATAAGGCAGAGCGTTTTTAGCCCGGCGGCGCGGCCACCAACAGCGCGGTGAGCGCAGGATTCTGATCCGCGCCGGTGGGCTAAAAACGTGTTGGACAAAACCGCGGGGCACTGCATCGCCCCAGCTATGGGCATTGCAACCCGGCGAGGAGTTGGGGATGGGCGAAACTGCTACTACCAAGCGAGGGTACAAGAGTGTCGTTCGGGAGTCGTGGGGAGTGGGACAAATGAGTGAAGTACGAGACGACCCAAAATTGCCTTCGGAAATTGATATCAAACTGCACGCGGCAATGT
>WNFC01018247.1_pt1 | contig 15399 bp, 15 predicted proteins | sample 5400541 | NCBI WGS metagenome assembly WNFC01 (sample SAMN13153342, study PRJNA577476) | soil metagenome | isolation source: 120 cm saprolite under Douglas fir tree site 2 hole 2 replicate 1 | place: USA:California | collected 2015-04-18
ACCAATGCGCGATATACCTCTGCTGTGCCGATGCGCACACCATGGCGATTCAGGGTAGCGTCGGAGCGTCCCAGCACGAAGCAGCCGCCGCGCGAATTGACCTTGAAGAAGTCGCCGTGCCGCCAGATCCCGGGATACTGGTCGAAATACGCTTCCCGATAGCGGCTGCCGTCGGCGTCGTTCCAGAAGCCGACGGGCATGGACGGTAACGGCCGCGTGATGACCAGCTCGCCGACCTCATCGACCACCGCCTCTCCCCGTTCATTGAACGCGGAGGCCGCAACCCCGAGCTGCCGCGCTTGAATTTCGCCGGCGTAGAGCGGCTGGGTCACGACTCCACCCACGATGCCGGTGCAGAGATCCGTGCCGCCGCTGCCCGAATGCGCCCAGATATCCGTCTTCACACATCGGTAGAACCACGCCATGCATTCGGCCGTCACCGGCGACCCGGCCAGCATCACCGACTTCAGCCGCGACAGATCGAATCGGTCCTTAGGAACGATTCCCGCCTTCTCGAGAATGCTCACATAGGTCGGACTCGCGCCAAAGAAGCCGGCGCCGGAGCGCTCGACCATGCTCCACAGCACATCGGGCTCGGGGTATGCCGGATTTCCATCGTAGAGCACCGGCACAACGTCCACCAGCAGCGCACTCACCAGGAAATTCCACATCATCCAGCCGGTGGTGGTGAAGAAGAACATGCGCTCACCCGGATGCACGTCCATGTGGAACTTCAGCGCCTTGCACTGCTCCAGTACCATGCCGCCGTGGCAATGAATGATGGGCTTAGGCAGTCCGGTGGTGCCCGAAGAAAACAATATCCACAGCGGATGCGCGAACGGCACCTGCTCGAACTCGAAGGCATCGGGCGCGATCTCGGGACCGGCGAGCGCGTCTTCCCAGAAGATCGAGTTCGCGGTCAGCAAGGCGCTGTTGGCGGGCTCGAGTTGCCGCAGGTAAATCACGCGCTCGAGCGACGGCAGCGAACTCAATATCGTCCCGAGTTCCGGCCGCCGGTCGAACGGCTTGCCGCCGTAATAATAACCATCCACGCAAAATGCGAACTTGGGCGCCAACTGCAGGAACCGGTCGACGACGCCCCGCGGCCCGAAATCCGGGCCGCAGCTCGCCCAAATAGCTCCGACGCTGACCGTCGCCAGCATTGCAATGACCGCTTCCGGAGAATTCGGCAAATAAGCCACCACCCGGTCGCCGGGAGCGAGCCCCATCTTGCGCAGTTGCGTCGCGAGCTTGCGCACCTGAGTGCCAAGGTCGGTCCACGACAGTGCACTCAACGTTCGCCGCTCGCTCAAGAACATCAGCGCATCGGCACCGGCACGCTCATGACGCAGCGCATGCTCCGCATAGTTGAGGCGCGCCCCGGGAAACCATTCCGCGCCCGGCATCGAGCTTCGCCCAAGCACCCGTTCGTAGCGCTGCGAGGCGCGAACGTCGAAATACTCCCAGAGCGAACCCCAGAATCCTTCCAGATCGTCGACGGACCATTGCCACAACGCCGCGTAGGTATCGAAGTGTCGTCCGTGTTCGGAGAGCCAGCTGAGATAATGCGTGAGGTGCGCCTGCGAAACCCGCGCGGCGCTGGGCGTCCACAGTAAGTCACCCTCTTTAACTGTGTTCATTTAAGCGCTCCACCCCTTCGGGCTCCCGCCACCGATGTCGCACTGGGAACGACTACTCCCGGTCGCCGCATGAAAAACAGCACGATAGCGCCGAAAAAGCACCACGATGCGAGAAAATAAAAGTTGACGCCGTAGCCGACGCCTTGATCGAACAGACGGCCGGCCACTTTCGGCGCGATCGCCGACAGCGTGGTATTGATCGCGATGGCAAGGCCCGCGAGCGTCGCAAAGGCGCGCGTGCCGTAATAATTGCTCAACACCGCCATCAAGCACACCAGTCCGCCGCCGAAACCGATGCCGAGGCAGCTTGCGAACAGGAAAACCTGCCACAGCGCATGTGCGTTGACGACGACCACGAGCACGACGCGGAACACCGCCATGAATATGGCATAAATGTAGCGCGGATCGATGCGGTCGCCGAATGCCGCGAGAATCACTTTGCCGATGAGGCCGCTGACCGTCATGATGCCGACGGCCCAGGCCCCGATGCGGGCAGAGTGGCCGAGGTCCTGCAAATGCACCACGCCATGCGCCATGAACAGAGTGTAGCCGCCGCTGCCGCCGATCAGCGAACCCAGCAGCAACCAATACGAGGGGCGCCGAGCCGCGTCCCGGAATGTCCATTCCCGGCGCGTCACGAACGCCGGGCGGGTATCCGGCGCCGGTTGACCCTCGGCAAGGGGCGGCCCAAATCCATCCGCCACTTGACCCATGTCCTCCGGCCGCTCGCGTACGAAGACCAGTGCGATGCCGGCAGCCGCGGCCGATAGCGCCGCGAGCAGCCACCATCCCGCCCGCCAGGTGCCGGTGAGCTCGATCAGTCGGTTAAGCAAGGGCGCCGCCACGAAGCCGCCGATGGCGCCGGCGGAATATAGAACGGACAGTGCCAGCGATCGGCGCCTCACGAACCACCGTGCCAAGCCCGCCTGCGACGCCATGGCCGAGCCGGTCGCGACGCCGGTGCCCACCAACAAGCCGAAGCACAGCATCGCGCCAAGCCCGCTCGCGACCACCGTGGCCATCAGCAACGAGCCGACGATGGTTAACATGCTCCCGAGCATCAGGGTCTTGCGCACGCCAAAGTGGTTGACGCTGAGGGCGACCAAGGGTCCCGGCAGCCCCGACATGATCATGTACACCGAAAACATATTGCCCAGGGTCTCGCGGTGCAGTCCCAAGGCCTTGGCCATGGCAGGGTTGATGACCGCGGGCCCGTAGGCCGGGAAGCCCAGGTTCAGGAACACGACGCTCCACAGCGCCGCCAGCATGGTCCAACCGTAGAAACGATGTGTTGGCATCAGCTCTCCGACCTTGCGCTACGGCCGCGGATGAGGTCCGCCGCCTTCTCGGCAATCATGATGACAGGTGCATTGGTATTTCCGCCAACGATGGTCGGCATGACCGAGGCATCGGCAATCCTCAAGCCCGTGAGGCCGCGCACCTTGAGCTCCGCATCGACGACCGCTGCGTCATTCAGCCCCATCGCGCAACTACCCGCCGGGTGCATGGCGGTACGGACATTCGCGCGTAAGTAGGCATCGAGTTCCGCATCGCTTTGCAGCGCCGCGCCGGGCTGGGTCTCTTCGCGCACCAATTCCTGGGCCGCGGCCGTCGCGAAGAACCGGCGCACGAAACGGATGATCCGAGTCAGAGCCGCGCGATCTTCGGGCGCTTGCAACAAATTGAGCAGGATTCGCGGCGCCGCCGTCGGGTCGGCGGAGCGCAACGACACCCGCCCACGGCTGGCCGGATGCAGCAGCACGCACGCAACCGAAAACACATGACCGGCGCCGGCGCGCCAGCCCGGAAACCAGGGCCGAGCCATCATCGAGACGGGGCTCACCAGCATTTGCAAATCGGGGCGGTCCAGGTCCGCATGGGTACGCACGAATCCCTGCGCGGACACCGGCAGGCCGGCGATCGGGCCGGAGCGGAACAACAGCCATCGCAGCACATCGAGTGCCAGCCGGTCGGCGCGCAGCCGCGAATCGACGGTGATCGCACCGCGTGCCCGATAGATCATGCCGATCGATTGGTGTTCCTGCAGATTTGCGCCGACCCCGGGCAGTTCGTGCAGCACGCGGATGCCGTGCGGCTCGATTCTGCTCGGTGGTCCGATCCCCGACAGCAACAAGAGCTGCGGCGAATTGAATGCGCCTGCGGCGAGCACGATCTCGTGGCTGCAGTCGAGCCGCTGCACATTCCCCCGCAGGCTGTACTCGACGCCCTGCGCACGCCTGCCATTGAATAGCAATCGGTGCACCAGGGCGCCGGTGATCACGGTCAAATTCGGTCGATGCATCACCGGCCGCAGAAAACGCACCGAGGTACTGGCGCGCTCGCCGCGATGCACGGTGAAATCGGGTACGGAGAAGCCCTCGGCCTCAACTCCATGGAAATCACTCAGCTCTGGATATCCCAGAGCCTGTGCGGCCGCCATGAGGCGCGGGTAGATAATCCCATCCGGAATGTGCCGCGACACCGACAGCGGCCCGTCGCCGCCATGGAAAGTGGATGCACCGCGCCAATTGCTTTCCGAGCGGCGAAAGTAGGGAAGCACATCCGCGTAGCTCCAACCTTCGAGCCCAGCTTTAGCCCAATCGTCGTAGTCCGCGGGGCAGCCCCGCGCGTACATCATGCCGTTGACGGATGCCGAGCCGCCGAGCACCTTGCCGCGCGGCGCCGGGATGACGCGCCCGTCGGCGTGCGGCTCGGGTTCCGTGAGAAAGCCCCAACTCACGGCGGGATCCATGAAGGTATCGCGCCAAGCGAGCGGCATGCGCATGCCCAATCGACCGACGTCGGTGTCTCCAGCCTCGAGCAGCACTACGCGCGCACGCGGATCCTCCGATAGCCGTGCGGCCAGCACGCAGCCGGCCGATCCACCGCCGATGATGATGATATCGGCGCCGCTCATCGCAGAGCGTAATACCGGAACATCGTATGGTCGGGCGCCGCGTGGCGCTCGCCGCCGCCGACGATGACGGTGCGATTGAGCCAATCGTACGGGCCTTCGGGCGCCCGAAAATACGGAGTACAACGAAAGTACCCGGTGAGGGCGGGATTGGCGGGCGCGCGCGCGGCATCGGCCGCGGAACGCGGCCCGTACGCGTACCCCAAGTTACGGATATAGATCCGCGCGCCGTCGTCCGTTTCGAGCACGTAGTGCGCATTGAGCTCGACGACGCCGTCGGCGCGCACGATCGGCCAATCGGCACCGCTGTAATCGAGCACCTTCCCGTTGAGCCGCGGCCCGGAGACGCTGCCGTTCTTGACCGAAGTGTAGGCTTGCTTCTGCCCTCCCGGCATGGGATCGAAAATCAACCGCTGATGAAAATCGATTCGAATGTCGAACACATGCTCGAGCACGAGATCGAGCTTGGGTGTCGGTTCGCTGGATGAAGGTGTCGGCATACAAGCTCTATCTGCTCAGGATTGAGGGGCAGCGCCGCGCGCGGGATCGGGAGGCAGGCTTTTGCCCAGGATGAGATCCGCGGCCTTTTCGGCGATCATCACCACCGCGCCGTTGGTGTTCGCGCCCGGCACCGTCGGCATCACCGACGCATCCACCACGCGCAGGCCCGAGATCCCGCGCACCCGCAATTGTGGATCGAGCACGGCATCGGGGCCTGTACCCATCGCGCAAGTGCCGACCGGATGCTGCGTCACCCCGGCGCGGGCCCGAATATAGGCGTCGAGGTCGGCGCCGGACTCCACGCCGGCACCCGGCGCGATCTCGCGCGCGATCAGTGCCGACTGCGGTGCCGTCGCGTAGATTCGACGTGCGAGCCGCACTCCGCGTCGCGCGGTTGCCATATCGGCATCGGTCGCGAGTATGTTCAGCTGAATGCGCGGCGGATCGCTGGGATCCGCCGAGCGCAAGGTCACCCGGCCGCGCGACTCCGGGTGCAGCACCACGGCGTCGGCCGTGACGCGATGTTCCTGCCTCGGCCCGATGAGCGGCCACCAGATCTTGGCGTCCATGCGCACGGGATTGCACATGAGCTGAACGTCCGGCTGCGTGAGTCGGGGCTCCGTACGTACGACGACGTTGCAGCTGTTGATCTGCGTGGCGCAGGGACCGGTTCCCGTGAACACCCACCGCAGCACGGAGCGTGCAATTCGGTCGGCCCGCAGTTCATTCAGAAAGGATACGTCGCCGCGTGCGGCGAACTCGATCGGCACGCGCGCGTGCTCCGACAGGTTGCGGCCGACGGCCTTGAGATCGGCGTGCACCGCCAGCCCAAGAGCGCGCAAGTCGTCGGCGGGCCCAATGCCCGACAGCATCAGCAGCTGCGGCGAATTGAAGGCGCCGCCGCACAGAATGACTTCGCGCGATGCGCGCGCTTCGATGCTGCGTCCGCCTTGAGAGTATTCAACGCCTCTGGCCGTGCCACGCTCGATGGTCACTCGCCTCGCCAACGCGCCGGTCACGAGAGTGACGTTCGGACGACGCAAGGCCGGGCGCAGATACGCACGCGACGTGCTCGCCCGGCGGCCGCGCGCGTCCACGGTGATCTCACCGCGTGTGAAACCTTCTTCCACCTCTCCATGGATGTCGTCGGTGGTCGCGAAGCCGGCCGCCGCAGCACTCGCCATCAACAGCTCATGCAAGAGGCGGCGCGTGTCAATGTTAGAGACCCGCAAAGGCCCGTCGCCTCCATGCCAATGCCCGGCACCGCGCCAACTGGTCTCCAAATGCTTGAAATAAGGCAGCACATCGGCGTAACTCCAGCCCTCGCAGCCGAGCGCGGCCCAGGAGTCGAAATCCCGGGAGTGTCCGCGCATGTAGAACAATCCGTTGATCGAGGACGAGCCGCCGAGCACCTTGCCGCGCGGCAGCCGCAGCGAGCGGCCGTCCAATGTGGGTTCCGGTTCGCTCATGTAGCCCCACGACAGCGCGGGATCGAATGCAGCTCGCAAAAAACCCAGTGGCATGTTGATCATGAAGCGATCGTCCGAACCGCCCGCCTCGATCAGCAGCACCCGGACATCGGCCGCGGCGCTCAAGCGATTCGCCAACACGCAGCCCGCGGATCCCGCGCCGACGATCACATAGTCGAAGGAATTCGCAATCACGCCGCGCTCTCAAGTCAGCCCAACGGTGACGGACTTGACCTCGGTGTAGATCTCCGTGCCTTCCCGGCCGTTTTCCCTGCCCCAGCCGGATTGCTTGAAGCCGCCGAGCGGCAAGGCGGGATCCACCGAGCCCGGCGTATTGATGCGGACCGAGCCTGCCTTGATACGCCGCGCCAGGCGATGCGCCACGCCGATATCGCGGGTCCAAATGCTCGCCGCCAGGCCGTATTCGGTGTCGTTCGCCATGCGCGCGATCCCGTCCACATCCGTGTCCGAGAAAGACATGGCGCACAGCACCGGCCCGAAGATTTCCTCGCGCACGACTTTCATGTTTGCGCTGGTGTCGGCAAGCACCGTCGGTTCGACGAAGTAGCCGGGGCCGGCCAGCCGTGCGCCGCCGGTCAACACGCGCGCGCCGTCTTCCACGCCGCTGCGAATGTAGCCGGTCACGCGCTCGCGCTGCGCGTCCGACACCACCGGGCCCATATCCGTGGCCGCATCCGTTCCCGCACCCACCCGCAAGGCGCGCGCCCGCTCGACCACGCCCTCGACCACTTGATCGAACACGCGTTCGTGGACGAAGAGCCGCGAGCCCGCCGCGCACACCTGGCCGGTATTCATGAAAATCCCGCGCGCCGCCACTTCGGTGGCGGGCCCCAGTGCGGCATCCGGAAAGATGATGACCGGAGATTTGCCGCCGAGCTCGAGCGTCACGCGCTTCAAGCTGCCGGCGCACGCGCGCAATATTTCCTTGCCCACCGGCGTCGAGCCGGTGAACGCGATCTTGTCCACACCGGGATGCGCGACGAGCGCGCGGCCCGCGGTCTCGCCGTACCCGGTGACGATGTTGACCACACCGGGCGGAAATCCCGCCTCCTGAATCAGTTCGCCCAAGCGCACGGTGCCCAAGGGTGACTGCTCGGCCGGCTTCAACACGACGGTGCAGCCCACCGCGAGCGCGGGAAACGTGTACGCATGCCACTCGCCGGGAACGCTGAGATTGACGGTTTCGCCGCCGATCTTGGTGGCCCAACCGGCGTGATAGCGCAGACTCTCCGCCGCGCCGAAGGCCGTCACCATCCGTGCCATGCGGAATGGCATGCCGTTATCGAGAGTCTCGAGCAGCGCGAGTTCGTCGCCGTTCGCCTCGATCAAGTCGGCGAGCCGCAGCAGCAGCCGCGCGCGGCCCGCCGGGGTCGAGTTGCTCCAAGGCGGTCCTTCGAAGGCAGCACGTGCGGCGCTGACGGCTGCGTCGATATCGGCGGCGTCGCCCGCCGCGGCGTGGGCAAATACCCGCCCCGTCGCGGGGTCGATGACTTCGAAGGAAGCTCCCGACAGCGCCGGGCGCCAGCTGCCGGCGATCAGCAATTCTCGGGGACACCTCGTAAATGCGCGCACTTTCGCGCTCGAGTCCTCGGATATCAGCGAAGCGTTCATGGTCCACACTCCCCTCTATGGTTGCCACGCATGTCGTGGTTGCGACTCATGTCGCGGGAGCCTCTCACGTGTCGCCCCACATCCGGCGCGCAACACTCACGACCAGTTCCAACTTGCGCCACTGCTCGGTTTCGGAGACCGCGTTCCCATGGTGTGTGCTCGAGAATCCGCATTGCGGCGACAAGCACAGGCTCTCCATGGGCACGTAGGCGCTCGCTGCCTCGATGCGCCGCTTGATCTCATAGGCGCTTTCGATCGCACCCTGCTTGGTCGTGACCAGACCGAGCACCACCCTCTTGCCGGACGGCAGGTAGCGCAGCGGTTCGAACGACCCGGCCCGGGCAGAATCGAACTCCATGAAGAAACCATCCACGTCGATGGAAAACATGGTTTCCGCGATGCTCTCGTAGCCGCCCTCCGCAACCCATGAGCTTCTGAAGTTTCCTCGGCAAGTGTGCATGGTGACGCTCATTCCTGCAGGACGCCTGCGCAGTGCGGCATTCACAGCGCTCGCGAAAGTTCGCGGCAGGGCATCGGGATCATCGCCGTTGGCACGGCAACCCTCGCGAAACTTCGGGTCGCATAAATAGGCGAATGACACGTCGTCCAGCTGCAGGTAGGTGCAGCCGCGTTCCGCAAAGAAATGTATGGCGCGCTGATACGCAATGGCGACGTCGTGCCAGAATTCCGCCAGATCCGGATAGACCGCGCTCGATACGGCATTGCGGCCGCCGCGCATGTACAGCATCGACGGCGATGGAATGGTTACTTTGGGGGTGCCGGTCTTGACGCCTTGGGGGGTACCGCTGGTGATGCCTCGCAGATACGCGAGTTCACGCTGATCGTCTCGGAGGAAGCGGTGCCCGGCCTGCTGCCCGCCATTCTAGAGCGTGTTTCCACCGAAGCGCCGGGAATCCGCATCACCATTGAACTGATATCGCATTCGGCGTTGAATCGCCTGGAATACGGCGAGGTCGATTTGTGTCTGTGCCTGGACAGTTTGCGGCTGTTCGACGTGAGGGCGTATCCCGATACTCTGCGCAGCGTGCGCCTGCGCCCGGTGCGCTGGATTTGCGCCGTCGACCGCGACCACCCCACCGTGGGCGACAGCATCTCGGCCGAGCAATATTTTGCACTGCCCCATGTGTTTGGCCGTCCCCAAGGGTACACCGCGACGGCTGAGGAGTTGGTGCGGCGACTGCTGGACATCGATCTTCCCGTGCACATCACCGTACCCAGCCTCCTGCATTTGCCGCTGATTCTGCGGGGCACCCGGTTGGTCGCCACCATGCCCGAGCGGGTGGCGCAAATGTTCGCCTCCACCCTGCCGATCAAGACTTTCCCGCTGCCCTTCGAGACGCCCGCACTGCACGAAATCCTTCTGTGGCACAAGCGCAATGACACGGATCCCGCGCACACCTGGCTTCGTGACCTGGTGGTACGGCTGACCCAGGAGATGTAGCTCGCCGCGGGACGACCCCGCCCGGCAGTTCCCTGTGCGGCGAAAAGCTGCTCCCGCTCGATACAGACTGCCGCACGATCGCGTGGATGATGGAGTGATGGCTCGCTACCCCACTACGCCGGGATTCACCGGCACCCTGCGCCCGGTCCGCTTCGAAGGCGACATTCACGATGTGGAGATCGAGGGCGAACTGCCGCCGCAATTGCACGGTACGTATCATCGGGTGCATCCGGACGTACAGTTCCCGCCGATCTTCGACAGCGACCAGTTTTTCAACGGCGACGGCATGATCGGCTTGTTCCGATTCCGCGGCGGCAAGCTCGATTTTCGCCAGCGTTTTGCCCAAACCGACAAGTGGAAGCTCGAACGCGACGCGGAACGCGCCCTATTCGGGGCCTACCGCAACCCGCTCACCGACGAGCCTTCCGTGCAAGGCAAGATTCGCGGCACGGCAAACACCAATGTTCTGGTGCACGCCGGCAAGTTGTTCGCGCTCAAGGAGGACAGTCCCGCGTTGCTCATGGACCCGCTGACTCTCGACACGGAAGGCTACACGGACTTCGGCGGCAAGATGCAGGGCAAGACCTTTTGCGCTCACCCGAAGATCGATCCGCTCACCGGCAATATGTGCGCCTTCGGCTACGCCGCAAAAGGGTTGCTGACCCGCGACTGCCACTACATGGAAATCAGCCCCTCAGGAGTGCTTCTGCAGGAAACGTGGTTTGAAGCGCCGTACTACTGCATGATGCACGACTTCGGAGTCACTCGGGACTACGCAGTATTTCACGTAGTGCCGATCGTGAGTTCGTGGGAACGTCTTAAGGCGGGTCTGCCGCACTTCGGCTTCGATACCTCGCTGCCGGTGTATCTCGGTGTGCTGCCGCGGAACGGCGACGTGCGCGCCATGCGCTGGTTCAAATCACCGACCCTGTTCGCAAGCCATGTCATGAATGCGTTCAACGACGGTACCCGAGTCTATTTCGATACCCCGGTGGCGAAGAACAATATGTTTCCGTTCTTTCCGGACGTGCGCGGCGCGCCGTTCAATCCCATCGAGGCAATGAGCTTCCTTACTCGCTGGACGGTCGACATGGCAACCCGGGGCGACGCCTTCGAGAAATCGGAACGCCTCACCGACCTGTTCGGCGAGTTTCCGCGCATCGATGATAGATACGCCACGCAGGCGCAGCGCCATGGTTGGTTACTCGTGTCCGATCGATGGTCCCGGCGGCCGCGCCTCCGGACTCATCATGAACTCGATTGCGCACTTCGATTTCACCTCCGGCAAACAGACGCTCTGGTGGGCCGGGCCGCAGACCATCGTTCAGGAACCTTGCTTCATACCGCGCGGCGCGAAGGCGGCCGAAGGCGACGGTTACGTCGTGGCCGTGCTTGACAATCTGGTCACGAACTACTCGGACCTCGCGCTTTTCGACGCGCAGCGCATCGCCGAGGGACCGTTTGCGCGCGCCAAGCTCCCATTCCGCTTGCGGCCGGCGCTGCACGGCAACTGGGCGGACGCAAGCCGCATCGCCGGCCTAAGTCCGCACCTCAATTGACTCAGCGCGCAATGCAGTTCTCAGGAACGGAACCATGACCGCAAAGCCTCGCCGATGCATCACCGTGCTGTACCCGAACACCCCCGGCGTGACGTTCGACTTCGACTACTACCTCAAGCATCACGCGACGCTCATAGATCGCCTATACGGCAGTAGTATCGCCAAGCTCGAGCTGCGCCGCGGCAGCGCGACGCCGGACGGCTTGCCCGCGCCTTTCATAGCCATCATCAATATTTGGATCGGCGATCAAGATGCGTTCGACAGCGCCGGCGCGAAGCACGGCGCCACGCTGATCGCCGACGTGCCGAACTTTACCAACACCATGCCGACGATCCAGATCGACGAAATCGTCGAGTGACTCGGCGACGACCCCAGGGCTTCCCACCTGGCTAAGGTGTTCGCCCTGATCGTGCGTGGAGCGACGCCGGCAAGGACACTACGTCACCTCTTGGGGTACTCCGTGAAAACGTAGTCCTGCTTCTTCACTATCGTGTGGCACGCGAACCCGCACTTGGCGTCGTTCCCCTGCGGCGGCTTGTCCGCCAGTGTGCCGGGGCTGAACGCATCGGACGCGGCGTCATACTCAAACTCGGCATATCCCCATCCGCCGCTGTCCGAGAACCTCTTGCTATCCTTCACCATGAAATCAACGTCATGGAGGGTACTGGGCACCAGCGGCTGACCGGGGGCCGATTCGTTCTTTTTCGGGTTCCAATGGATCTTCGCCATTTTGGCGCCGTCGGGGAAAGGCTTGCCGTTACCGGGAACACCGGCCTTATACGCGTCGATCATCGCGGGGTTCCCGAGGATCACAGCAAGCATCTCTCCGTTATGACTGATAGAAATGGTCTGCCAGCCTTCGTATCCCTTGAACTCGGAGAACGCGAGCCCATTCGGCACTTTGAGGGTGTACTTGTCCTGGGCGGAAATCGCAGCCCCGGTAGCCAGGACGGCGAGCGCTACCGCAATGTTCACCATCAGCCAGGATGAAATTCTCGTCATGGCTCATTCCCCCGTTGTAATTTGTATCTTCTCGTCCAAGTCAACCGTTGATGGGGCGAATCTTGCAGTCATGCTCTAATGCTCGGTGCCAGTGTGCGTCGGTGGGGTGCTGCGAAAAAGCACATGCATTAATTTGATGACACAAGGGGCCGAGCGAAACGATCACAGGTAAGCCTGGGTGGCGCGCTGGAAATCCATTTCATCGTAAAGCTTCTTCACCGTCTCGTCGGTGGGCAGACCCGCCTTGCATTGGAGTTCTCCAATTCGGCTATTGAGTGTGTTCGTTCTTGTCGCTCTCAGGGAGATACAGCAGGTCGTAAGCGGATCGAGACGACTATAGGCCCGAATTCGGGGCTCACACACTCAATTTTAATCATTGCTTTGCAGCATTCGGAACATCATGCGTCTGCCTTGCGTCGACCCATTGACTCAAGGACACACGTACTCCAACGTTTAGGCCGCCAAGGCATTTTTTGCTCGGAAATTGAGACCAAAAACTGTGATGCCGTCGTGCGACCAAATCGGAGTGCCCATCCACTTCCACTCCTCGACGACGTCCGGGTCTGCTTCCTTGATGAGGCTGCGCATTCTGCTGAGGGTTTCCCCGCGCCAGTCCCCGAGTTCGGCGATTCTTTTCGAGATGAGCTCTGATGCCGACTGGCCTTGGCTCGCGCCCGACTTTTTCATATTCTCATCCTAGAAGTTCCAGATATATTTCAGGTCAAAAGATGGATCGATCGGAATAATCCAATATCTATCTGAGAGATCATTCCGTATCGCTCCTTGTGGCAAGACCGATAAAGGACTATATTCAGTCCTTAGTGATTATCCGGAGATAACATGCGATATTCGACCCAAATTAAACCGATAAGCTATCTGAAGGCCAACGCTGCCGAGGTTCTCCAGGAGCTGACAGCGCAGCGCCAGCCGTTGGTCATCACGCAGAATGGGGAAGCAAAAGCAGTTCTCCAGGACGTGGCATCCTACGATGAGACCCAGGAGACTCTGGCGCTTCTCAAGATACTGGCGCTGGGCAATCAGCAAGTTGCGCAAGGTCGGGTGAAGCCTCTAGCCGACGTGGTGAAGCGGTTGCGCGGTCGAGTAGCGGAGGACTGATGCGATTCGAGGTCGTTCTGACCGAAGACGCGGAGCGCGACTTAGAAGACATTTTCACCTATATCGCGACTCACGATTCTCAGCGCAATGCAGAGCACGTGCTCAGCCGCATACTCGACACTGCGGATAGCCTTACAAGCGAGCCTGCCCGAGGCTCACAACCCAAGGAACTTAGGTCTCTGGGAGACCAGGAATATCGGCAGATTATTTTTAAGCCCTATCGCGTCATCTATCGCGTGGTCGGACAACAAGTGGTCATTTATCTCGTTTCGGACGGGCGTCGCGACATGCAATCTCTCTTGGCACGCCGGCTCCTCGGCGGCTGACGATTTACAAGCCCGAATTACCGATGCAACGATGCGGGAATAAAGCGCGCGTACCACGAGTCTACTTCTCCCATGCGGACCCCCGTCGCTCGCCTGAATTGATCTTCATCTGCTGATCGCGGGCGGGAGCCTTTGATCCCCGCCCGCCCCAGTCGCTTCAATTTTGGTTTGATGCGCTCCGCGATGGCGGGCGCTGGAGACATTCGGCGCGGTGCGGACGGCCTACGAGAAGGCCTATGCCGCCGACGGTCCGTGGAGTCCCGGGAGCTTTCACATGGAGTCGTCCGGACCGCTCAAGGCGGCCCTGCGCTTCGACGACCGCGACGGCCACCATTGGCAGGGCGCCTTGACGGTGGAACCCATCGCCGCCGACGCGCACCAATTTGTGCTGCGCGTCGTGACCGCGCGCGCCGACTAGCCGGCGTTTGGAACGTCCGCGGCTCTTCCTCCGGCAAGCGGGGAAGAGCCGCGCGGGCCAGTCGGCCAATCAACGCGGCGATTTTGTGACCGCGCGATTCGGAACTTGATCGGCGACCGTCCTATGGGCGCGCTTCGAGCACCAGATTGAATGGGGTCTCGGTAGCGCGCCTAAATCGGCCGAAGCCGCCGCCGGCCACAACTACCTCACGTAATCGACGCTCGCCCGCCTGCGCGCCAAGTGCGGGGCCATTGCGCGCAAGCGACACCGGCACGCAGATCTGCGACGATGCTCCGTACATCACTCGACCGACCGGATTCAGATTGTCTTGAACATTATCGTTCGCGAACGGCTCGACGATCATCACCGTCCCATCGTCCTTCAGCGCGCGTCGCGCGTGGCGCGACACTCCAACGGGATCTCCCATGTCGTGAAGGCAATCGAAAAATGCGATAAGATCAAATGACTCGCCGCGGTAACTCACCGCATCCGCCACCTCAAACTCCACGTTCGTTACGCCTGCGGCGGCGGCTCTTTCGCGGGCTGTTCGAATGGAATCGGCGTGGTAATCGTATCCGATAATTTTTGAGTTTGGATACGTTTTGGCCATCAGAACCGCGCTGGCTCCATGACCGCAGCCGACATCGGCTACCTTTGCTCCAACCTTGAGTTTTTCAACGACCCCGTCTAGAGCTGGAAGCCACGACGTGATGAGATTGGCGTTATAGCCGGCGCGGAAGAACCGCTCTGTTCCATGAAAGAGACAAGCATGGTGCTCGCCCCATTCCATGCCCTTTCCTGTCCGGAAATTTTCGAGAGTACGATCTAAGGCGTGAAAAGTGGCTTCGACAATGTTGTACGCGCCCGGCATATCGACCGGCCCATCGGGGTCCGCCAGGCAAAGGGCCTGCTCTGGGCTCAGCGACCATTCATTCCTCTCTGCGTTAAACTGCACATATCCGCCGGCGCCCTGATTGCCGAGCCACTCGCGAACGTATCGCTCGTTCGTGCCCGTTTGCTGTGCCAGGTTCGAAGATGTAACGGGACCCTTGGCAAGCTCCTTGTATAAGCCGAGCCGATCTCCAACCAGCATCAATGCAGCGCTCATCGCCGCTCCAAGATCACCCACTGCCTTGCCTAGAAACTCATTGAGTTTCGTTTCGTTGATAGCCATGTCGGATTCTCCCCGGTATGTCGCATTCAATTGAGCGATCTAGCAGCGTTGGACTTTTGTCGCGAGCATACCCCTGCAAAATCTCAGATTCCAACTTGTTGCGGTAGAGCTTGCGTGCGTCGCACCAACGGCGAAATACCGTGCGTCACGTTGTTCCCTGCGGTCGGGTCGAGGACTGGCGCGCCG
>WNFC01004362.1_pt1 | contig 15397 bp, 10 predicted proteins | sample 5400541 | NCBI WGS metagenome assembly WNFC01 (sample SAMN13153342, study PRJNA577476) | soil metagenome | isolation source: 120 cm saprolite under Douglas fir tree site 2 hole 2 replicate 1 | place: USA:California | collected 2015-04-18
TGCACTTCGGCTACCAACGCCTGTGTTGGCTGTGAACCAATAAAATGAGCCGCTTACAGTCAACAGGTCAATCTCTTTTAGAGTTTGAATATAATATTTCATAGACTCAAACACTAGTTTCCGTAGGTCTGAGCCTTCAAGGGAGGTCACCACCTGAAGCTCCCTGTAGAACCCGCTCCGAGGACGTCTAATGCTAGAATCTGGAGTCCGTGAGGTCCTACGTCGACAAGATCTCGGCTACGGTCAGCTCCGTGCCCATGCTCGATCTGCAGCGTCAATTTGAGCAGGTTCGTGCTGAGGTCTTGGGTGCGGTGGGCCGGGTGTGCGCTTCCCAGCAGTACATTCTCGGTCCCGAGGTGGAGGCGTTTGAGCGCGAGATCGCGGACTTTTGCGGCGCACGGGAAGCGGTCGGCTGCGCCTCCGGGACCGACGCTTTGTGGTTAGCCCTGGTTGCCTCCGGCGTTCAGCCCGGAGACCAGGTTATCACCACGCCTCTCAGTTTCCTGGCTTCCGCCAGCGCCATCGTGCGAGCCGGGGCGTCTCCCGTGTTTTCCGACATTGATCCTGCCACTTTCAATCTTGATCCCGGTCAAATAGAAAAAAATCTGCACTCCGCCAAGAGCCGGAAACTTCGCGCGCTGCTTCCCGTCCATCTTTACGGCCAGTGCGCCGACATGGACACATTCCAGCGGCTCGCCGACGAATTCCACCTGGTTCTGGTCGAGGACGCTGCACAGGCCATCGGTTCGGCCTGGCACGGCCAGCGGGCGGGTGCAATTGGCACGACGGCGGCGTTCAGCTTTTATCCCACGAAAAACCTCAGTGCTTATGGCGACGCGGGGCTCGTGACCACAAACGCCCCAGAGATAGCGGCCCACATGCGCCGTCTGCGCAATCACGGCAGTCCTCGGCGCTACCTCCACGAAGAGTTGGGATGGAACAGCCGTCTCGACGCTATTCAAGCCGCGGTCCTGCGGGTGAAGTTGAAATACGTGGAGAGCTGGAACGAAGCCCGCCGCGAGCACGCCGCAACCTATAACCAATTATTTGCCGACGCCGGCCTTGCGAAGGTCGTGGAAGCCCAGGCACACGAAACGAAAACGCCTGCGCCTCTTCCCTCTATCGTCGACCGTTCACCATCTACCACTGCAGGCGATTCGCCGGTTCAACTGCCGGCTACATCCGCGCCAGCGCATCACATCTACCATCAGTATGTGATCCGCGCTCACCGTCGCGACGAACTGCGGGAATTTCTTACTGCGCGCCAGATCGGAACCGAGATCTACTATCCGATCCCCCTGCACCTGCAGCCTTGTTTCGCTTATCTGGGACACCGCGAAGGCGACTTCCCCGAAGCCGAGCGCGCCGCTAACGAAGTCCTGGCCTTGCCCATGTTCCCCGAACTCACGGAAGACGAACAGCGTCTGGTGGTCAAGAGCATCGCCGATTTCTACAGCTAAGGAGGCTCAGTGCCGGCGTTTAGTTAGAGTCCTCGCCGGGGTCTCCCCTGGCGCCAGCACCCGACGCACAATCGGTGTGTTCAGCTTGTACTTGCGTTCGCTCACATTGCCGGAGTCGTCTTTCACGCGCAGGATAAAGACGGGCAACGTGCCTTCCTTGTCGAAATCCTCATGAGTCACGGTGACCGGAAGGACACCGTCGAGCTTGTGCTCGCGGTAGGCAGTTTCGTAGCGGTGCTTCTTCGTGTTCCAGGTAAAAACGCGGACCTGATCGTAGTCGTAAGGCAGGCCGTCGTGGGGCTCCGTCAGCACACAAAGGTACTGCGCAACTTTTTTCTTTATGCCTTTGTCTGCGTCCTCGACTTCGTTAAGCGGGAAAAAAGCGACGAAGCGCTGGCCCTCCGCGTATTGCGCAATGTCCAGCGGGACGTCCACGTCAACCATGCGCGCCAGCACCCAGCCCACTCGGCCCTGGGCGTCGCGCACCAGCCACCAGTCTTCCAGTGCAGCTCCCAGTGCAGCCCCGGCGGGCGCCGGTCTGGGCGGCGCATTCCCGGAATGCGTGCCCGGCTTTGGCGATAAAGTGGGCTTTGCCTGTGCGCTCCCGGCAGTGGACTTCTCCGCGGTGGAGCGCTTCAGAATCGACACTTTCGCCCCTGCCGTGAGCTGGTAGAGGTGCTCGGTCTCGCGTCCGGGGGTGATGTGTAAATTCGTATCGTTCCGCAGCACACCGGGAGCCTGCACCGGGTCGCTCTGATTTTCCTGCGTGAGTTTCTGCAGACCGTCGTAAGTTTTCTGGTCCACGAGGAAGCGTTGCTCGATCCACCCTTCGATGCCAGAGGCGGTCCGCACTCGCGCGAAACGTTTCTCCCGCTCCAGAACCTCCAGACGTTCGCCGTTTTTCACGTTGCCTACCCGGTTGTAGATGGCGGCGACCTGGTCGCGCAGAGAGGCCTGCGGAGCCGAGACGTAGGCTACCTCCAGCACGCGATGACCACGCCGATTGCAAGCCGGCAGCGCGGCCATGGCGGTCATCGCCAACGCCAGAACCATCCGATGGAGATACGATGGGCGCAACAGTCTCACGAGAGTAGTCAGGTGAACCTTCCAATATAGCGCGTTAGCGCGGCTGTTTCCCGGCACGAAGACACTGCGGGGCCGCTTCGGTTAACATGAATCAGGCTGCAAAGGTTCTAATCGCGGGGACATTCAGGTTGCCCGGACAAGGTTTCCGGCGTCTAACAAAGTAACCGGTTTTTGCCGTAAACGGTTTTCGCCGCGGAAAGGCTCGTGTCACAAGAACATACACAGGAAAATGATCAAAAACATGTTCAGGAATCGCTCGGCTCTTCTCTTCTTCTTGTTCTTGCTAGTGGCTTCGTTCGTTTTGGTCGCGGAGTTGCGCTCCGTTGCCCAGAACCCGGTCAATCCCGCGCTGCGTCCGCCCAAGGGGGCGACTGTCGCAATCGTCGTGTTTGAAGATCTGCAGTGTCCCGATTGCCGCCGCGCTGCGCCCCTCGTGGAGGAAGCTTCCCGCACCTACAAGATTCCGGTCGTGCGCCACGACTTCCCTCTGCCGTTTCATACCTGGTCGTATGACGCAGCCATTTTTGCGCGTTACTTCGACACACGTTCCAAGACCCTGGGCAACGAATTCCGCGACTACATTTTCTCAAACCAGCTTGAGGTCACGCCGCAGAACCTTCGTGGCTTCGCTGAGAAATTCGCCTCCGAGCACAAAGTAGAATTGCCTTTCGTGGTCGATCCCGAGGGCAAGCTCGCCGCCCTGATCAGCGCCGACAAGGAGTTAGGCAAAGCCATCCAGATCAACCACACACCCACGCTGTACGTGGTTAGCAACAAGCGCAGCGGCAAGCCCTTCGTGGAGGTTGTAGACCGCAGCCAGCTGTACGCACTGATCGATGCGATGCTGAAGGAATAGTTTCTCAACTTGGCCTGGTGTTTTGCGGTTTGCTGACCTTGCGATTACTGCCGCCGAACCTGTGCTGAGATCTACTAACAAACATAACAAAACATTCTGGTAACTCGAGGAACCGTGCCGCAGCATTCTTACTTAGAGCGTGTTGCACTTGCCTAAAAGCTCTGAATCCTTTTGACGGTTGGTCAAATCTGATATTGCAAACCGAGCTGTATGGGGGCAGGCTTGGGATGATGAATTTTTTTACACACCCCATTAGGCCCCGGTCGCTTCTTCACACACTACTAGCGTCTTCCAGCAGCCACCGCTGAAGGCTGTGATTGTATTTGTCGAAGAGGTCGCTTAGGGCATTCTGTATCTTCAATTTGCGAGATAGCTGTTCAGGAGTAAGGGGAATTTATGTTCAAACGCATGATCCTGATGTTGGCCGCTGTGGCGCTATTCATCTCCGTCCTCGGCTTCGTCAAGTTCCGGCAGATTCAAGCTGCTACGCAAACCGTTATGCAGCCGCCACCGACAGCGGTTACGACGATTGTCGCGCAACGCGAGGAGTGGCCGGCAACACTGGACGTGATCGGAACAATGGAAGCTGTCCAGGGTGTCACCGTGAGCGCGGATCTCCCCGGAACCGTGGAGCGAATCAATTTTGATTCCGGCAAGCAGGTTCACCAGGGAGACGTGCTCGTAGAGCTCGACACCCGACAGGAGCGAGCCCAACTGGCCGACGTCGAGGCGCAGAGCGACTTGGCGCGTCTCAACTTCGACCGCATGCAACAGTTGGTAAATGCAGGCGTGATCTCTCGCCTCGACTACGACCGGGCGACGGCGGACCAGAAGCAGACGGAAGCGAGAGTCAATGAGATCCGCGCCACCATTCAGCGGAAGACGATCCGAGCGCCGTTCTCCGGAGTCCTGGGCATCCGCAAGGTCAACCTTGGACAGTACCTGTCAGCTGGCGATGCTGTGGTTCCGCTCCAGGCGCTGAATCCGATTTATGTGAACTTTGGCGTGCCCCAGCAATCGGCCGGCGAAGTGCAAGCGGGCCGCGGTCTGCGCGTCACCACCGACGGGCTAAAAGGCCAGGAGTTTTCCGGGCGCGTCACGGCTGTAGACTCGGTCGTGGACTCGACCACTCGGAATGTTCAAGTCCAAGCGACGCTCGCGAATCCAGGCGGCAAACTGCATCCCGGAATGTTCGTCCAGGTAAAAGTAACACTGGGCCAAAGCCGTTCGGTGATTACACTGCCGATCTCCGCGGTCAACTACGCGCCGTACGGCGACTCCGTGTACGTCGTCTCTGATCTGAAAGACCCGAGTGGCAAGCCCTACCGTGGGGTGCGCCAGCAGTTCGTCAAGGTTGAGGGTTCCCATGGCGATCAGGTTGCCGTCATCTCAGGTGTCAATCCCGGGGACGAAGTCGTCAGTTCGGGCGTCTTCAAACTGCGCAACGGCGCGGCCGTCCAAATCAACAATAAGGTCCAGCCGGGAAACAATCCCGCTCCCAAGCCTGAGGATAGTTAAATGAAGTTTACTGATCTTTTTGTCAAGCGGCCGGTCCTCGCGGTCGTCGTCAATCTGGTGATCCTGATTGCCGGTCTGCAGGCGATCCGCTCGCTGAGCGTGCGGCAGTATCCGCGCAGTGACATCGCGGTGGTACAGGTCACCACGGTTTATGTAGGGGCCAACGCGGACCTGGTTCGCGGGTTCATTACGACTCCGCTCGAGCGCGTCATCGCAAGCGCGGACGGCATCGATTACATGGAGTCTTCGAGCGCTCAGGGCCTCAGCACGATTACCGTGCACCTGAAGCTCAACTACGACACCAACGCGGCGCTTACCCAGATTCAGGCGAAGCTGGCCCAGGTCCGCAACGACTTGCCGCCGGAATCCCAGGCTCCGGTCATTGACCTGCAAACCGCGGACAATCAGTTTGCCGCGGTGTACCTCGGTTTCTCATCCGCCAGCCTCGATCAGAACCAGATCACAGATTATCTGACGCGGGTCGTCCAGCCGAAGTTGAGCGCCATCAGCGGTGTGCAGCGCGCTGATATCCTCGGCGACCGTACCTTCGCCATGCGAATCTGGCTCAAGCCCGACAAAATGGCGGCGCTTGGCATTTCAGCTTCCGCGGTGCGAGACGCATTATCCAAGAACAATCACCTCTCAGCGCTCGGGCAGACCAAGGGCTCCATGGTGTCGGTGAACCTGATCGCCAACACCGATCTCCGCACTGCGGATGAATTTCGACAGCTTGTAGTCAAAGAAGATAAGGGAGTCGTTGTCCGCCTGGGCGAGATTGCCGATGTCGTGCTTGGCGCGCAGAACTATGAACAAGACGTTCGCTTCAACGGTGAGACCGCGACGTTCATGGGGATCTGGGTTCTGCCTACCGCCAACTCTCTTGAGGTAATCAAGAATGTTCGCGCGGCGCTGCCGGAGATCCAGTCCCAGTTGCCTCCGGGCATGAAGGCCGGCATCCCTTATGATTCGACGGCCTACATCCAGGACGCGATTAACGAAGTATTGAGCACGCTCACTGAGACGCTGCTCATCGTCATCGTTGTGATCTACCTGTTTCTAGGCTCATTCCGCTCAGTGCTAATTCCTGTCGTCGCTATCCCGATTTCGCTGATCGGCGCTGTTTTCCTGATGCTGATGGCCGGCTTCACCATCAATCTGTTGACTCTGCTGGCGATCGTGCTCTCGGTCGGCCTGGTGGTGGATGACGCAATTGTGATGGTGGAGAACGTCGAACGCCACCTTCATATGGGTAAACCTCCCTTCCGGGCAGCCATGGATGCGGCCCGAGAGTTGGTGGGCCCGATCATCGCCATGACCATCACGCTCGCTGCGGTGTATGCGCCTGTCGGCATCCAGGGCGGGTTGACGGGCGCGCTGTTCCGCGAGTTTGCGTTTACCCTGGCTGGCGCCGTCATCGTGTCCGGCGTCGTAGCGCTGACCCTGTCACCCATGATGGGCTCGAAGCTGCTGCGCGCGGGAGACACCGAGAAGGGCTTTGCCGGATGGATCAACCGCCGCTTCGAGAGCGTACGCAAGGCTTATTCTCGAACGCTGTCCGGAACCCTTCAGTACAGGCCCGTGGTTCTTGTACTTTGGGCGATTGTTATCTTATTGATCGTGCCGTTCTACATGTTCTCGCAACGCGAGCTGGCGCCGGCTGAGGACCAGGGAGTCGTGTTCGGAGTCATTCAGAGCTCCGCGAATTCGACGATTGATCAGACCAATTTGTTCACGACTCAGGTCTATGACGTCTATCACTCGTTCCCTGAGAGCGGCAGCATCTTTCAGATCACTTCTCCGAGTGGTGGCTTCGGCGGCATGGTGACCAAGCCGTGGAGTCAGCGGAAGAAGACGGCTCAGCAGTTGCTGGTCGAATCGGTCGGGCCGCTATCGAAAATCCCTGGCATTCGTGTGATCCCGTTGACGCCACCCCCGCTGCCCGGTGGCGGAAATTTCCCCGTGGAGTTCGTGATTGTCTCGGCAGCTGAGCCCAGGCAGCTCGATGCGTTCGCTAAACAGCTCGTCGGTAAGGCGTTCGCAAGTGGCCTTTTCATTTTCGCTGACTCCGACTTGAAGTTTGACCAGCCGCAGTCTGAGGTCGTCTTCGACCGTGACAAGCTTCGTTCCCAGGGCGTTGATCTGACCCAGGCCGGCCAGGATCTTTCAACTATGCTGGGCGGAGACTACGTCAATCGCTTCAGCATCCAGGGCCGGAGTTACAAAGTCATTCCACAGATCAAGCGCTCGCAGCGTTTGACGGCGGATCAGCTCGAACAGATTTACGTCACCGGATCGAACAATAAGCTGGTTCCGCTGTCGACCTTCGCTAGCTTGAAGAACACAACCGAACCGCGCGACCTGAAGAAGTTTCAGCAGCTCAACGCCGTGACCATTCAGGCAGTGATCCCGCCGAATGTGCCGCTTGATAAGGCACTGAGTTTCTTAGAAGATCAGGCGAAACAGATTCTGCCGCAGGGCTTCACCGTCGACTACGCCGGCGAATCGCGCCAGCTTCGGGTAGAGGGCAGCAAGTTCCTCGGGACCTTCTTGCTGTCGGCGATCCTCATTTACCTCGTCCTCGCGGCACAGTTCGAGAGCTTCCGCGATCCCTTCATCGTTCTCGCAGGTTCGGTGCCACTGGCAATTTCTGGAGCGCTGCTGTTCTCCTTCCTGGGGCTGACGACGCTGAATATTTACAGTCAGGTCGGACTGATCACTTTGGTTGGTTTGGTGTCGAAGAATGGCATTCTGATCGTGGAGTTTGCCAACCATCTCCAGGAAACCGGAAAGAGCAAGCTCGCCGCAGTGATCGAAGCGGCCACCACGCGGCTGCGTCCCATCTTGATGACGACTGCAGCTACCGTGGTCGGTCACTTCCCGCTCGTTCTGGCGAAAGGCCCGGGGGCGGGCGCGCGCAACAGCATCGGAATCATGCTGGTCAGCGGCATGATCATCGGAACCCTATTCACGCTGTTCGTGGTCCCCTCGATTTACATGTTCGTGGCGCGAACGCACACGGCTGAGACAATTGAGGAAGACAACCTGGAAACCACCATGGGTGAGCCAGTAGAGGCTATCTAAAAACTATCGAACAGCTCGTGCGTTTAAGAAACTCGTATCAGGGCACGACTTCAGTCGTGCCGTAAAGTTGCTAAAAATGGGTTCGGCTTCAGCCGCTGGGGTTTGTTTCCGCCATCGACCACGTAAACAACTTGAACGGTCGAAGACGACGATTGCGAGGCCGAACGTTTCTGCGGAATAGTGTTCTGCGCGAGGGCAAACGAAGATAAGCAGAGTCGTAACCAAACCGAGAGTTTGCGGTGCATCCTCTTCCTCCCAGCGGCCGCAGGTTCAGATGAGGCCTCTGCAAAGTAGGTTGCCGTTCGCGGCTCCCGTCTTCGTTCGGAACACTCGATCAAAGCCTTCTTCCGGCTAGCCATTCTCCCGGCTAACTGCAGGTCGGCCAACTCATGCCCTGCACGTCTCCCCGTTTCTATGTCACATTAGTAAGGACAGATGCCCGCACTCGCCGACCCCAGAGCCGGACGCGCCGCCTTCACCCATCCCGCATTCGTTCTCTTCCAGATCGCCCGGTTCCTGATCGTTGCCGCCGTCGAGATGCAAGCGGTCGCCGTTGGATGGCAAGTCTACGAGATCACCAAACGTCCTCTCGATCTTGGCTTTGTCGGCCTGGCCCAGTTCTTGCCCGCAATCCTGCTGTTCCCCATTTCCGGCCACGCCTCCGACCGCTTCGAACGGCGCAACGTACTCTCCACCTGCTACGCCGGATTTGCCCTTTGCTTCGCCCTGCTGCTCGCGCTCGCTCAGCGCGGCGTGCATTCCGTGACGGCGATTTACGTCGTCCTGGTCTTGCTCGGCGTCGTCCGCTCTTTCAACGGCACCGCCAGCCGGTCCATCTTGCCGCAGTTAGTTCCCGAAGAGCACTTCCCCAACGCTGTCGCCTGGAACGCCACAACTTTCCAGGCCGCAACCATTCTTGGGCCATCGTTCGGCGGCATCCTCTACGCCCTCTTCCGTGGCCCATCTGCGGTCTACGCGACTGCCCTGCTGACCGCCATCGGAGCTCTCATCTCCACCTTCCGCATCAAACCGGAACTCAAAGCGCGCCCGCGCGACACCGTGGCTCTCAGGGGCATGACGTGGAGAACCGTCTTCGCCGGATTGCATTTCATCTGGCGCCAGAAGCTCGTCCTGGGTGCCATCTCCCTCGACCTGTTCGCGGTGCTCCTGGGCGGATCCGTCGCCCTGCTGCCGGTCTACGCCCGTGAGATTCTCCACACCGGCCCCTGGGGACTCGGCCTCTTGCGCACCGCTCCCGGAGTCGGCGCCGCAATCATGGCCGTCTTGCTCGCACACCGCCCACTGCGTGGCCGCTCCGGTCAAACCCTTCTCTGGTCAGTCGCCGGTTTCGGAGTCTTCACTATTCTGTTCGGCATATCTCGAAGCCTGGTGCTCTCGCTGATCGCGCTGCTGCTTCTGGGCGCTTCCGATATGGTCAGCGTGATCATCCGTGCCACGCTTACCCAACTCGCCACTCCAGACGAGATGCGCGGCCGTGTCACCGCAGTCGACATGATTTTTATTGGAGCTTCGAACGAATTCGGCCAGTTCGAATCCGGACTGACTGCTCAGTGGTTTGGCACCGTCCGTGCGGTGGTTTTAGGAGGAGTGGGAACCCTTGTTGTCATCGCTCTGTGGGCGTGGCTCTTCCCTGCACTCCGTCAAGCGGGGGAACTCACCTCCATTAGCAGCAGACAGCCGGAAGCCGCCCCGGAAACTGCGGCACCCGGGACTCCCAGGTAACGCTTTTGGATGGTGGGACTCTTGGGCTCGCAGATTTTGGGTGGCGCAGCGCTTCCAGTGTGTGGGTGAGAACTGCGATTTTTGGTTTTGTCTTAGGATCCTTGACGACACGTTTTGAAAGGGCGCGGCTTTAAACCGCGCCATAAGCGCAGCAGGATGACCGCGGCTTTAGCCGCCGCGGAAAAACTCCAATTTTGGGTGGCGAGCGCTTCCAGCGCTGCGATCAACGCCGCTATAGGCCAGGCTTCAGAGTGGGCCTGAGAAGTGTATGGAGGAAGACTTGTCATCCTGAGCGGAGCATGGTCCACGCGAAGCGGGCACCATACGTAGTCGAAAGCCTGCCCTGAGCGGAGCCGAAGGGGACCCCTTGCGCAGCCGATTACTCCGCAGGTGGTGGGAGGCGTTCTCACTGTACGCCTTCCTTGGTGCGTGGCTGCACGGCAAAAAAACTCTCTTCGATGCCAGCGCCATGGATACTGCGAGGATCCTTCGACTCCGCAAGAACTTCGCTTCGCGAAGTGCTTGATGCGCTCAGGACTCACTTCCCGCGCACCACCGTCTTCGCCGCTCCCATGTTGTCGTACCGGTCGTACACTCTCACGACCACCACATGCTCCGACGCAGCAGCCCCATCTTTTCCGGCCTCAGGAGCGACCTTGAAGTCATACTGCTCACTCTTCGCATCGGACAGCTGCCCGATGGGCTCTACGTATTTCCAATCTCCGGCATCCACCGAGTACTCCGCGCGCTTGATGGTCGAGTATCCGTCCCCGGCCCCGAAGTGCACGTGAATCTGACCACCCTCCACCGACGCCGTCAAATTGTCAATCCGCGGTGGAGTCGTATCCACCTCAAACCGACGGCTCTCTTTTTCCGCGGTAAGCGCCTCGCCCGGCGAATGCGACGGCGCATCGGAAGCCACCACCTTCACCGTGTATCCTCCGTCCGGCAGCAAGCTGGCATCGAAGGAATACGCCTTCTCGCTCAGATCGTCCTTCAGCAGGAGCCACTTCTTCTCTCCATCGCCGCGATAGTAAACCGAGTACACCAACTGGTCGTCGTTCTCGTCGTGCGCGCTCCACTTCACCCCAATCGAGTCACGATCACGCGAGCTCGGCACCGGCGATTCAAAACGCGAGCCTGACGATCCGCTCACGTCCGGGCTCATGGTGAGCGTCGACGACTTCGGCAGAGGCTGGTAGCGGGTCCCCATCTGCACTGTGACGTCATCAATCTCAGGCGCAACGTTCTTCGGCAGATAGTTCAGCGTCACGCTATCGGCGAGTGGTCTCGTGTTCCCCGCATGGAGCACAGCCTTCCACTGCGCGTAACGCGCGGCAGGCACCCCCATCTGCGCATCTTTCGTCAAATCCACTTTCTTCCACGGACTCCAGTTCCGGTCCGGATTGTCCACATTGCCGCTTCGCGCAAACAGTTCCACGTTCCCTGTGCCGCGAAACTCCGCCCTTCCCCAGCGCGAAAAAACCTTCGCGTCAAACACATCACTTTCATACGTGCCCTCCGGCTCCGGACCCGATCCGAGCACAAAAATCTTCCCCAGGTTGCTGCTCGCCGCGTACAGCGCGCCGCCTGGAGCCTTGGCAAAAGCGGTGGTCTGCGATGCCGCAGCCTTCAGCAGATCCGAAAATTCATCGATCCCCGAGATCGCAAAAATGTGGCCCCGATTCCCCGTTCCCGCCAACAGCCGATCCCGGGCATCGAATGCCAGCGCATAAACAATGTCCTCATGCGAGGTCCATATCCGAGCCGGAGAACCGTCTGCAGCGATCCTGTACACATCCGACCCACCGCTCACTCCTCCGCCCGGAAATGGAAACGCCCCGGAGACCGACGACGCCGTTGGCGATGGGCCGATCGTCAATCCGGGCGCCTGTGGCCCGGTGGGTGTCGGACCGCCAGTTGTGATCGTCAGCATTGCCGGACCACCGCCGGACCCGCTTGATCCTGCCCCCGCCCGCTTCTCACCCACCCCCGCAGCATAGATATTTCCGGCACGGTCGAGAGCAAGCGCCGTAATCTCCTTTTTCGGAGCGCTGTACAGCACAAACCCCTCTCCCGCGGGAGAAATCCGATAAACCAGTCCACTGCCGTCCGACCCTGCAATCACATTGCCTTGCGCATCCAAGGCCAGCACCCGAACGTGGGTCTCGTCGCTTTTGAAGAAGAGTGAGTGGTCCCCTTTCGGCGTGACGCGATAAATCTCACCATGGTCGCCCGTCGCCACATACAGATTTCCAGACTTGTCCAAGAGGAGGTCCCAAATGTATTTCGTCCCCGGGGCAAAGTAGACGGATGAAGTCCACGAGGGATCGAGTGCTGGCTTGGACGAATCCTTCTCCGCCTCTTTGTCCTTCTCCTTGCCGGAGTCCACCTTTGCCACCTCCGGCTTGCCACCCGCCCTGTGCTCGATCTTGTACACTTTCCCGTCCGGAGCCGTAGCGGCGAAGATCACTCCGCCCTCCACCTGCAGCGCCTGCACCTGCAACTCCTGCGGCTCAAAAATGATGGTCACCTGCCCGCCCGGCGTAATCCGGTACACTCGCGCCGGCGCGCCAGTAGCCGCATAGACATTCCCCGCATCGTCCGCCGCGATCGCCCAGATGTAAGTGGATGGTGTGGCAGAAAGTGTTTTGAAAGCAGGCGCCAGCTCCAGCCCACCGGAGCTCCGAATCGCCACTCCCGTGGCCGTTCCCTTGATCAGTTCCTCAAACTTCGACTGTTCCCAAGTCCGCGTGCCCTCAGCAAACGCAGTCGGAACCAGCCCGGAACCACCTAGGTTTGTTAAGAAGAGAAAAATAAGGAAGGAAAAGAAAATCGTTCTGCGACTTTGCAATTTCATACCTCGATAGTTCATTGTGGCGGAATATTCAGGTTATCACGCCGAGGCCGGCCAGACCTGAGGCTCCAAAGTCCCGGGTCCGGGTGCCGCGTGCACTTTGTTTCCTGGCAGCCGGCGTCATCCCGAGGCCCCGCGCTTTCACCAGCGGGGCGAGAGCCTGCCCTGAGTGAGCGAAGCCAGTCGAAGGGGATCTCGCGTGCATCGGACGGCCGCAATGGCAAACTACACTACCTGCGAGGTCCGCCGCCCGAAGTCTGATCCCGTGATATCGTAGAATTTTTATGCCTCCTCCGCACCCGGATGCACGACATGACCTGCTTCGCCTGCTGGCGCGGAAGTCTTTCCGCCTCGGCGAGTTCAAACTTTCCTCGGGCGGAACCAGCGACTATTACGTCGATTGCCGCACAACTACGCTCGACGCAAAAGGCTCGCGCCTGACCGGCGAGGTCTTCCTGGAGGAAATTCGCAAGCAGGGATGGAAGCCTCAAGCCATCGGCGGACTCACCATGGGAGCCGATCCCATCGTGGTCGCGGTCTCGGTCGTAAGTGGCGACCTGCATGGCTTCCTGGTGCGCAAAGCTGAAAAGCAACACGGCACTGGCCAGCGCATCGAGGGCTTCAGAGAAGAGGGCGCGCGCGTGGTGATCGTCGACGATGTCTGCACCACAGGCACATCCACGGTTCAAGCCATCGAAGCCGCCCGTGAATTCGGATTCGAAATCGCCGGCGTAATGTGCCTGGTCGAGCGCGAAGAAGCCAAAGGCCGTCCCAACGTTGAGAAAGCCGCAGCCCCCGCGCCGTTTGTTTCTATTTTCACCGCACAGGACGTGCGCGCCGAGCACGTTTTGCAAAATGACGAAACCGCGCCCAGTATCTTTGCCGTGGCCGCGAGCTGTGAAATCTGCGGCCGTCCCGCAGCGACTAATAATCCACGAAACCTCTGTGAGGCGCACAGAGTTTGATTGAATCAAAGGGTGAGGTTAATTGACTCAATGATTCAGTCCCTCAATGATTCAATTGTCTGAGAACTGAGAACCGAGAACTGAGAACTGAGAACTGAGAACTGTCTTCATGATCCAAACTCTCGAATGGACCGACCACGGCGTACGCTTCATCGATCAAACGAAGCTGCCTACGGAAGAAACCTACGTCACCTGCAAGACTCATGACCAGGTAGCGGACGTAATCCGCACCATGGTCGTCCGCGGAGCTCCCGCCATCGGCGTGGCCGCGGGCATGGGCATCGCGCTCGCCGTCAAGAACTCCAAGGCCGAGACGGCAGGCGATCTCAAGCGCGACTTCGACCAGGCCTGCGACCTTATCGGCAAGACTCGCCCGACCGCGGTGAATCTTTTCTGGGCCATCCGCCGCATGCAGGAAAAATTCGAGCGCATCCGCATCCGCCCGATCCCGCAGATCAAACAAACTCTGATCGAAGAAGCGCAGCGTATGCACGCCGAAGACATCGCTGCTAACCAGGCCATGGGACGCCACGGCGCCACGCTCATGCCCAGCGAAGGCGGAGTCCTCACCCACTGCAACGCCGGCGCGCTCGCGACCGCCGGCTACGGTACAGCGTTAGGCGTGATCCGTGCCGCCGTGGAGCAAGGCAAGAAAATCCACGTCTACGCCGACGAGACTCGCCCGTTCCTGCAAGGCTCGCGCCTGACCGCCTGGGAACTGAAGAAAGACGGAATCCCCACCACCGTAATCTCCGACAACATGGCCGGAGCCATGATGAGCCAAGGCAAGATCGGAGCCATCGTGGTCGGCGCCGACCGCATCGCCGCCAACGGCGATGTCGCCAACAAGATCGGAACCTACACCGTCGCAATCCTGGCCAAAGAACATGGAATTCCGTTCTACGTGGCCGCTCCGATCTCGACCGTCGACTTAGCCTGCACCGACGGCAGCAAGATTCCCATCGAGCAGCGCAATTCTAAAGAAGTCAGCCACATTGCAGGCAAGCAGATGGTCCCCGACGGTGTGGAGATAGAAAACCCCGCCTTCGACGTAACGCCGGCCAAATACGTAACCGCCATCATCACCGAAAAAGGCATAGCCCGCGCCCCCTACGAAGAATCGTTGCGCAAGCTAGCCGCTGCCGAGATTTAGTGTGGCACGGGCGCCCCCGCCCGCGAAATCTAACCATGAACGCACCGCCGACCCAAAACTGCTCGTGTGGGGACAGCCGCCCCCGGCTGTCCAGCCGAGCAAGGCTCGGCTGTCTTGGGCGCCGGAAACGCCCGAACCCAAGGGAACTTCCGTCGTCCTTCCCCCGTATCCTTAATCAGAAAGACAAGGAGGTCTCGCACATGTTCACGTTCCTGCTCTGGTGCATCCTCTTCGTGCTCTGCTGGCCCCTCGCCGTACTTGCGCTGGTCGCCTACCCGTTCGTGTGGCTGCTGCTTCTGCCTTTCCGCATTCTCGGAGTCGCTGTCCACGGAGTTCTGGAAATCATCTACCTCGCGATCACGCTCCCTTTCCGCCTGCTGGCAGCGCCGTTTCGCATATAAGGCACGCAGGGGAGAAAATTTTAGGTGGAAGAATCGGAATTTGCGGAAAAGTCAGATCGGGTGGAAGAATCAGAATTTGGGTGGCGCAGCGCTTTCAGCGCTGCGATTAGAGTCCCGACAATAAGGGGCTTCAGTTTTAACTCTCCGTCACCTTCACCTTTGGGCTCACCACCAGCCTCGCTTCGGTCGCCCTTTGCACATCCTCCGCCGTCAACCCCGGAGCAACTTCCTCGAGCACGAGCCCGTCCTTCGTCACCCGGATGTATGCCATCTCCGT
>WNFC01008145.1_pt1 | contig 15393 bp, 11 predicted proteins | sample 5400541 | NCBI WGS metagenome assembly WNFC01 (sample SAMN13153342, study PRJNA577476) | soil metagenome | isolation source: 120 cm saprolite under Douglas fir tree site 2 hole 2 replicate 1 | place: USA:California | collected 2015-04-18
AAAGAAGAGGAGCGCTCTATACGACTCGTATATGCAACGAGGCTCCAGATTCGATGGCGATTGTCAATAATAGTTACAGCTTTCAGCGGCGAATGCAAGGCTGGCGGAATACGCGCTTTCGCACTTCGCGGAGTCCGGGCAAGCTGTGAAAGATTGGTCGTACAACCGCTCGTTCAGACTCGCGGCTCGGTAGTTCTTTCGCAACAACGAGCTGTTTCCAAAGCACGAACGTAAGAGAGTGAAGGCACAAGAAGCTTTAGCTCTCAGCGTTTCTTCAAGGTCATCGCGAGGCCGCCGCCTTCCATGTAGAAAATGGTTTCCAGATCTGCTCTGGTGGTGACCGCCCGCACGTAATCGGGAACCATGTCCACGTTGTGGGCCAGGATCAAGCCGCCTGGACGCACCAGCGGCAGCACCTTGTTCAAATAATCAACATACCCGTCCTTGTCGGCATCGATGAACGCGAGGTCTACTGGACCTTTTAGCTTCGGCACGTTCTGGTGAGCATCGCCTTCGACGATCGTGACCAGGTTGTCAACCCCCGCAGCCTTGAAGTGCCCGCGAGCCATAGTTGCTCTTCCATGATCCATCTCGAACGTCGTCAGGTGGCCGCCGGTGCTTTGAAGAGCCATGCAAAACCAAAGGCCGGAGTAGCCGGTGGATGTTCCGATCTCCACTACGCTTTTAGCGCCGGAAGATTCCGTCAGCAGCCGCAGGGCCCGGCCGTCTTGCATGGGAACGCTGAGATAGGTGTGGTGAGACTTCACAATGTCGTCGAGCACGGCAAGGATTTTCTTCTCGGCCTCGTTTCTCGCCAGCGGAGGACTTGTTGGGACAGACGTGGCCGGGAGCTGCGGCACGGCCAAACGGGCAGCGGCAATTAGCAAAACCGTGACCAGAAGGAGATGTTTCATGCACCTGAACATAGCAAGAATCGTTTCCCGATCCCCAGCAGGCGCCGCAGGCAGCCATTTTTCCTGAGAAAAACGTGTCAAATACCCCTCGACGCGAGTTGCGTAACCATGATATTCTGCACTCGGCCAACTTCCCCACGTAACGGTAGGAGATCGAAGGAGAGCCCTATGGCAGCAAAACGAATGACGCAGTCGCAGATTGTGAGAGCGCTCGCTGAAAAATGCGAACTGAGCAATAAGGTATCCCGGCAGCTGGTAGACCATCTGACGGAAACCGCGCTTCATGAGGTCAAGAAGAACGGAATTTTCGTGATTCCCGGACTGGGCAGGCTGGTGCGCGTCGACCGCAAGGCACGCATCGGACGCAACCCGGCAACTGGCGAGACCATCAATATTCCAGCTAAGAAAGTCGTTAGATTCCGCGTGGCCAAGGCAGCGAAGGATGCGATTCTGCCAACCAAGTCAAAGAAGGCCGTCGCCGGCTAGCGTCCTGAATCGAAAGTTCATTGAAGAATTTGCGATGTGGGGCAGATTCCCAGGTTCGCGGTTTACTCGTCTAATGGGAAGCCGGACTAGGGGGTCCCGCCCGGACGAGGGCGTCCGCCCCACGTTTGCTGCTAAGTAATTATGTCGGGGTCTTCCCGGTTGAAGCGCTCCTTCAGGCGGAGGAGCTGACGGATACTTGCGTCGAGCTGCGCCACCATTTCCGACGAGTCCTTACTGTAGTCATGAGCGAAGCGCTCGAGGTATACGCGCAGGGTGGCACCCTGAGTGCCGGTGCCGGACAACCGGAACACTACGCGGGAGCCATCTTCCAGAAGGATGCGGATTCCAGCATTCAGCGTAACGCTGCGGTCCACCGGGTCGGTGTAGCTGAAGTCGTCGGCCGCAGTAATGCGGCTCGAGCCAAAATCCTTGCCAGCCAGGCTAGGCAGCAGGGCGCGAACTTCGTCTTCCATCTTATTTGCGGCGCTGAGATCCAGGCCTTCATAATCGTGTCTCTGAAAATAGCTGCGCCCGAAACGCGTCCAGTGTTGCGCCATCACCTGGGCCACGGATTGTTTCAATTCGCACAAGATCGATAACCAGCACAGCACCGCCCAGAATCCATCTTTCTCGCGCATGTGATTGGATCCCGTTCCGAAGCTTTCCTCGCCGCAAACCGTGCAAAGGCCCGCGTCCAGCAGGTTGGCGAAATACTTCCAGCCGGTGGGAGTTTCGTAAATCGGAATGTTCAGCGCCTTGGCCACGCGGTCGGCGGCCGTGCTGGTGGGCATGGAGCGGGCGATACCCGATAAGCCAGCACGATAGCCCGGAATCAATTGCCCGGCGTGCTCGGCGATGACCGCCAGAGAATCGCCCGGACTAACAAACACCTTCCGGCCAAGAATCATGTTTCGGTCGCCATCGGCATCGTTGGCCGCCCCCAGGTCTGGCGCATCAGCAGCTTCCATGCGGTGAACCAGATCGGCAGCGTATGCCAGGTTTGGATCGGGATGTTTTCCGCCGAAATCCTCCAGCGGAATTCCGTTAATGACCGTTCCCTTCGGCGCGCCAAGTTGTTCTTCGAGGATATGCGCGGCATAGAGACCGGTAGCGCCGTGCATGCCGTCGAAAACCATGCGGAACCCACTTCGAAAGAATTTCCGCAGCGCGTCGAAGTCGAACAGTTCGCTCATCAGCGCCGTGTAGTCGGCTAGCGGATCGAAGATCTCGATCTCGGTGGCCGCGTACGTTTTCGTGGCGACCCTGTCGATCGGGATGTCTTCACATTGGAACCAGTAATAGTGGTTGATGAACTGCGTAAATTCGTAGATCCGTTCGGTAATATCCTCGGGCGCCGGCCCACCGTTCGAAATGTTATATTTGATCCCGTAATCGGCGTCGATGCCGCCGGGGTTGTGGCTGGCGGAGAGAATCAGCCCACCGAAGGACTTTCGGCGGCGGATGACCGCCGACATAGCGGGGGTGGAGAGGATGCCGCCGTGGGCGACCAGCACCCGCCCAAACTCGTTTCCGATGGCGATGTGCAGAATCTTCTGGATGGCTTCCTTGTTGTAATACCGCCCGTCGCCGCCCACCACCAGGGTGGATTTGCTGAAGTCACCGTTCACCGAGGAGCGCATAGCGTTGAAGATCGACTGCACGAAGGCCTCGACGTACCCCGGTTGCATGAATTCCTTGGTCTTTTTCCGCAGACCGGACGTGCCGGGCCTCTGACCGGGGAACGGTTTCACCGAAACCGTTGTGATATTTAGCTCATTTCCAGGTGCGCTTGCGGGGGATGAAGGCATAGGGTACTCGAATGGTTTGATTATCCTCCGGCTAGCCGAAATGGCCAAGATCTCGATGTAACGCAAATTCCCTTGACGTGTAAGTAAGTACTTACTTATAATCGAGCCTTGCCTGCCGCCCGGCCCCAGCCCAGCCGCATGTCCGCCATCGATAGGCGGCAGCAATTGCTCGAGACGGCGCTCGATTTCTTCTCGCGTAAAGGATTTGAGGGCGCGACTACGAAGGAAATTGCAGCGGCGGCGGGAGTGACCGAAGCCATCATCTTCCGGCATTTTCCGAACAAACAGACGCTTTACAAGGCTGTGCTGGATTACACGACGCACGCTTCCAATCTGGATGGATGGCTCGCCGAAACCAAAGCTTGCATGGAACGGAACGATGATGCCGGCTTGCTGCGCTCGATTGCCAACAACATTCTGAAATCGTATCGTATCGATCCGCGATTCGAGCGCGTGGTCCTGTTCGCGGCCCTTGAAGGCCACGAGGCGGGCTTGGCCCACCACCATCAGCTGGCCCTTCCTATTTTGGAATTACTGAGTGCTTACATCGTGCGGCGTCAACGCCAGGGCGCGTTTCTAGGCTACAACCCGGGAGTCATCATCGAGGCCATTGCCGGCGTGACGACGCACTACGCCATGATGACGCAGTTCTTCGGCTACGCTCCTCCGAGTGGACTTTCGGACGAGAAAGCCATCGAGACATTCACACGTATTGTGATGAGCGGAGTGCAGAAGCCAGCCACGCGGAAGAAATCTAAGAAATGAACGGGGCGAAACCATTCATTGTGCGAAAACTGGCGACGTTACTGTTTTCGGGACAACCGCTCCCTTTTGTCACGGCTCGGAAAAGGGCTAGCGCGCTCTGGGAGGTTACCGGGACGTTCAATGCGGATGAGACCTCGGACATCGCGCCGCCGGTGGGAGGGCGCGTGATGGCCACGCCTGTCCATGTGGGCGACTTCGTGAAACAGGGTGCGGTGATCTGCGAGCTGGACCATCGCGACGCTCAGCTCAAACTGGAAGAAGCGCGCGCGCAGCTTGACCAAGCGACCTCCGCGCTTCGGCAAACGCAATCACGGATCGGCTGGAATGCGGCGGCGAAGTTCGACCCCATCCTGGTTCCGGAAGTGGCAGGCGCGCGGGCCGCCTATGAATCGGCTCTGGCACAGGCCAAGCTGGCTGGGGCCGACGCGAAACGGTACGAGAGCCTTGTCGGGAGCGGCGACGTATCCCGGGGCTCTTATGAGAAGGCGCGAACGCAACAGGAGACTGCCGAAGCTCAGGCCAACGCCGCGCGCCAGCAGTATGAAGCCTCGCTCAATGCGGCGCGCCAAGGCTACGGTGCCGTGGAAAGCTCTGCGGCAACGTTGGAAGGTGTCCGGGCGCAGCTCGCGCAGGCGCAGAAAGGACTGGAGGATACTACGGTGCGCGCGCCGTTCGACGGCTATATCACGGCGCGTCCGGTCGCCGCGGGTGAATATGTCTCGCTGTCCAGCAAGATCGCCACGATCGTCCGCATGGGAATTTTGAAGCTTCAGTTGCAGGCCCCGGAGCAGCGCGCGGCGAATGTCAACACTGGCATGACGGTGACGGCTCGCGTATCGGCGTATCCCGATCGCGAGTTCAGCGGCAAGGTCACGGCAGTCAACCCGTCTGTCGACCCGAACTCGCGCGTGTTCATCGTGGAAGCCAGGTTTGACAATCCCGGCGCCAAACTGCGGCCCGGAATGTTTGCCACCGCGCGGGTGCTGTTGCCCGGGGGAGAGGCTGCGGTTTTCATTCCGCGCCGCGCCGTCATCCGCTACAAGACCACCGACTCCTATCAGGTATTCACAATCGATCGGGGGGCTGCGCGCCTGCATGTGGTTCTCGCGGGCGATGTGGACGGCGATTCGATCCGGATCCGTTCCGGGCTCACCGGCGGCGAAACCGTCGCCACCAGCAGCCAGAGCGAATTGTTCGACGGCGCGCCCGTCCGGATTGGACCCTAGAGAACTCAACCCCCATGCACGCGCTGGCACAGCTTTGCGTACGACGGCCCGTCTTCGCGACGATGCTCATCCTGTCGCTCGTCGTGGTCGGCATCTTTTCTTACTTCAGTCTCGGCGTCGATCTCTTTCCCAAGGTGGACATTCCGGCAGTGGCAGTGGTGGTCGCGGATCCGGGAGCTTCGCCGCAGGAGATTGAGACCGAGATCACCAAGAAGGTTGAGGACGCCGTCAATACCATCAGCCAGATCGACGAGCTGCGGTCGACATCGTCGGAAGGGCAGTCGCTGGTGGTGATCAGCTTCGACCTGTCCAAGAACGGCGATGTGGCGGCGCAGGAGGTTCAGAACAAGGTCAACCTGATTATTCCAGACCTTCCGCAAAGCGCCCGGCCGCCTGTGGTGCAGAAGTTCGATCCGGATGCGACCCCGGTGCTCCAGATCGCGGTGTCGGCTCCCCGCTCTCTACGGGATATCACGCTCATCGCCGACAAGCAGATCAAGCAGAAGTTACAAAACGCCAAAGGAGTCGGTCAGATTGCCATGATCGGCGGCGCCCGGCGCGAGGTTCATGTACTGGTGGATCCTGTCAAACTGCGCGCCTACAACCTGACGGTTACCGATGTCTTCAATGCGCTGCGCCAGCAAAACCTGGAGATGCCGGGCGGAAGTCTGATGGCGGGCGCTCAGGAGTTCACGGTCCGCACTACTGGGCGCGTTACCGATCCGGCTCAATTCAACCAGATCACGGTGGCCACGCGGAACGGCCATGTGGTGAAGGTCGGCGATATCGGGTACGCCGAAGACAGTTACGAAGAACCGCGGAGCGCCGCTCGCCTGGATGGTGTTCCAGCCGTGACATTGGTGGTTGCCAAGCAATCGGGCGAGAACACGGTGGCAACCGCCGACGAAGTGAGGCAGCGCCTAAAAGAGATTTCTGTCGCGCTGCCGAAGGATGTCCGCGCGGAGGTGATCAGCGATCAGTCCGTGTTCATCAAAGCCTCCGTCGAGTCGCTCCGGGAGCACCTGATTGAAGGCAGCATCTTAGCCAGCATTATCATTTTTCTGTTTCTGGCGAATATCCGAACCACTCTGATCGCGGCGGTGGCCATCCCCACTTCCATCATTTCAACCTTTGCATTGATGGCGGCCATGGGATTCACGCTGAACCAAATCACCATGCTGGCTCTGACCTTGATGGTCGGCATCGTCATTGATGACGCCATCATCGTGCTGGAGAATATCTACCGCTTCGTGGAAGAAAAAAAGATGGCTCCCATGGAAGCGGCCGTGCGGGGGACGCGCGAAATCGGTTTGGCGGTAATGGCCACCACTTTTTCACTACTGGCGGTGTTTCTCCCAGTGGGATTTATGGGCGGTATCGTGGGCCGGTTTATGAGCGCATTCGGTTTCACGTCCGCGTTCGCCATCGCGGTATCGCTGCTGGTTTCTTTCACGCTGACGCCCATGCTGTGTTCGCGGTTCGTGAAGCCGCCGGAAGAATCCTCCGGCCGCCACAGCTCCAAAGAGTCGTTCATTTTCCGGCATCTGGATACGCAATACACGCGCGTGCTGGAGTGGTCCATGGCGCACCGGCGCGTGGTGGTTGGGGCAAGCGCCCTGGCGATGCTGAGCATCGTACCCCTGTTTATGGTCGTCGGCAAAAACTTTCTCCCCAACGATGACGAATCGCAGTACAACGTGCGAGTGCGGACCCCCGAAGGAACTTCCCTGGCCGCCACCACAAATCTCGCGGAGCGCATCGCGCAAGACATCCGAAAACTGCCCGGAGTGGCTCATACGCTCATGACCACCGGCGGCGGCGCGGACAAATCCGTGAATAACTCGCTGATTTACGTCAGGCTGACCGAGGCCAGCGGGCGCCGTTTCTCCCAGCAGGAGTTGATGCAGCGCACCCGCGCGCTGATGAAGACCTATCCGCGAGAGATACACACCGGGGTCGAACTGGTGAACGCCGTGGGCGGCAATGACAGCAACGCCGACATCCAGTATTTCATCCAGGGTCCGGACCTGGAAAAACTCGCTACGTACTCGGACCAAATGCTCTCCAGGATGCAAAATATTCCCACGCTGGCGGACGCGGACACTACATTGCGCAGCGGTAAGCCCGAAGTGCGCCTGGAAATCGACCGGCCGCGCGCGGCCGACCTGGGCGTTTCCGTGGTGGACATTGAGCAGGCGCTCAACACGCTGGTTGCCGGGCAGGTGGCGTCGAGTTTCAACGCCGGTGAAGACCAATACGACGTTCGTGTGCGCGCCGAGGAGCAGTTTCGCGGCAGCGCCGATGGTTTGTCCAAGATGACCGTGCCCTCGTCGAAAATCGGCTCCACCGGCTTGGATGAAGTGGTGCACATTCGTGCGGGTACGGGTCCTTCATCCATCGAGCGCCTGGGCCGCCAGCGCCAGGTGATGTTGACGGGCAATGTGCTGGCCGGCGGCTCGGAGGCGGGCATTATCAACCGGATGGATCAGTTCGCCAAAGAGATCGGCATGGGCCCCGACTATCAGGTTGGCCTGGCCGGCAGGTCCAAGGAATTGGGCCGCACCGGTTATTATTTCGTGCTGGCGTTCGCCCTAACCTTCATCTTTATGTATATCGTGCTGGCGGCTCAATTCGAATCATTTATTCATCCGGTCACGATTCTGCTCACGCTGCCCCTTGCCGTGCCATTCGGAATCTTGTCGCTACTGATCGCCGGCCAGACGGTGAACATTTTCTCCGGCCTGGGGCTGCTCCTGTTGTTCGGCATCGTCAAGAAGAACGCCATTCTGCAGATCGACCACACCAACGGCTTGCGCGCGTCGGGGATGCCCCGGTATGAGGCGATTATCCAGGCCAACCGCGATCGGCTCCGCCCCATTTTGATGACGACCATGGCTCTGGTTGCGGGCATGCTGCCACTGGTGGTTTCGTTCGGAACCGGGGCGGCCACCAATCGCTCGATTGGCGTTTTGGTGGTGGGCGGCCAGTCGCTCTGCCTGCTGCTCACGCTGCTGGCGGTGCCGGTGTTTTATTCGCTATTCGAAGACTTAGGTGAATCTTTCTCTTCGGGACGCTTGGCGCAATTTCTGGTTGCGATAAGGTCGCGATTGCCGGGGCGGGGAAGGGCTAAGGCGGGGTCGCCCATAGCGCCTCAGCCGTTTGCGAAAAGAGAACTGCAATGAAAGGCGTCCGAAGCCTGACAGCGTGCTTGGCACTGGCTGCGGGCGTGGTCGCGTGCGCTTTGGCGCAAGCGCCGCCGGGTGCTCAGCCTCCGGCCCCAGTGCAAATCGAACCTCTGCGAGAAGTGGAAATCAAACCTCGCGCCGGTATTCTGGGCCAGACTACGATCTCGCTTCCGGAAGTGATCCAGCGCGTGCTGGCTAACGATCGCGATCTGGAGATTTCGCGAATTGTGCTGGAGGAAGCCGGGTACAACGTCAGCGCGGCCAAAGGCGCTTACGATCCGGTTGCGGGTTTTCGTGCGTATCACACCAAATCCATTTCCCCCATCGCCTCGCTCATTGGGGGTGCTGCCAACGGGAAGCTCATGCAAACGGAGCTGAGCGGCACGCCGCAACTGAACGGACTGTTCCCGTGGTTTGGTGGATCGTACACCTCGAGCTTCGTCAACTCACGCCAGCTCACCGACAGCCAGTTCGTTACCCTGAACCCGCAATATCCGAGTTCCATCAACCTGAACCTGACCCAGCCGCTATGGCGCGGATTGCGGTTCGATGAAAACCGGCATCGCGTACAGGTGGCGCGAAAAAACAGGCAGTTGAGCGCCCAACAGTTCCGGCAGCGCGTCATTGAGATTGTCACTCAAGCTGTCGACGCTTATTGGGAGCTGGATTTTGCGTGGCAGAACCTCGACGTGCAGGCCGAAGCGGTCCGGCTGGGGGAACGCCAGTACGCCAGCAATCGGCGGCAAGCGGAGCAGGGATTGCTCGCGCCCATCGATGTGGTGGCGGCACAGACCCAGGTTGCGACGTTCCAGCAAGGCCTATTTACCGCCCAGCAATCTCTTACGCAGGCGGAAAACAATTTGAAAGCGCTCATGCTGCCCAACCGCAACGACATTTTATGGGGCACGGCGTTGATCCCCGTAACGCAACCCGATGTCAACCCGGCCGTGCCGGATCTCGAGGACGCCATCCGGCAGGCGCTGAAGTCGCGGCCCGAACTTGCGCAGAGCGCCATCTCCATCGAGGTCAACAAACTGGACGCGCGCCTGAGCGAAGAGCAAACAAAGCCTCGCATCGACGCGTTTGCGAATCTCACGGCAGCCGGGCTCGCCGGACGTCCCCTGCCGCCAGGGCCGAATCCCTTCACTGCCGGCACAGACGCGCTCATCGGACGTCTGAATCAGTTGAGCGCGCTAGCCGGCCTGCCGCCGGTACCGCCTATTTCGTTCGGCTCGAACGCGGTCCCGGCAATTTTCTTGGGCAGCTATGGACAGTCGTTGAGTAATCTGGCAGCGGGAAATTTCCCGTCGGCCCAGGTGGGATTGCAGATCTCTTTCCCGCTGCGCAATCGGACGGCGGAAGCGCAGGCCGCTACCTCCGTTGCCGAGGGGCGCCGGTTGCGCGCGTTGCAGGATCAGATTGAAATGGCCATCGAAGCTGATGTGCGCAACGCGCTGCAAGCCGTGATGTCCGCGCAATCCAGGCTCGAAGCAGCCGTGCTCGCGCGGCGGACGGCCGAGGAGCAATACGCGAGCGAACAACGCCAGTTCCAGGCCGGCACCTCCACCGTGTTCCTGGTGCTGCAACGCCAGACCGATTTCATCGGCGCCCGCAGCCGCGAGGTCCGTGCCCGAACGGATTTGGGTGAGGCCGTTGCCAATCTTGACCGCGCCACCGCCCGCACCATCGAAGCGCAGAAAGTTACTCTTGTAAACCCTTGAGCGCTCTGAAGCAGACATCCGGGTGAGATATTTCGAAACCTTCTGATTAGACCGGCATCAGAGAACGTGTATGAGGGTGTGTCGTGTTTGTTCCCTGCCGATTCTGTTTGCGGCGATCGCACTTTGCCAGGAGCCTGCGCCGGATCAGCCGCTCCAGCCGGGAACATTAAAAAAGCCCGATTCTTCCGAATCGCCTCAGGTCGAGAGCAAACGCATTTTTGGCATCGTTCCGAATTTCCGGACGTCTCCAAGCTTGAAAGATTACGAGCCGCTTCCAATCTCCGGTAAGTTTAAGATTGCCGCTCAGGATGCCTTCGATCGCGGAACCATCGCGCTGGCGGCGCTATTTGCAGGCGAGTCTCAGTTGACCAATGCCACACCTTCGTTCGGCCAGGGTGTGGCAGGATATGCCCGATATTTCGGCACCTCTTACGCAGACTACGTGATCGGCGATTACATGACCGAAGCGATCTACCCCACGCTCTTACATCAGGACCCGCGCTATTTTCGGCGCGGCACGGGAACCGGATGGGCAAGGCTCAGATATGCCATGGCCCAGATTTTCTGGACGCACAAAGATTCGGGTGGCACGCAGTTCAACTATTCAGAAGTGATTGGCAACTCGACTGCGGTGGCAATTTCGCAAGCCTATTATCCGGACAATCGAACCGCCTCCGACGCCGTCTCGAAACTTGGGACTCAGCTCGGCGTCGACATGGCCTCCAATATCCTGAAGGAGTTCTGGCCGGACGTTTCAAAAAAACTCGCGCGAAAGCACCACGACAAACAGAACTGAACCGCTGCCGGTGAGTCACTCACCTCGGCGAAGACTGGCGGAATAACTGTTCAGCACCAGGCGACAGCAGCACCCACAGGCCGTAAATCCCCAAGGCGGTGCCGATCGGCACGCTCATTAATTCCAGCGCTGAAAGAATGATGGTCAACATGCGCGCCCAGGGGCGGAATTCGATGAGCCCGAAGCCCGCGACAATCCCCGGGAGCGACAGCGCAAGCAGCAGGATAAAGATAAAAGCCCCGATGCCGCCCAGGATTGGAACGGCAATCAGCGCATCCGCGCTGTGGGCTGCCACGCTGACCACTCCTGCCAGACCTCCGAAAATCAGCATGATGATAATGCCTGCCAGAATGCCGAGAATTCCATAGACTATGTGCAGAATGCCAAGTATCTTGACATGGTCGGCCATACCATCTGCTCTTCAGTTCACGAGCGACCAGTCGATCACCACGACAGAGATTTTTGGATTCTTACTGCGGAGTATCATGTTGTTCCAACGGTTCTGTGCAGATGGGGCTTCTCTAACGGTGACGTCATTCGCGTACTTCGGATTCCAGGTGTAGATGGTTTTGTTCCAGCCATTCTGCGCGCCAGGAGATTCGATGACGCTGTTCGCATACTGAGGATTCGCGGTGTAGAGCACAATTCCATCGCTCGACAAGTCACCCGGTGAGATGCTGAATTTCAACGGCTTGCCGGGGAGCTCTCCCATGAGCGTTCCGGTGGAACAGAATTTCCCGTAGATCGCAACCTCCTGGTTCTTTTGCAGGCGGCCAATCCAGATGATTCTGCCGGAAGCCGGGGTTACGGGAACTGGCGCTCCAGAACCCAAAGTGGATGTCGCGCGCGGCGGCGCCGGCGTAACACTCGGCTTTGCCGCAGCCTGCGCCGGAACGCTGGCCGGTTGCGCCGCGGGAGGCCCTGGCTTTTCCACAGGTCTCAAAGCGGCTGGAACGGAAGCGGCCGAATTCTGAGCAATGAGCGGCGGCGCAGCCAGGTCTGGAGCTTGATGGGTTGAGCCTGAAGCACGCATGGCGGGCGCGCTGAACTTCGGACGCGGCGCTGGCACCTTCACCGGGACGGACACGATTAGCTCCGCCGGTTTCTCAGCCACGGTTGGAGTGGGCCGGCTGGCCTTCGGGGGTGCCTCTCGCGAGGCACTACCCACCGGTGGCGGATTCACCTCCGCAGGCGTTTCCTTTTTACCCACGAAACTCGCGGTTTCCGCAACTATTCCCGCACCGCGACGCGACGCCTCCAGTCGGACACTGACGCTATTGGTGTGGCGCGCATAGGTGAATGTCCCCGCGCGAAGCTGATCCGGATCCAGTGTGATGGAGTAGCGGTTGGCGCCGTCTATGATCTGCAGATTTCCAGTGTCGCCATTCGAGACCGGATCCCACATGATATGAAGCTGCCCGCCCGTGTCGAAGACGCGCAGCGCCAAGGGCTGGGCCGGCTGTGGCCGCAGCCAGTACCAGGCCGCAACGAGGGCAATGGCAATCGCCAGCACCATGAGCCAGGCCACGCCCACGCGCCGGCGCGGCAACGGCGGTTCCGGCAGGTACATCACAGGGTCATCATGAGCGGGGGTCGGGGGTAGATTCACTGCCGGCGCGGGCGGCTCCGGGCTGCGGCTGAAGGCAGGCTCGCTCTGCCGTTCGCGCTCCGCAGGCTCCGGGCCTTGGCTCTGTGAGGTCTCGGTCCGCACCTCTCGTGCTGCGGGAACGTCTCTAACCGCGGGAACGTCCACCCGCCGCAGCCCCTCGAAATCCGGCGGCACGCTGAGTTCGCAAAACGGGCTCTCGGTCTTGAGGATGCCGTCAGACTCCCGGTAGAAGAATCGCACCAGGCTCAGCTGGGAGTCGCTCGGACGCAAGATCATCACCACCTGATGGGCGGCCGGGAAAAAGGTGCTGGCAATTTCCAAGTCGCGCGCGGTGAGACTTAGTTCGCTATGAGGATGTGCCCGGAACCAGCCCACCGGCTCAAGCCCTTTCGGATCGCGGCTTCCGGCCGTTGACCCTAGCGCGCCCGCAAACGCTTTGCGCTCTTCCTGGGACAGTGGAATGGCGCCGGCCATAGCACTTTGAAAGGCAATGACTTGAAATTCCGCAATCCGAACCTCATCGCCGCCATGGGTTCCGAATAGAATCCCGTATACCTCGGCTCCGCCATGAGGTCCTGCAGTAAAACTTTCAAGTACAGCGGCGCGAAGCGTCAGGATCACCGACCGGGGGCAGGTGACTACGCGGGAATGGTCCTGGTACTTGGAATCGCCCCCTTCGATGTGAGGTGCTGCGCCAGGCATGTCTACTCCGTTAAGCTTATGACAACTGGAGGGTGGTACACCAGCGCATCAAGTCCCATTGTGTATTAAGCTCGTATATCCGGTAATGTTGACCAGGAGCTAAACCGTGGCGCAGTGTCCCGAACGCATTTATCAAAACATCTGCCTGTTGCTGGTCTTCTGCCTTCTGGCCGCTTCGGCCGATGCGCAGGGGCCTCCCATCAAAATCGTGATTCAGGAAGGGCAAGGGGCCATCAACAACATTCAGCAGCATCGCGCCAAAGAGCCGGTGGTTCAAGTAACGCATGAGGATGGAGAGCCGGTACGCCAGGCCTCAGTAACTTTTCAGTTGCCCGAAACAGGGCCCGGCGGCACCTTCGCCGACGGCAACAAGATGTTGACTGTGCAAGCCGATGAAAAAGGAGTGGCGGTGGGCCGAGGCTTGCGCCCTAACCAGATTGCTGGAAGATTCCAGATCCGTGTGACCGCCTCGTTTCAAGGGGCCACGGCCAGCGCGGTGATTTCCGAAATCAACGCCCAGCCCGCGGCCACAGGCGGGGGCGGCAGCAAGAAATTCCTGATCATTGCATTGATCGGCGGCGCTGCAGCCGGCGGGCTGGCCGCGGCCTTAGGCGGCAAATCAAGCAGCAGTTCGTCGGTTGGGACTGTCAGCGCGCCGCCACCCACCGTGCTGGTGCCCGGTACGCCAACCATCCAGCCGCCGCACTAACCAGGCCCGGTCATGAGCTTCAGGGATACAGTTCGATTGCGGGCGCTGACGGGGGCGTTGGCTTTGTGCGCGCTGTGTGCTGGTGCGAGTGCTCAAGTCACTGTCACGGTAGGGCCACCCCCGCCTCTGCCGAACGGCGAGGTCGGCGTCCCATACAGCCAGGGCTTGACAGCAACCGAAACACCTCTTGCCTCGCCAACCTGTTGCACATGGGACGTGACCGGTGGGTCGCTCGGAAGCTTGCAGCTCAAGTTCCACGGCGACAACAATGCGAACGCACTGATCAGCGGGATGCCGGGCCTTGGGGACGTGGGGACGCTCAACTTTACCGTTACCGCGTCTGATTCACTGATCTTGGCAAGCGGCAGTCAAGCATACTCGATCACCATTTTTCCGCAACTGCAGATCACAGGCGCAAGCCTGCCTATAGGCCAACCGGGTGTCGCCTACCCTGCCACCACTTTAGGTGCGACGGGAGGAACAGGTTCTTATACGTGGTCGCTCGCCGGCGGTTCGTTGCCAACCGGCTTAACCCTCGGCTCGAACGGGAGTATCAGTGCCGGCCCCCCTACCGCAGTTGGCACATTCCCTTTCACGGCGCAGGTCGCGGACGGCATCACCACCGCAACGCTGGGCTTTTCGATAACGATTGCCCCACCTCCGATTGTTCTGCAGACTAGTTCGTTGCCGTCCGGCGAAGCCGGCGCGCCGTACAACGCCCCGCTGAGTGCCACAGGCGGCGTTCCGCCGTACAACTGGTCGGCAAGCGGGTTGCCTCACGGCCTGACGGTAGATCCAAATACCGGGATCATCTCCGGTTCTCTGGCCCCAGACGCAACCACTTCAACCAACGTCGTTCTGAAAGTCACAGACAGCACCAACACCCCCGCCAGTAGCCCACCACTCACGATAACAGTCACACCCGGTCCGACCATTACTAGCGGAGGAAACCTGCCGGCGGGCGAAGCCACTGCCCCTTATTCGCAGACGCTGACTGCGACGGGCGGCACTACTCCCTTTACCTGGACCGTTACGGGCGGGTCCTTGCCTGCTGGACTCTCGCTAAATTCAGTAACCGGCGCAATCACCGGCACGCCTACGACGCCCGGATCGGCCAGCTTCAAAGTTAAACTCACGGACAGTCTAGGAGTTTCTGCGCCCCAGAAGAGTTTCAACCTCACAATCACCGATGCTCCCAACATCACGACAGCCTCACTGCCGCCGGGGGAAGTGACCGTAGCGTACTCGCAAACACTGGCCGCCACCGATACTACGAATCCGCCCCCTTACAACTGGACAGTAACCAGCGGGTCATTGCCTACTGGGCTCTCGCTGAACCCCGCAAGCGGCGCGATCGCCGGAACACCCATGGCTGCGGGTTCATTCAACTTCAGGGTTCAGGTTGTTGACAGCGCCGGCGGTAACGCGACGCAGAATCTTTCGATCAATATCATTGCCGGTCCCACCATCAC